>Ga0137308_100777_pt1 | contig 43320 bp, 37 predicted proteins | sample Inofrocosms_June_FD_97181 | JGI IMG/M metagenome (GOLD analysis project Ga0137308, IMG submission 97181) | Mouse cecal microbial communities from Vienna, Austria - N-Acetylneuraminic and N-Acetylglucosamine D2O microcosms_June | ecosystem: Host-associated > Mammals > Digestive system > Large...
ATTTCATTCAGAAATGCTATAACGAAACCCTAAGCGTTTTCTTACGAAAATATTACGAAAGCCGAATTATTTCCATAATTTGTATTAAAATTGATACAATGTTTTATGAAGCTAGGTTTTAATGCTATTTTGTGGTATGATGTTCATAAGTTTTTGAATGACAATATTTTTGAACAAAATCAGATGGAAAGGATGAATTATGGACCGGATTGGACTGGTTTGCAGATATATAAAAGAGCATCCTCACTGTACCCAAAGGGAAGTGGCGCAGCAGCTTGAGTTGTCCCTGGGTACTATCAATACCTTGATTAAGGAGTGCTCGAAGCGGCATCTGATCGCTCAGGGAAAGAGCTGTGCCGGGACTTATGAGCTGACAGACAGCGGAGAAGAATTTCTGGAAGGCTTTAAGGTAGATGGAGCTTTGATCATCGCGGCAGGATTTGGATCGCGTTTTGTGCCGCTGACCTATGAGATGCCCAAAGGGCTTTTGGAAGTATTCGGAGAGCGGATGATCGAGCGGCAGATCCGGCAGCTTCATGAAGTGGGTATCCGGAATATTACTATTGTAGTAGGCTATCTCAAAGAAAAGTTTGAATACCTGATTGACAAGTTCGGAGTGAAGCTTCTCTACAATCCGGAATATTCCTGTAAGAATACCCTGGCCACCATCTATTGGGCCAGAGAGGTACTGCGGGGGAAAAACATGTATGTGCTTTCCTCGGATAACTGGATGCGCAGCAACATGTACCGGACCTGGGAGTGTGGCGCCTGGTATTCCGCTTCTTATATGGAAGGAAATACTTCCGAATGGGTTCTTTCCTATAATAAGAAGGGACGCATTACAGATGTGCAGGTAGGCGGACAGGACGCATGGTGCATGTATGGGCCGGTGTATTTCTCACGGCAATTCTCAGATGCATTTCTTCCGCTTCTGGAGAGGGAATATGCCACGCCAGGGACAGAGCAGCTTTACTGGGAACATATATTAATGAAATATATCACTGTGCTGGAGATGGATATTAACCGGCAGCCAGCGAACCAGGTCTATGAATTTGAGAATCTGGAAGAGCTGCGCAGTTTTGATCCCAGATATCAGAATCATTCGGATAACAAAGCAATGGAACTGGTTGCGGAGACATTTCATGTGCCCGAATCCCAAATCAGGGAAATCCGCTGCCTCAAATCTGGCATGACCAACAATTCCTTCTTATTTAAAATAGAAGAAAAGCATTATATCTGCCGTATCCCAGGGCCGGGAACTGAGCTTCTGGTGAACCGGCGGGAGGAAGCCGCAGTGTATGGAGTCATCGCTCCTCTTGGCATCTCGGAGCATGTAGTGTATATGAATGAGCGGTCTGGGTATAAGATCTCAGAGTATTATGAAGGATCGCGGACAGCGCGTCACACCGACCAGGGGGATATGCGTGTCTGTATGGACGTGTTGCGAAGACTCCACAACTCTGGTCTGGAGGTGGGACATGAGTTCAACATCCGGGACCGGATTGATTTTTATGAGCGGCTCTGTACAGCTAATGGAGGGACTTTGTTTGAGGACTATGACAAGGTGCGGAGATGGATGGACGAGCTGATGGACCGGCTGGACCAGATCCATGAACATGAAAACGGATCCAGGTCCAGGGTGCTGTCCCACATTGACAGCAATGTGGACAATTTTCTGTTTCTGAAGGATGGAACGGTGCGGCTCATTGACTGGGAATATGCAGGTATGTGTGATCCGCTGATTGATGTGGCTATGTGCGCCATTTATTCTTATTATAATGAAAATGAGCTGGACTGGCTGTTGCGCACCTATCTGGAGCGGGAACCAGACCAGAAGGAATGGCTGGTGGTCTATTCCTACGCGGCGCTGGGGGGATTTCTCTGGAGCTTGTGGGCAGTCTACAAAAGCAAGGCAGGAGACGAGTTCGGAGAGTACACCCTGATCATGTACCGGTATGCAAAGGACTATTATAGGAAGATTCAGAAAATGTTTCCGTATGGGCAGTAATCCTGTACGGCAATCAGCCCCCTGAAGCTGATGTTACATGAAGTCTCTTTCATCCGGTTTTCCCCGCCCTGTGAATCGTAACTGCCAAACCAAAGTTTTACACAAATCGTAATAAAAATGTTACCCTTTCCGTGTAGGGTTATGATATAATCTGTTACAGTTCATGTAATTTATTTTGAGGAGGATGGGATATGAAAAGCGAACATCGTCTGGCAGCGCTTGCATTTGCCGGTATGGTAAGTGTTATGTCTTTGGCAGGTGGATTTTCTGCGTATGCGGCCACTGGCTGGGTTCAGAATGGCAACAATTATGTATATTATGATTCAGACGGTTCCCTGCACAAGGGCTGGATCAACACCTCGGATGGTTATTATTATACCGACCTTTCCACTGGCATTATGAGTGTGGGTTGGAAGAAGATTAATGACAAATGGTACTATTTCCAGGCCAATGGCCTGATGGCTACCGGCTGGGTCAATGACAGTGGCAAGTATTATTACACCCTTAATGACGGCACTATGGTATCACACCAGTGGCTCAAGATTGGGGATGATTATTATTACACCCGCGGGGATGGCTCTATGGCAGCCGGCTGGCGCCAGATGGATGGGGCCTGGTATTATTTTGATCCATCTTCCTATAAGTGTGTGGTGAACCGGTCTGCGGAGATTGACAATGCCTGGTATATATTTGGAACCGATGGGAAGATGCTTACCGGCTGGCAGCAGACAAATGGAAATTACTATTATTTCCATACCGATGGGAAGATGCTCACCGGCTGGCTCAGCGACGGAACGAACAAATATTATATGGATCCGGCCAGCGGATGTATGTCTGCAGGCTGGAAACAGATTGACGGTTCCTATTATTATTTCAATAACTCTGGTCATAGGCAGACCGGATGGATCAAGGTGGATAATGCCTACTATTATCTGGATCCGGCGGCGGATGGCAGAATGGTAGCTGGCACTACCCGGACCATTGACGGTGTGACCTACCAGTTCGCTGCCAATGGTGTCTGCAATACGGGTGGAAATACCAACAATACCTACAATTCTTCTGCTACACCCGGCGGAAATGGTGGGACTAATACCAGCGCGGGCCGGTATACCACCTCCACACCGACTGTTGTTGGCGGTAGTGCCCAGGATGATTATTCCAACTATGGTCCCGGAGTTGTGGGAAGGGGAAGCTCGGTTCCTGGCGGCAGTACTTCGGTTTCCGGCGGCGGTACCTATAGCTATCCCAATGCAGGAAGCTCGCAGGGCACCTCCGGGTACAATCTGCAGCCTGGGATGACAGGAGGACCGCATCCGTAGAAACAAGGCTACAGATACCCTTGCCCATGCAGATTTCTGCATGTTATACACATCGTAAAAACAGGAAATGTGTGAAAAGCCGCCAACGGCAGGCTCCTGGCATACAAAATGAGATGCCCAGAAGAAGCTGCCAACGACGGCTTTTCCTGGTTAAATTGCAAGAAAGGATTGGTGATTCAGTGAAAAGATACATAGGAAAACGTGCGGGAGCAATATTCACTGCTCTTGTGGTGGCTGTTGTCGGGATTGTGGATGCGGTGGTTCTGCCGTCGCCCGGGCTGTCCCAGGTATATGCTGCTTCCACCCACACAAAACTGATGGAGGGTACCTACCAGCTTCTGGATGGTACGGCAGTCGGAGGTATCCTGGCAAGAGGAATAGATGTGTCCCACTGGCAGGGAAGTATCGACTGGGAGCGGGTGGCCCGGGACGACATTTCTTTCGTCATGCTGGGCACCCGTTATAATGGGAATGTGGATCCAAGGTTTCGTGAGAATGCAGAGGCGGCGGCCAGAGCCGGGGTAAAGCTGGGGGCTTATATCTATTCTTATGCCACGGATGTGGCCATGGCGGAAGCTGAGGCGGATTTTGTCCTGGATCTGATTAAGGATTATCCCATATCTTATCCGGTGGCATTTGATGTGGAGGCAGACGTTCAGAGACCCTTGTCCCCGGATCTGCTGGCTGACATGATCAATGCCTTCTGCCGCAAGATCGCGGATGCAGGGTATCATCCTGTATTGTATGCTAATGATTACTGGCTGGCCAATGAGATCAATATGGACCGGGTGGACTGTGATGTATGGGTGGCACGGTATGAGACCCGGCATGAATTTGGGGATCCGGTTATGTGGCAGGCTTCTTCCACTGGTCGGGTAGACGGAATCACCGGGAATGTAGATATTGATTTCCAGTATGAGGATTTCTCCCCGGTGATCAGGCCGGATCTGTGGAGAACCATTGGTGGAAATACTTATTATTATAAGAATTTTCTGATGCAGAAGGATACATGGATCCATGACGGAACCGGCTGGTTCTATATGGACCCTGGCGGACTTGCTGCCACTGGCTGGATGACTCTGGCAGATAAGACTTATTATCTGGATCCGGCATCCGGGAGGATGCATACGGGCTGGCTCTCTACAGATGAGGGGTGGCGGCATCTGGCGGACAGCGGGGAGCTGCAGACTGGCTGGATTCATGACGGGTCGGCCTGGTATTACCTGAACCGGGATGCCCTCATGCATACGGGATGGCTGCAGGATGGACAGACCTGGTATCATCTGGGCAGTTCGGGTGCTATGTCCTCAGGATGGAGGCTGGTGGATGGTGTCTGGTATTATTTTGCCGACAGCGGCGCTATGCAGACCGGCTGGCGGCAGATCGACGGGGTCTGGTATTATCTGGCGGGCAGTGGTGCCATGCAGACCGGACGGCAGCAGATCGACGGGGCCTGGTATTATCTGGCAGACAGTGGTGCCATGCAGACTGGCTGGAAACAGATTGATGGGAGCTGGTATTATTTTAGCGGCAGCGGAGCGATGAAGACCGGATGGGTAGGAGATGATTCGGCCTGGTATTATCTGGATCCTGCCTCTGGCGTCATGTATGCTAATACCCAGATCACGGTGGATGGTGTCACGTATCAGGTGGATGGAAATGGTGTCTGTGTCGCCGTACCAGATAATGGCGGGGACGGAAACACTGCCGGGGAGAATGCTGCCGGAGCGGGGGCTATCCCAGAAACAGAAGCTACTGCCGGAATCGGAAATGTTGTAGAAATCGAGGCTTTGCCTGGAACAGAGAATGGTCCTGGCCAGGGTGACAGCCAGAATGGAGTGGCCGGACCGGGGCAAAGCAGCGTGGTGACTGCTGGGAATAATAGCCCTGACGCCAGCGGAATCCGAACAGAAACGGCAGGCGAAAGTACTGGTACTGCGCAAATCGGTACTATAACTGTAGGAGGAAACTCCCCGGCAGGAAATACAGCAGGGCCAGGGAATCCCGGATTAGCTCCGGATGGATTGAATGTGCCTCCGTTTGGGGGATGAGATTCCGGACGTATTCTTATAACATCCCAAACAAGTCTGCACGCTTACTGTGCTGACCGTGGGAAATGTAGTGATTGGAAGATTTAAGTCTCTAATCTGGACAAGCCGAAATCCCAATATTGCCACTTTGGGCAAAAAATTATCAGTAAGTGCCTGATGTGGGTAAAACGGAAGAACAGTACAAGACATTATTGCCAAGGTATAATATGAACGCTTGGGGAGGTATTTTCGAGCTTAGTGTGGATATATGCCTGACCACTTAGCGAATGTGAGCCGGAGGCCAAGCATGAAGTTAATGGACATGGTATAGCAAAAAGGCGCCCGTAATGGCGCCTTTTTGTTATACTTTTGTTATACCTTAGCATAGAGAGCACATGCCTATAACATTTTCACGACAGAAGTGTTGTTTTAGGTGTAAAACAGCCTATTCACTGCACTAAAGATACCCCGGACGGAAGCCCGTGTAATGTTAGAGCTGATACCCACACCATAGGTCACACGTCCGCTGACCTGGTCGATCAGATGGATATAAGAAACAGCCTGGGCGTTGGAGCCTGCACTCAGGGCATGTTCGCTGTAGTCCAGAACCTTGATCTGGATACCCAGCGCATCTTCCAGGCCACGCTGTACTGCGTCGATCGGGCCGTTGCCCACGCCTTCGAATACTTTCTCGATTCCATTGTCTGTGTAGGTCACCTTGGCAAGTGTCGCAAATACATTTTCCTCCACTTCCGTGTCCGTGATCTGGCACTTACGGAAATGCATGGGCTCCTTCTTGTCCAGATAGCATGCCCGGAACTCATTCATGATCTGCTCAGGAGCGACCTCACCCTGTTTCTCGGAAATCTTCTGGATGACATCTGCGAATTCCTTGTGCATCCCCTTGGGAAGCTTAAATCCATAGAAGGTATCCATGACAAATGCCACGCCGCCTTTGCCGGACTGGCTGTTGATCCGGACGATAGGCTCATACTGCCTTCCGATATCGGAGGGATCGATGGGAAGATACGGAACCTCCCAGTATTCCCCGCCGCGCTCCTGGAGGGCATGCATTCCTTTGTTGATTGCATCCTGGTGGGAACCGGAAAATGCAGTAAATACCAGCTTGCCTGCGTAGGGATGCCGCGGATGGATATCCATCTTAGTGCACCGCTCATATACTTCTGCGACTTCGCGGACATTCTCAAGTGCAAGCTGCGGGTCGATCCCCTGGGAGAACATGTTGTAAGCCAGGGTGACAATATCTACATTACCAGTGCGCTCGCCATTGCCAAAGAGTGTTCCCTCCACACGGTCTGCGCCAGCCAGCAAAGCCAGCTCAGTGGCAGCGATGCCGGTGCCGCGGTCATTGTGCGGGTGTACACTCAGGATAATGCTGTCACGGTCTTTAAAATGCTTATTCATCCACTCAATCTGATCGGCATAGACATTAGGGGTGGTCATCTCAACCGTAGACGGCAGGTTAAAGATAATCGGCTTCTCGGGCGTCGCCTGTCCCCAGGTATCCTGAACTGCCGTGCATACCTCCAGGGCATAATCCAGCTCTGTACCTGTAAAGCTCTCCGGCGAATACTCCAGCATCAGGTCACCATCATAGCCCTGGGCGTATTTCTTGACCAGCTCTGTGCCTTCAACCGCAATCTGCCTGATCTCTTCCCTGTCCTTGTTGAACACAACATCCCTCTGCAGGGTGGAAGTAGAGTTATAAATATGCACAATTACTTTCTTGATCCCCTGGATAGACTCGAAGGTTCTCTTAATCAGATGTTCTCTGCACTGAACCAGTACCTGGACACGCACATCATCCGGAATCATCTTCCGCTCAACCAGCTGCCGGAGAAAATCGTACTCAATCTGGGAGGCCGCCGGGAAACCGATCTCGATCTCCTTGAAGCCCAGCTTCACCAGCATATTGAAAAATTCAATTTTCTCTTCAACAACCATAGGCTCGATCAGAGCCTGATTGCCATCCCGCAGATCTACGCTGCACCATACCGGTGCCTTCATGATCTCCTTGCTGGGCCATTCTCTCTCTGGATAATTGACAACTGGTACTCTTTTATACCTTTTAAAATTTAACATGATCTTTCCTCCTGAAATCTGTATTTTGTTTTATTCTTGTACATGCACAAACCAGGGTCAGACTCCGCCTGACTCTGATGATACAGTGGATGCCTGAAAGGTCTCATCTTCCTCATTGGCACCAGTGCTGTTGGTGTTGCACATTTGCCCCATCGGCCAGGTGCTGAAGTGTCAGCTTCCTTCGTAATGGCTTCCACCAGTCCTATAAAACTCATCTACAGCTTCGCAGTCGATAGATCACGCCGTAATGTTTGACAATAAAAATTGTCACGCGTCGGCTCTCAGCCCCATCATTCATCATTCCTTTACTGTAAGACTATTCGCTGCACTTTGTATTGCAGCATTGTTATATTCTAACACACTTCCTGGTGGCTGGCAAGATGTTATGGAAAACTTTGCGTTATACGTGTAACAGTTGCTTATACATTATGTAAGTGCTGCATAGTTTTGTGTTGATTCAGATAATGCTTGTTTGGCTGTTATAAAAGTGTGATGGAAAATTGTGCATTGTGTATAGCGGTTTCGGTACTGTCAGAAGAGTTACCCTTCCGCTACTTCCCCTTATCGGAAGTATAATCACTTTGTAATGCAGAACAGTGGAATTTTCAGGGAATTTAGGGATTTTGGAAGCCTCTTGTTTCTGAAAACCTATGATTATCCCATGAAATCCCACAAGAATTTCAAAAGGAATTCAAAAAACAAAAAGGAGAGTGCATTCATTATGAGAAAGCAGACGAAATTAGTTGCAGTTGCATCTGCAGCGGCTCTGTTGGCTGTCGGCGCTTCCATGACTTCTTTTGCAGCTACCGGCTGGGTGGAAGAGGATGGACAGTGGTATTACTATGACAAAGACGGCAATAGGGTTGAGGATGACTGGAAGAAGTCCGGAGACAACTGGTACTGGCTGGACAGCGAAGAGGGCGGCGCAATGGCAACCGACAAGCTGGTAGAGGATGATGATGACACCTACTATGTGGACAGCAACGGTGTCATGGTTCGCAATACCTGGGTGAAGGTTGTCAATGAAGAGCAGGATGAGGACGAAGATCCGGCAGAGTACAATTATTACTATATGCAGTCCAACGGTAAGGCATATAAGGCTGGAGACGGCGATACAACCAAGTTCAAGACGATCGATGGCAAACGATATGCCTTTGACAGCGATGGCAAGATGCTGTACGGATGGGTGGATGCCAACGGTGCCAGAATCACCGATGAAGACGGATGGGCAGAGAATGACAAGACCTCCGGCCAGTATTATCTGGGTTCCTGGGACGATGGAGCTATGAAGACCGGCTGGCAGAAAATCTATGTCCACGACACAGAAGAGGACGAAGATATGGAACACTGGTTCTATTTCAAGTCCAACGGGAAGATGGAATACAACAATGACGACACAAAAACTGTCAAGGAGAAAAAGATCAACAGCAAGAAATACGGCTTTGACCACCGCGGTGTTATGGTCTATGAATGGACAGTTGCTACCAAGACAAATGCAAGTCAGGCAAGCACCAGCAGCTGGAAATATTTCAACAGTCCAGAGGATGGTGCCCGTGTAACCAAGGGCTGGTTCAAGGTTGTCGCAGCTAATGAGGACAACAGCTTCAGCAAGACCATCGTAGACCTGAAGAAGGGCGATGGCCAGACCTTTGACTATTCCAATGCAGATGATGAGACCGAGAAATGGTATTATGCTGATGGTGATGGAAATATCAAGGCTGGTGAGATCGCCAAGATCAAGGGTAAATACTATGGTTTCCATCCGGATGGCTGGATGCTGAGCGGCCTGGTATTCATGTCTGTGGATGACGACGGCAAGATTGACATCCCGATTGATGATTACAAGAGTGTTGACTCTGATGAGCTGGATGATATTATTGATGACAAGCTTGCTGGCTTTGATAAGCTTGATGCCAGCCAGAAGGGCCAGGTCGGCAACTGCAGTCTGTACTACTTTGGAAGCGATGAGGATCATGACGGCGTCATGAAGACCGGCAATGTTACCGTCGTCCTGGATGGTGAGAGCTATGCCTTCCAGTTCAGCAAGAGCGGCGGCGCTGAAGGAAAAGGTAAGGGCGTCATGGGTCTGGACGATGATAAGTATATCTATAAGTATGGCCTGAAGATCAAAGCAGACACCGATGATAAGTATCAGGTTGTCTATGTTGAAAACGATGGATCCGGAAACGGTCTGGATGTCGGCAGCGACGGTGTCTTCGTAACCAAGATTGACAGCCAGGATCTGCGCGCTGAGGCTGCTAACTTAGGCCAGAACAAGGATGGCGAGTCAGTATCCGTTGTATCGGGAGGCTATGAGAATTCTGATACTGGTAAGTTTACCGCAACCACCTGGCATCCTGGTTATTACCTGGTAAATACTTCCGGTGCCATCAGCAAGAAGAAATCTGCTGCAAAAGACGGAAACGACTGGTATTTCTATGTCAACAAGGACAAAAACATTGCGATGTACACCAACAACAAAAACTTTAAGTATGACGCAAAACATTCTGATCTGAATCCGGATAATCTGGATGGAGTTGTTCTGGAGGACTGGGACAAGTGGCCGACCGGTGGATTTGATCCGTTGTATGATAATTAATTTCACTTGGAAACACTGCTTAAAAAGTATCTGTATGACCATAAAAATGTTCCAGAACCTTTGAAAAGTATGAGAGGAAAAGTGTTTGTGAACATAAGTCTATAAATGCAGATCTTCCATAATAATGATTGGGACTGTCGGAAAATGGCTGTTTTTACAATATATTATCAGGATATATTGTGGATAGGGAACCATTTCCTGACAGTCCCATAATTTATATATAACATTAATAATATGTATTCGCAATACTGATCCAGCCTGCCAGTAATTAGGCTTTCAGCACCATCTATTTTGCCTTTTTGTGCAAAGGAATTATCACTTTTTGATCTGATTTGACCTCAGGCGGGCGTCCGAGACTTCTTGTCCCCGATGCTTTTCAGGGGGCAAGAAGATAAGGCCGCCTGAACTGTTACGTAATTTTATCAAATAACAAAACTTTTATCTCATTGCGCCCTGCCTTCCAATATGATAAAATCAGAACACAAGGAAATCCAGGCATATAAAACGCATCCCATCCTCTGCATTGCCAGCCGATGAAGTAAAAAGGACTGATTGACACCATACACTGTCACTCGGTCCTTTTTTGTTTTCAGAAAATATGATGCGTGCTTTGGCATTTCCCTGGTAACTGTTCATTTATCAAACACAAAGGAGGATTTTGTATGACCGAAACTTTCAAAGCGTATCTGATCAGCAAGGACCTGGCACCGAACACGATCCGTTCCTACTGTACTACCGTGGAACAGTTTCACAAGGCTTATCCCCAGCTGACCCGCCAGAATCTGAGGGACTTTAAAATGTTTCTGATCGAGACCTACAAGCCCCAGACCATCAACCTCAAGATCCGGGCCATCAACTGTTATCTGGAAAGTCTGCATAAAGAGAAATGGAAGCTGGCGGCTGTCAAGGTTCAGCAGAAGCCATTTCTGGAAAATGTTATCAGCGAAGCGGACTATCTGTATTTTAAAAACCGGCTCAAAAGCAGCGGGGAGATGTACTGGTATTTTGTGGTGCGTTTCATGGCGGCCACCGGCGCCAGAGTCAGCGAACTGGTTCAGATCAAAGCAGAACATGTGAAGATCGGGTACCTGGATCTGTATTCCAAGGGTGGGAAATTAAGGCGCATCTACATCCCCTCTTCCCTGCGGAGGGAGACCCTGGAATGGCTGAAAAGTCAGGGAAAACAGAGCGGTTTCATCTTTGTCAACAAATATGGGGAGCAGATCACCACACGCGGAATCGCCGGACAGCTGAAACATTTTGCGCTGCGTTATGGCATCAGCCCCGACGTGGTGTATCCCCACTCCTTCAGGCACCGTTTTGCCAAAAGCTTTCTGGACCGGTACAATGACCTGCCTATGCTGGCGGATCTTATGGGCCATGAAAGTATCGAGACTACCCGCATTTATCTGAGGAAGACCAGCACAGAACAGCGGGCAATCGTGGACAAAATCGTGGACTGGTAATCAATGATGATGTAAGGAAACAATGTAAATACGGCATTAGCGCAGATCCGCCAGTATAGGCAGGTCATTGTACCGGATTTCATTTGTTCTCAAAATCAAAGGGCTGTTGCAGAATACAGCTCTTCCGCAGGGTATAGCAGATATCCTCAGATACCAGAACCAGATCCTGCGGGAAAACTGTTTTCTTACAACAGCCTTTATAAAAGCAAATTTGTTTCAGATCATTTTCTGTCAGTCTTTTCAAAAAGTGCCAGGTTTTGATCACCTAAATATAGATGGCCCGTCTGAACTGTTACTATTTCCCCGGCTTTTTCCGCAAGAGACCGCCTTTAGATCACATGCCCCTGCTGCTTCATCACTTCGATTACCTGATCCACGTATTTCGTGCACAGCTCTTGAGTGGCGGCTTCTACCATGACCCGGACCACTGGCTCGGTGCCAGACTGGCGCAGGAGAATGCGGCCGTCGCTGCCCAGAGCCTCGGCCACTTTGGCTGTCTCGGCCTGAACCAGAGGATCGTCCTGGGCGGTCTGTTTGTCGTGAACGCGGACATTTTTCAGAACCTGGGGGAAAATCTTTACTTCGGAGGCCAGCTTGCCCAGGGTCTCCTTCTTCTCCAGCATCACCTCCATCACCTTCAGGGAAGTCAGGATCCCGTCGCCTGTGGTAGCGTGTTTGCTGAAGATAATATGGCCGGACTGCTCACCGCCCAGGCAGTTGCCGTACTGGGCCATATTCTCATAGACGTACTTATCTCCCACCGCTGTCTTCTCGTAGGAGATGCCTTCCCGGTCAAATGCCTTGTACAAGCCGAAGTTGGACATGATGGTGGTCACAACCGTGTTGTTGAAAAGGCTCCCGTTTTCCTTCATGTATTTGCCGCAGATGTAGAGGATCCTGTCGCCGTCTACCACCTCGCCGTGCTCATCCACGGCGATACAGCGGTCTGCGTCGCCGTCGTAGGCAAAGCCGATGTCACAGCCATTGTCCCTCACATACTGCTGCAGTACCTCAATGTGGGTGGAGCCGCAGTTGGTGTTAATATTCAGGCCATTTGGCATATTGTTGATGACAAAGGTCTGGGCGCCCAGGGCGTCGAACACATTCTTGGCAATGGAGGAAGCGCTTCCGTTTGCACAGTCCAGAGCAACCTTTTTGCCCTTGAATGAGCGGGTCGCAATGGCAATCAGGTAGCCGATGTAGCGGTTGCGGCCTGCGGCATAATCCACGGTACGGCCAATCTGGTCCCTGGTTGCAAAGGCCAGCTCCCCCAGATCGCCGTCCAGATATTTCTCGATCTCCACGATCACGTCCTCTTCCAGCTTCTCGCCCCGGCCGTTTAAGACCTTGATGCCGTTGTCGTAGTAGGGATTGTGGCTGGCGGATATCATGATACCGCAGTCAAATTCCTCCGTACGGACCACATAGGACACACTGGGAGTGGTGGTCACATGAAGCAGATATGCATCTGCCCCGGAGGCGGTCAGACCTGCCACCAGGGAATACTCAAACATATAACTGCTCCGGCGGGTATCCTTGCCTATGGCTACACGGCAGCGTCCCTCTGGATTCTGCAGAGATGCCCTGCTGCGTTGGCCGTAATACCAGCCCAGAAAACGCCCTACCTTATAGGCGTGCTCCACTGTCAGGTTCACATTGGCTTCACCGCGGAAACCGTCTGTTCCGAAATATTTTCCCATTTTACTTATCTCTCTCCCATTATTTTTGGGTTACAGTTCACGGGGCGGGGAAAACTGGACAAAAACAGACGTCAAGCTGGCTTGTAAGACTGTTTTTGTCCAGTTTTCCACATCAGGCAAACGCCCGATGCTTTTTGTTCGGCAAAGCTGGACAAGAAGATGCCCCTGTGAACAGCAACATTTTTTGAAACTCCCAGCAGACGCTTACGGCATCTGGCCTGATTTTTCCAGTTCTTTCAGGTACCGCTCCAGGGCATCCTTCCAGTCCGGCAGGCGGACAAAGCCATTGGCACTGAGTTTTTCCTTGCTCATGCGGCTGTTGAAGGGACGTTTGGCTTTGGCGGCAAACTCCTGACTGCTGACGGGTGTGACCTTCACCTGGTTCATGCCTGCCTGACGGAAAATCTCGCAGGCGAACTCATACCAGCTGCAAAGTCCTTCATTGGTGGCATGGTAACGCCCATAGCGGTCAGTCTGGATCATATCCACCAGGAGCCGTGCCAGATCGTAGGTGTAGGTGGGGGATCCCACCTGGTCATCCACCACATTGACAGCACCGTTCTGGCGGCCCAGACGGAGCATGGTCTTGATGAAATTCTTGCCGCCAATACCGAAAACCCAGGCGATCCGCACAATAAAGTACGCATCCAGCAGCTCTTCCACTGCCAGCTCTCCCTGGTACTTGGTCTCACCGTAGACATTTAACGGGTCGCGGTGATCATCCGGCTCCCAGAAACGGGTTCCCAGACCGTCGAAAACATAGTCGGTGCTGATATACATCAGCCTGACCCCCTGTTCCTGGCAGACCTGGGCCACATTGCGGGTTCCCTGGCCATTGATCCGGCTGCACAGTTCCACGTTGTCCTCCGCCGCGTCCACTGCGGTATATGCGGCACAGTGGATCACCGCGTCGGGCTTCTCCCGGGAAATGACCCGGCGGCAGCTCTCTGCGTCGGTAATATCCATCTCCTCGATATCCACGCCGATGCCTTCCAGGCCCTGGCGCTCAAGTTCGTTCATCAGATCGGTACCCAGCTGCCCTTTGGCACCGGTGACCAGTACTCTCATACTCATAGTTTTATTCTCCATCTTTTCGGTTATATCCTATCTGCCAGGTTCCTGTATTTGCTCCGGTGCAGTAGCTCCCGCTGGCCGGATAGTCACGCTCTGGCGTACACCCGTAACAATTCAGACAAGTCTGCACACCTGATTTCTTTAGAGCCGGTCCCCATACATTTTCTCAAAATACTGGCTGTACTCTCCGCTGATGATGTGCTCCCACCACTCGCGGTTCTCCAAATACCACTGAATGGTCTGGGCAATGCCGGTATCAAAATTGTAGACCGGCTTCCAGCCAAGCTCTGTCTCCAGCTTCTTCGGATCAATGGCATAACGCATGTCGTGGCCCGGACGGTCCTTGACATATTTGATCAGACTCTCGGGCTTATCCAGGGTGCGCAGGATGGTCTTCACAACCTCTAAGTTGGTGCGCTCGTTATGGCCTCCAATATTGTATACACATCCGTCGGCACCTTTACGGATGATCAGGTCAATGGCCTGACAGTGGTCATATACGTGAAGCCAGTCACGGACATTTGCCCCATTGCCGTAGACCGGCAGCTCGCCGTCGCTGAGGGCACGACTGATCATCAGCGGGATCAGCTTCTCCGGAAACTGGTAGGGGCCGTAGTTGTTGGAGCAGCGGGAAATGGATACCGGCACCTTGAAGGTTCTGTGGTATGCCATAACGAACAAGTCTGCACTGGCCTTGGAGGAGGAGTAAGGACTGGAAGTATGCAGAGGGGTCTCCTCCGTAAAGAAGAGGTCCGGCCGGTCCAGGGGCAGATCCCCATATACCTCATCGGTAGACACCTGGTGGTAACGCTTAATCCCATACTCCCGGCAGGCATCCAGCAATGTGGTGGTACCAAGCACATTGGTGCGGACGAAGACATCCGGGCACTCGATCGAACGGTCCACGTGGCTCTCAGCCGCGAAGTTGACTACCACATCCGGCTTCTCGCTGGCAAAGAGCCGGAAGATAAAATCCCTGTCCGCAATATCACCCTTGACGAATTTGTAATTGGGCTTGTTCTCCACAGGCTTTAAGGTCTCCAGATTGCCTGCGTAGGTCAGGGCATCCAGGTTGATGATCATGTCTTCCGGATATTTCTCAACCATATAATGTACAAAATTGCCGCCGATGAATCCGGCTCCGCCGGTTACGATGATTTTCATAGATTATTTCCTTTCTTCTGCATGTGTCCTGATCATGGTGGCTGTCCGGCGTCAGGAAGACTGCGTACTGGTTAGTGTGTTCCCGGCCGGTCCATGAAGGTTTGCTTTATTTGTCGTAGCTTTTCAATTTGTCGATGTATTTGCCGTCCAGAACGTCTTTGAGATACTGGCCATACTGGTTCTTCTTAAGGATCTCATAGGTCTTTAGCACCTGTTCATGGGTAATCCAGCCGTTGTGGTAGGCGATCTCTTCCAGGCAGGCGATCTTGCGGTGCTGGTGGCTCTCAATGGTCTTGACAAAATTAGTCGCTTCCACCAGGGACTCATGGGTTCCTGTATCCAGCCAGGTAAAGCCCTGGCCCAGAAGAGTCACATCCAGCTGGCCGTTCTCCAGGTAAATACGGTTTAAGTCTGTGATCTCCAGCTCGCCCCGGGCGGAGGGCTTTAAGTTCCTGGCGTATTCCACCACCCGGTTGTCATAAAAGTATAGGCCTGTGACCGCGTAGTTGGACTTGGGATGAAGGGGCTTCTCCTCAATGGAGACAGCTTTGCCTTCTGAGTCAAATTCTACAATGCCAAAACGTTCCGGATCGTCCACATAATATCCAAAGACCGTTGCGCCGGTCTGCCGGGAGGCTGCCGCACGGAGACGTTTCTTAAGGCCCTGTCCGTGGAAAATGTTATCCCCCAGAATCATGGCCACAGAGTCGCTGCCGATAAAGTCCGCACCGATGATAAAGGCCTGGGCCAGTCCGTCGGGGCTGGGCTGAACCGCATACTGCAGCTCCACGCCAAACTGGCTCCCGTCCCCCAGCAGCGACTCAAACCGCGGGGTATCGTCGGGTGTGGAGATGATCAGGACCTCCCGGATGCCTGCATTCATCAGCACGGACAGCGGGTAGTAGATCATCGGTTTATCATAAATCGGCAGCAGCTGCTTTGAGGTAACTTTTGTTAGAGGGTAGAGACGTGTTCCCGAACCCCCGGCAAGGATAATTCCCTTCATGACGTTTCTCCTTTTGTGATTGATAGTAAACCTCCATGCGCCCAGCAGATACCTGAGCTTTTACGACTGATCCTGGCAGTTCAGGGGATTCCTGGAAATGCCCTTTGATCTACTGTAATATAGCACAGTTTGGGATGTGATTCAATTACAGAATGTGGAAGTTAGTCTTAAAATATTACTCTTCACGAAATACATCTTCTTGTCCGGCTACGCCGGCCAAAAAGCATCGGGCAGGCATCTCTGACGGATTTATTCGGTATTCTGATCCGGAAGATCCTGACTGTCGGCCCCGGTCAGCCCACTGGCCCTCTCTGCCTTGTACCTTTCGATCATGCGTTCAATACGGGATTCTGTCAGTTCCTCGTTTGCCGGGAGGATATTGTTGTCCTCATCCACTTCTACGGCGTAAAGCAATGTACGGGCATTATTGAACTCATAGCTGCAGGTTACCAGAATGTACATATTCCGCAGGGAGAATTCCGGGATCTCCGCATATTTGCAGGGTTCCAGGCGTTCCAGCGCCCACTGGTCAAACTTCTCCTGGCTCGTAAACCGGGTCTTGCGGATGATTCCGCTGGGCTCGGAATAATAGCAGGAGATGGCTTTGAGATGAATCTCCCGTTCCGGAGTGTAGATAGTGAAATACTGGTGATCCTTAAAGTACTGCTCTTCCTTGTACCTGGTCACATCCTTGAACATGGAGCCGTCCCGCATGTGGTGTCCGTAGATGGGATTGTTCCAGCCGGAGAAGTCCGGTTCGCTCCCACTGTCTAAGTATATGGTTCCGTAGACACTCTCATTCCCATAGAAATCCTCGTGGAGGTATTTCTCATTGTCTGCGGCGTAGTATACGATGGGGTAGTCGATCTGGGTGTCCGGGATCGTAATCCAGGCTACGGTGTCCGGGTTCTCTTCCCAAAGGGATTCGAAATCAATGGGAGACACGTAGGGCGGCTCCGTTTCCTCAGGTTCTGTCTCGTTTTCTTCAGGTTCCGGCTCAGTCTCGGTCTGTACGGCTTCAGTGGTCTGGGCCGCCAGCTGGCGCAGGCGCTCCTCTTCCTCCCGCTGCCTCTTCTTCTCCATCTGCTCCCGAATCACCAGAATGCCGCTGATAACTACACACAAGATCAGGAGCATGAGGATCACGTTCCTTCCGGTGAATAGTCCTTTCTTTTTCTTATGGTCCATTTCTTATCCGCCTCCTTCCGCCTTGCGGCGGATATCCGCCCCTGCCGCCGGCATGATGATGGGATGCACAGGGCCGGAAGCCGGAACGGATATTCATTTACAGTGTACCTCGATTATACCTGAATTATCCTGGTTTTACAACTAAAATAACATCACTTGACCAGTACTGGCACCTATAGTAAAATGTAGATACCGGTAATTGCTGATTATAGAAGGAGGCCTTTCATATGGAAAAAATCGCAAGCTTTACTGTGAATCATCTGAATCTGATGCCTGGGGTATATGTCTCCAGAAAGGATACCATAGGTCAGGAGGTACTGACTACTTTTGATCTGAGAATGACCGCACCTAACCGGGAGCCGGTGATGAATACGGCTGAGATGCATACCATCGAGCATCTGGGTGCCACTTATCTGAGAAACCAGGAAGGACTCCGGGACAAGGTCATCTACTTCGGCCCCATGGGATGCCGGACCGGATTCTATCTGATCCTGGCCGGAGACCTTACCTCCCGGCAGGCGCTGCCGGTGGTGACGGCTATGTTCGAATTTATCCGGGATTTTGAGGGAGAGGTTCCCGGCGCCGCGGCCCGGGACTGCGGTAATTATCTGGATATGAATCTGTCTATGGCCAGATACCTGGCTAATCAGTATCTGGAGCGGGCGCTCCTTAAGGCTGGTGAAGAAAATCTGAATTATCCGGAGTAAATACTCTTTACAAGGTGTATGAACCATGTATGGATCCAGAGTGTGTTTGAAAATTGCTTTCTGGCAGATGTGCGTCACAGTTTGTGGGAGATTTGGGCCAAATGAAGGGCGCATAGTGGACTATGTAACCTGAATTTGGCCCAAATATCCCAAGGGACGCCTGCGGTGTACCGCGAAGTGGGACGTGCACACCGAAGGCGTCCCTTGTGGAGATGCCGGGAATGAATTTTCAGACACACTCTAACCTGGATAAACCAGAACAGCACTGCACAAAGCTTTGCCATGTTGCGCAAGAAATCCCGGTCAGGTGCCTGACCTTCTCAACGGATAAAGTTGGTGGCAACCCGTGCTTCCTTCTCCGGCAGTCCGTACTTCTCCCGGCCTAAAGCAATGCTCTTCATCAGAAAGGACATATTCCTGGCCAGGGTACGCATGGCCTGGAGACCTTCGCCGTCCTGAAGCGCTTCCGGGGCATTGTTGCCGTGGATACTGTTCCAGTACTGACCCGATGCCACCGGCATACCGCTGATGGTAAAGTATTTGTTCAGCTCATCAAAGGTGGCGGACAGACCGCCTCTCCTGGCGGAAACCACGGATGCGCCTACCTTCATGGTCTTGTCAAAATGAGTGCTGTAGAACAGACGGTCCAGAAATGCGATCAGGGTCGCATTTGCGGATGCATAGTAGACGGGGCTGCCGACCACCAGACCGTCGCAGGCCTCAAACCTGACTGCTGTCTCATTGACCAGATCGTCAAAGACACATTTTCCGGTCTTTGCGCAGGAGCCGCAGGCGATACAGCCGCGGATATCCTGACCGCCTGCCTGGATAAGCTCCGTGGCGATGCCATTTTCCTGAAATATTTTCTCCATCTCGTGTAATGCCGTATAGGTGCTGCCTGCGGCGTGGGGGCTGCCATTAATGAGTAATACGTTCATGTGGGAATCCTCCTCTTAAATTGTCTGGTTAATCCTGCCAGTTCTATTATAACCAGGAAGGCTGGAGGATACAAGCTTTTATGCTGCATGAACATATAAGGGATACAGTTCACACATCTGCTGAACTGTTATGGCATTTTGCCTACTCTTTCTTCTCTATTCCATTCCGGGTATTGAGATACTCCATAATCCCCATATGAATCGTCCAGGCCACCTTATTCTGGTATTCCTCTGTGCCCAGGGCGGCAGCCTCGGCCCAGTTGGACAAAAAGCCGCATTCCACGATCACAATGGGCTGCTTCACATGGAGGAGCAGATAATAGCTCCCATTGGGCTTCTCCTGGCGGCGGTTCTTCTCGCCCAGGACAAAATCGAAGCGTCTCTGGATGATCTGCGCCAGCTTTTTCCCTTTCTCCGAGGTCTTATAGTAGAATACCTGGGCGCCGGAGACACCTTCCTCGTGGTAGCTGTTCTGATGGATACTGACCACCAGCTCCGGTTTCACCTCGTTGATCAGGGCACAGCGGCCCCGCATATCTGCCATTTTCTTGTTGGTGTCGCCGGATTTGTAGAGGCCTTTATCCTCTTCCCGGGTCAGAACTACCTCAATATCGGAGGACTCCAGATATGCCTTAAGCTTCTGGGCAATCTCCAGGTTGATGTCCTTTTCCAGACTCCCGTCTACCCCGATCTTGCCAGGATCATTTCCTCCATGTCCTACATCCACCACAACCACCGGCTTCTTCTTCCCGGCCACGACCCTGTCCCCGGATACCAGCATCCCGGCCTGACCGGAAATCAGATATACAAATACCAGCAGCAATATCCCCATGAGTAATTCTGATCTGCGATAATTCACTATCCACCTGTCCGATTATAGTTTACAGTTCAGTATATAGACTTTGGGGGTAGAATAGACCTGTTATAAAAAGTGTTATCGGCATAGTCACACATAGGCCCGTCAAAACAGCCGTCCTCATTTCAGCAACTCTACCTTATTATAATCACGCTCCGCGTCCCGGACGATATATTCCACATAATCCGACAGTACCGTGAAGAATCCGTCATTCAGCCATAGCTTGTAGTCAGGATTTTTCATGGTTTCTTCCTTGATGAGGCAGGCATTCCCCTGGTAGTAATGATAATTGAGATCCGAGTAGAGCCTTGACATCCGCTCCCGCTCTTCTTCTGGTATATCCGGGTTCTTCTCCAGCACATCATTGGACTGGTTATAAAATACTCTCCGCAGGAATGGCTCTTTAAACGCTTCAAATTCCAACAGCTCGATCTCCTTGCGGCTGTGGCGTCTTGCCCAGCCTTCCACATCCACGGCGCAGGTCTCGTAGGCAAAGCTGCCGTCCACCCAGAGATCCAGCCTCCCGTACTGGCAGGCCGGGGTAGCCAGGGAACTGGTGACCATCTCCCACACGCCCCTATTGTCCCCGGAGCGTTTGGCGTGCTGCACATGCAGGTGGCCGCTGAGAAACAGCGGCACATCCCACTCCTCCAGAAGCTGCACCAGCTGCTCGCCATGCTCGATGGTACAGTCATCCACGTAGATCTCGCTTTCATCCAGAAGGTTGTGGTGGGCCACGGGGATCACATTCATCCCATTGTCCCAGGCATCCTCCAACTGGGCCTCGATCCAGTCATAGGTGTCTGTCAAAATAGCGCCGCCCACCAGGGCCTTCCCCTTATACTGGCAGGTGTCAAGCATCAGCATCCTGTTCTTGTCATCCAGCTCGTACACATAGCTTAAACTGGTTCTGTCCTCGCTGATGGCCTCATTGTACCCGAAATCCCCATAGATCTCCCGGAATTCCTGAGGTGTGGTGAATTCCGCCGGGAAGCGGTCCTCCCCTTTGTACTGGGCGGCATGATGGTTGTTGATATCGTGATTGCCCGGAATCACCAGAACAGGGATCCCAGCCTCTTTCACGCTGTACAGCTTCTGGGCCAGCTCCTGGTGGCTCTTCTTCTCCCCGTCCAGGGTCAGGTCTCCGCTGAGGATCAGCACATCCGGCTGCTTCCTGATCACTTCCTCCAGAAATGCGTCCGTAATCTGCTCAATATAGGTGACCACCTTGCCGTCCCCATGCTCCACCATGTACTGAAAACCAGGCCCGCCGTCCGTCAGTTCCCTGGACAGATAGTGGATGTCCGTGCCGATGATGGCCATGTTGTCCCCCAGACGTTCTTCCACACCTCCGGGACCCATGGGCCCGTGGCCGTTGTCCGGCTCCTCCACCTCATCCGCCCCCGGAAAGGCCGGAATGGTCTCCGGCAATGGTTCTGTAGGCTTTACAGTCTCCTCATATTCCCGGCCGTCAGGCCTGACCGGGGATGGCTGGGACTCCTGGGTATCCGCGCCTGATTCCGGCGCAGTGGGAGCGGATATTTCTGTAGAATCAGTTTCCTTTGTGCCAGTACACCCGGACAAAGCTGCCGCCAGCCCCAAGGCCAGAATGCCTGCTGTCAGGTATATTTTGGCATTTTTCGTTTTCAGCCATTTGTTTACCATCATATGTCATTCCTTTTTCTGTCAATGTCCCGCCTGCTTCACGATCCCCCAGATATTCTCCGGCTCAAAGCCCAGCTTCCAGCATGCGATCCCGGCCAGATGGTAGTCCCTGACCAGCTTCACCTTCAGGCTGATAGAATCCTCCTCCTCCAGCCACATGTGGTAGGTTCCGTCCTCCACCTTCTTCTCACCGTAGTACTGGCCCGTCTCCTCCTGCCAGGTCATCTGCATCTGGTTCTCCGCCACCCATTTCTTCGCGTTGGCAATCCCCATGGCCGTGGAGGTGGTCTTTCCATCCTCTCCCACCAGCCACAGACGTGTAAAAAACGGAATCGCACTGATGACCTTCTCCGCGGGAACCTGCTTTAACGTATTCTCGATCCCGGTTCGCTCGTATTCCAGGGAAGCTACGGACCCGGCCTCGCCGCCTGCATAATGCTCGTCGTAGCCCATGATGATCACATAGTCCGCCACCCGTCCCTGCTCGGCCCGGTTGTAGAATGCCGTGTAGGCAGAGGGGACATAGGTATCCACCGACAGCACGATCTTTTTCTTCCTGCAGGCCACGGACAGTTCCCGGATGAACTGGACATAATGGGGACCTGCTTCAGCCCGGATTCCCTCAATATCCAGATTGATCCCGTCGATTCCATAACGTTCCACCTCATCCATGAGGCTGGTAATAAGCCGTTTGCGGGCATCAGTACTGGCAAAGAGGATCGCTGAATTGACATTGTCCCCCCGGTTAAAATTATCCAGGGCGGCCCAGACCTGAAGACCCATGTCATGGGCCGCATCCACATAATCCTGGTCTGCCAGGGAATCGAAGCTGCCGTCATTGTCCGTCAGCATGAACCAGGTGGGGGCGATGACATTGACCCCCTTTGCCCTGGCCATCAGCTGCTCCATCTTCCCGTTGGCCTCCGGTGAAGTCACCTGATGCCAGACCAGACAGACCGGCTCATCCATAGAGATACTGGTGTACACCGGAGCCTGGAAGGTGCTGACCGGTGTGCAGGGGCGGGCATCTGTCAGAAGCCTGCTCTGTATGTATCCGATGTAGCCGTCGCCGGTACGGACCCTGGACCATTTTTCCATAGTCTCCAGTACATCCACCGTGTCATCCTGGCTGACTGTCGTCAGAATAGGGCTTTTGACACCTCCGTGGGTACGGATCTTCCCGTCTTTTTTCAGTTTCATGGTGGTATAGGGATCCCAGGAGGTATCCACAAAGATCCGCTGAACCTCCCCATCCATATACCTGTTGACCCGGATATCTGTGTAGGTAGCTACCAGACTGCTCAGGAGCCATACATTCCCGTCTTCTTCAATCAGCAGTGGTTTTCCGCTGCTCCCCTGGGTCTGTGCATCCGCATAGACGATATTCTCCGGCAGGGCGTAGATCAGCTGGCGGCCGCTCTCGTCCCAGTAAAAGCGTTCGTTAAGCTCTGTATTGACCCAGGTCAGGGGCAGATAGATCTCGCCGCCAGCGCTTTTGCCGCAATAAGTCTCCACGTGTTCATTGTCCAGAAAGATGGCGGTGTCTTCTCCACCTGCCCGAAACCAGGACTTCTGGTCGGCCAGTTCCTTGGTCGGGACGTATTTCTGGAAGAAAATCACGCCTGCGGCGATACCGCCCAGCAGGATGATAGTCAGCAGGATGGTCAGGATGGTGACGAGAATTCTTTTCATGGTGTGAGCCTCCGAGATTACATCGTTAGGTTATACCGCAGACGGGCGGCAAATCGGATAAGAAAGTGGTAACAGTTCAGACGGGCAGCAAATCACAGAAGAAAGTGTGTTGCAAACCTGCTTTTGGTTTGCATAAGCACTTTCTTCTGTGATTTGATATCGGGCTAACGCCCGAAGTTTCTTGTCCCCGACGCTCTTCGGGGGCAAGAAGATGCCCCGTCTGAACTGTTACAGAAAGTGTGCCGCAAGCATGCTTTTGTCTGCATAACCCCTTTCTTATCCGATCTGACATCAGGGTGACGCCTGGAGCATGTTGTTCCTGGTCCTTTCCGGGGACAAGATAATGGCCCGTTTGAACTTTTAATATTATATCATAAATTCCCCTGCATGTATCTTAATATTTCTTGACATTCTTTTGGCCTATACTTGATGTGTAACAGTTCCGATACTCCTTGAAGTGTTACCTTAACCCTCAAAAGCGGGGGGAGCCCGACTGGCTCTGTGCCTGGTGCTCCCCCTTATTTTTAAGCATTTTCTATGAATCCATCTTTGGCTGAATCTGGATTCTCCCTTAAATTGTTGGTTTATAGTTCGTTAATGATTCTGAATAGTCTGAATTTTATGCATCCTGTCATTTTTTTCTTATAAACATCCCCCCTCCAGGCTGGCTTTTTATAGCCACTTTGCAGAGCTCTTCTTCACGCACATACATGCTTTCAAGCACTTCTACCGGTAATACACCCGGTCAAAGTGGATTTCTTTCAGGCGTTTCCCCTGGAGATTGTCGGCGGCCACGGCGCCGGACTGTTCTGGGGCTGCTGTAAGGAGTGATCTGCCCGTCCGCTCTCCCGGGCCTGCTCTGTAGACTGTCTTGTTTTCCCTGGCCAGGATAGCTGTATAACGGTTTTCCTCCCAAATGTAATCTCCCATGTAGAAGCTTCCATCCTCATATTCCTCCAGAAGCCGTTCCATGTCTTCCGGCATTGCATCTTTCCCATCCACCAGGATTCTGACTCCCCTTGCCTGATACTTTTTCAGACCGTTCAGAAATATTTCCTGGCTCCTTCTGCTTAATCTTCTCACCATTTTCACTTGTTTCTCCATTCTCAAAGCATATTCAGAACTTTGGAGGATGCGTAGCTGTCTTTATACAAACAGTATATGGATCTGCAAAAGCATAATATAATTCCTGCGCAGCCCACAAGGTAAAATGCTGTGACACAATTTTTCCTGTTTTCTGCTTCCATGTAATTTTCTTAACACATGTTTTCAACCTGCTTATTGCCTATGCCAAAATTCTGTCTGTATTCCCGACAGTCCTGTCCGGATAAGCCGCCTATGTATTGCCGGGATTTCTGCCTGACTATGTAACAGTGCGTTGTACCAGACCAGACAACCTAACTGCCCAGCAACCGCTCAAAAAAATCCATATCCGCCCGCGTAACGACAAATGCATCGGCTGAAGTCGGAATCCGCAGAATGGAGATTTTCCATCCCTGTTCCATTTGTTTTCTGGCGGCTTCGCTGCCAAAGGCAGCAACGAACTGCCAGCTGTTGTCCAGGTCTTTCCCCCACTCCAGCGTTTCCATAAATACATCCATCTTCCATGGACTCAAGGATCCGGTCACGATCTTCCGGTCACAGCGGGTACATTCCACTACGCCCTGCTTTGTGATCTCTCCAAAGTCTGTAATGATACACTGATATTTTCCATTGAGGCACTGGGCCATAACCGGTGCGCCGGCCTGCCCATAGTAGTCCACCTCCAGGATTCTGCTGCCGCCCAGCCGGTGGAGATCCCCATGGGTATTCCATTCCAGGACTGCACACCGGCGGCGCCGTACACCTGTCAGGTAATTGGCCAGCCAGATACACAGATGGGTCACCCCCACGCAGCGTCCTGCGCCGATGATCCCTACCGTCCGCCAGTCATTCTCCTGAAAATTCGTCGTAAAAATACCTTTATTCTTCGTAGATATAGCTGTATACCGCCTCCTGTCTCTTGTTCCGTCCAGATTTCCAGTATTGCACCATACACCTTCTGCACCGCCTGGGTGCCGCGGAATGGATTGGAAAAATATGGCATCAGGAAAGCTGCTGTTTCCTTTGCCGGACCGGGCAGTCGTTCTTTCAGCTGCCCGCTGAACTGGTTGTAGATGATAACTGTTCCCGGAAGAAATCCGGGAGATTTGATCACATCTGCGGCAGTCTCCCACTGCCATGGTTTGCTGGTGGCAACCAGCAGACGGCCATCTGCCTGCTCCTGGGTAAATGCTTCCTGATCCGTGCCAAAATCCTTCACCACCACCGGATAACCGTGAGGCTTTAGCTGTACGGCACTTCCGTATCCCGGAAGCATAGGCAGGCCCCGGATCCGCCAGATCCCGCAGGAATCCGCCTCTGTGCCCTCACAGGCCGCGAACTGCGCCACCGCGCCGGAGCTATTGTGCTCCTCATAGACCACAGTAAGACCGCACCGCTGGATATACGCTGCCAGCCCTATGGCCACATGTGTGGCTCCGGCACCAGGTGAAGTGCCTGCCACGGAAATCACCAGAGATGACGCCTGATTCTTCTGGAAAAGCCCCCGTTCTTGTTCTCTCATTTCTTTCTGGATCTGCTCCAGCTCCTGACACAACTGGTCTACGGATGTGTACCGCCGTTCCGGCCGGGGATGCAGGCAGGTCTCTATCATCCGTCTGAGACTCTTGTCTATAAGCGCCCGTGGGTATATGGGACTCTCATCAGGAAATGTTCCGGTCAGCATGTAATAGAGGACAGCACCAATGGCATAAATGTCCGTCCGCTCATCAAGCGTCCCGCCCGTATACTGCTCCGGCGCAGCAAATCCAACAGTTCCATAACGTTTTACAAGGTCCTTTGCCTCATCCACATAGACTGCATGGTCAAAATCCACTAATTTTACAATATCCTGACAGACCAGCAGGTTCTTCGGCTGTAAATCCAGATACAAAATAGGGTTAGGTCTTGCCGAATGCAAGATTATCACCAGATGGCAAATCTGAATCCCATAGGAAACCGTCATTGCCTTCGATAAATGCCCCATGCATGATACAAGGGCGTACAGTGAACTTCCTTCCAAATATTCTTCGATGATCCCAAACCATCCATCCCCCGGCGTCTCCTCAATGTCGTACACAATGGGAATGCCCGGATGGCGGATACTCTTTAAGATCAATGCTTCTCTCCGGAACTGTTCGTAATCAGTACTGTCTTTCCGAACCAGCTTGATGGCCCGGTACTCCTCCAGTTCCAGATGCTTCGCCAGATAGACGGTTCCGCTTCGTCCGCGTCCGATCTCCCGGTACAGCTGATACTTGCCAAACCAAACGGTGTCCTCCGCTCTCTTCACCTCCTTTTTTGTCCGGCTCATCTCTGTGGTGTTTATTTTAATACACATAACGGGAATTGGCAAGTGTTTTTTGCAAAAATTGCAATTTTTTGTTATAAGGGGGGCAACAGTTCAGATTTGCAGGTGCTCTGGAGCGTACCTTTCAGAACAACTACCCTGTGAATAGTAACAGACTTCCTGAATTTTTCATTAAATTTTTACATAGGAATTGCCTTTTCCCTATATTATATACTATAATTATATTAGGCGAGTAGAGTCATTTCTCAGTTTTATAGATTTTAGCAGAAAATGTGGTAGCAGTTCAGGTTGTCTGAACTGTTATATATTGTGTAGTAGTTTAGGGAGTACCCGGAGAGAAAGGAGTGATCTTTATGAAAATTGAACGGATCAATGAGAACCAGATCCGCTGCACCTTGAGCAGCCAGGATTTGAGCATACGAAATCTGAACCTTGGGGAGCTGGCCTATGGGAGTGAAAAGGCCCGCAACCTTTTTCGCGAGATGATCCAGAAGGCTTCCAGTGAAGTCGGTTTCGACGCAGAGGATATCCCGCTGATGGTGGAGGCGATCCCGCTTTCCAATGAGAGTGTGATGCTGGTGATCACCAAAATTGAGGATCCGGAAGAGCTGGATACCCGCTTTTCCAAATTTTCACAGATGTCAGAGGAGGATCAGGAAGGCTTGTGGGGCGGGCTTTCCACAGAGCTGCTGGAGGGTGCTGATACCCTTATGGAGCTTTTAAAGAAGGATTTTGCCGATCTGACCGTTTCCCTGGGAACGCAGACTCCGCAGGCAGACACAGAATCCGGGGCGGGGACGGACAATCCGGAGGAGACCGCTGCCAGACCCCTTCCGGTTCAGAAGCGGATCTACCGCTTTGACAATCTGGATCACATTACCGATGTGGCGAAGATCGTCGCCCCCACCTATTCAGGCCGCAACATCTTGTACAAGAAGCCTGGAACCACCCAGTATTACCTGGTGATCTCCAGCATTGACACAGATCCCCTGACTTTCAGCCGGGTCTGCAATGTCCTTGCTGAATACGGCTCCAAGATTCGCCAGGAGACGGCCAGCGAAGCCTATTATCAGGAGCATTATGAGACGATAATCCGGGAGCAGGCCCTCCAGAAGCTGGCGCTGGTATGAAATATTTGTAAATACAAAACACACGCTTGTAATGTGTTTTCCAAATACCAGACATGCAGAAAAAGCTGTGAAAAAGGGGATGTCAGGAAACAGCTCTCTGTCCACGATATATCAGGCGATCCGTTGGATATCACCATAATAGATTGTGCGCAGGAGGCATTTTCCGACAGCCCCTTTTTCACAGCCTTTCTGAATAAGAAATCCTCAGAACTTTCTTATTTATCTGCAAGAACCTCGTTCATACCTGATACCAGGGTGTCACAGTCGATGCCGTGAACCATGCAGGCTTCCTCCAGAGTCTCCATCTGGGCAGATGGACAGCCCAGGCAGTGCATCCCCGCACGCATCAGCATGGACGGGATCAGTTCATGCTTCTGAACCAGTTCACCAATCAGCATATCTTTACTAATCTGCATGATAATTTCCTCCTTGTCTGTACATACTAATCATGATTGTTATGGTTCCGGTGCCGTGACGGTTCATACAGTCTGAACCGTTCTGCGGTAAACTGCCGCAGATGTCTGGTTTCTCCACACTGCCGCCAGCTGCACACCGGAAAAGTAGCGGATCCTCTCAGATACACTCTGAGGTCTACTATAATACTTTTTTTTGCATTTGACAAGGCCATAAATCCAGAGAGTGAATGGAAATTGTAACAGTCCGTAACAGCTCAGGGGGGATCTGAAATGTTACAATTTCCATCCGTTCTCTCCATACCAAAAGCGAGGTAATCACATGAAAGAGCAATGGCGATCCTTCCGGTCCGGCCCATGGGAGCGGGAAATCAATGTGCGTGACTTTATCCAGAGAAACTATACCCCTTATGACGGAGACGAACATTTCCTGGCAGGCCCCACCCGGAACACACTCCGGCTGTGGGACCAGGTCATGGAGCTGAGCCGCCAGGAGCAGGCAGCCGGCGGAGTCCTGGACATGGACACCCGAATCATTTCCACCATCACCTCCCACGGGCCAGGGTACCTGGATAAGGACTTAGAGACTATCGTTGGCTTCCAGACGGACAAACCCTTCAAGCGCTCTCTCCAGCCTTACGGCGGCATCCGCATGGCGGAAAAGGCCTGCGCGGATAACGGCTATCGGGTGGATCCTGAAATCAGCGAATTCTTCACCACCCACCGGAAAACCCACAATGCAGGAGTCTTCGACGCCTACACCCCGGAAATGCGTGCCTGCCGTTCCAGCCATATCATCACCGGACTGCCCGATGCCTACGGGCGGGGACGCATTATCGGTGATTACCGGCGGGTAGCTCTCTACGGCGTGGACCGGCTGATCCAGGATAAGGAGGAACAGAAGGCCACCACCCGCAGCACCATGTACTCCCACATTATACGTGCCCGTGAGGAACTGTCCGAGCAGATCCGCGCCCTGAAAGAGCTGAAGGAGCTGGGAAATATCTATGGTTTTGACATTTCCCGGCCTGCCGGGGATGTGAAGGAAGCCATCCAGTGGCTGTACTTCGGCTATCTGGCCGCCGTGAAGGAGCAAAATGGCGCTGCCATGTCCTTAGGACGCACCTCCACCTTCCTGGATATCTACGCGGAACGGGATCTGGCGGAAGGACAGTACCGGGAGGAAGAGATCCAGGAGTTCGTGGATCATTTCATCATGAAGCTGCGGCTGGTAAAGTTCGCCCGCACCCCGGAATACAACGCCCTCTTCTCTGGTGATCCTACCTGGGTCACGGAATCCATCGGCGGCGTAGGTATCGACGGACGGCACATGGTCACGAAAATGTCCTTCCGCTACCTGCACACCCTGCAGAATCTGGGAACCGCGCCGGAGCCCAATCTGACAGTGCTCTGGTCCCCCCGGCTGCCGGAACATTTCAAACGGTTCTGTGCCAGAACCTCTATTGAGTCCTCCTCGGTCCAGTATGAGAATGACGACCTGATGCGGGTGACCCATGGGGACGACTACGCCATAGCCTGCTGCGTCTCCTCCATGAAGATCGGCAAAGAAATGCAGTTTTTCGGCGCCCGTGCCAATCTGGCCAAGTGTCTGCTCTACGCCATCAACGGCGGTGTGGACGAGATCAGCAAGAAGCAGATAGGCCCCCGGTACCAGCCTGTCACCTCCGAATATCTGGAATTTGACCAGGTCATGGAGCGGTACCGGGATATGATGAAATGGCTGGCCGGTGTCTATGTCAACAGCCTGAACATCATCCACTATATGCATGACAAGTACAGCTATGAGCGGCTCCAGATGGCCCTCCACGACATGAATGTGACCCGCTGGTTCGCCACCGGCATCGCGGGGCTCTCCGTGGTGGCCGATTCCCTGTCTGCTATTAAATACGCCCGCGTCCGCACTATCCGGGACGGGGACGGGATTGTCACGGACTACGAAGTCCAGGGGGATTTCCCCAAATATGGCAATGATGATGACCGGGTAGACCAGCTGGCTGTGGAGGTGGTTCATACCTTTATGAATTACGTGAAACGGAACCACTGTTACCGGGGCGGCATTCCCACCACCTCCATACTGACCATCACTTCCAATGTGGTCTATGGCAAGGCCACCGGCTCCACCCCCGACGGCCGCAAAGCCGGGGAAGCCTTCGCGCCGGGAGCCAATCCCATGCACCACAGGGACAGTCACGGAGCCGTGGCCTCCCTGGCTTCCGTGGCCAAGCTTCCCTTCATGGATGCCCAGGACGGGATCTCCAACACCTTCTCCATCATTCCCGGCGCACTGGGTAAGGAGGATCAGATCTTCCTGGGGGATCTGGCCTGTGCCATTCCCAATCTTATGGAAGGGCTTGACCAGGAGTGACAAAAAAGACACCATCTATGGTAAAGGGAAAATTTTCACATTTTTAAAACAAACAGGAGGAACAATCATTATGGCAAATGCAAGCGAAGCTCAGGTTGACAATCTGGTAACCCTTCTGGACGGCTATTCGGAGAATGGGGGACACCATCTCAATGTTAATGTCTTTACAAAAGAAACCCTTCTGGATGCCCAGGCTCACCCGGAAAAATATCCCCAGCTGACGGTCCGTGTATCAGGATATGCGGTGAACTTTAATAAGCTGACAAAGGAACAGCAGGACGAAGTGATCGCCCGCACATTCCATGGGGCGATCTGAGGGCATCTGTTCCGGAAGAAATCCAGATGTAAAACAGGAGGCCATATATTGAAAGGACTCGTTCATTCTATAGAAAGCTTCGGCACCGTGGACGGGCCAGGGGTGCGTCTGGTGGTTTTTCTCCAGGGGTGCCCCATGCGGTGCCGGTACTGTCACAATCCGGACACCTGGGACACGGACATGGGCCTGGAAATGACGGTCCAGGAGATTCTCTCCCAGTATGAAAAAAACAAGGCATTCTACAGCCGGGGCGGGATTACTGTCACTGGCGGAGAACCCCTGGTGCAGATGGAGTTTGTCACTGAGCTGTTCACCGATGCCGCCAGACAAGGCATCCACACCTGCCTGGACACCTCCGGCATCCTGTTCCGGCCGGAGCAGCCTGGAGTTCTGGACAGATATGACCGGCTGATGGCTGTCACGGATCTGGTACTTCTGGATATCAAACATATGGATCCAAAGGGACATCTCATGCTGACAGGACACCCGCTGGAACCGGTTCTGGCCTTTGCCCGCTATCTGGACAGCAAAGCTGTCCCGGTTTGGATCCGCCATGTGGCAGTCCCCGGCATTACTGATGACCGGGAGCTGCTTTACCGCCTGGGGCATTTCCTGGGAACCCTGCACAACATCCGCGCCCTGGATGTACTGCCCTACCACACCATGGGGCTTCCCAAGTATGAAAAACTCGGAATCCAATATCCGCTAAAGGACGTGCCGCCTATGGAAAAAGAAGCGGCCGCAGATGCACGGGAGGTGATACTGGAGGGGATGGGGGCGTAAAGCAGGAGACTGCCTGACTCCCTGCCCCCTTTTCACCTTCCGCCAGGGAGCAGTTCTTCCATAAGCTTTGCCTGATACTCCAGATCATTAGCAGCGCGGGTCAGATCATCTAAACGGTTCGTATTGATCAAAAAAGAATTGAGTTTGTTGATTAAGCTGATACCTTGCTCTATTCCCCGTTTTTCTCCTCGTTTTTCTCCAATCTCTTCACCCTTTCTCAGACCTTCATCCCAGCTTTCCTGACACATTTGCTTTATTGCCACACACATATCAACTTTTCCTTCCTTCTCTTCAAACTTAATTTGGGAATTCGTCACAGTATTGATCACTTCCGCAGCTTCCCTATCCAGGGCTAGAGCGTGTCTGAAAATTCATTACCGGCATCTGTACGCCCCACTTTGCGGTATATTTGGGCCAAATTCAGGTTACATAGCCCACTATGCGCCCTTCATTTGGCCCCAATCTCCCACAAACTGTGACGCACATCTGCCAGAAAGCAATTTTCAGACACGCTCTAGGAAGCGGGGATGTGTTTCAAGTATATTCCGAAGCTGATCTTTATCCCGGGAATACTTGATGTACAGCATTACCTCCCGCAGGCTGGTCCGGAACCGGTTTATGGATTCCTCATCCAGGGCTGCTGGCGTAATCAGGTTGATTCTGTAATCCTGAACAAAGGGCAGAAACCGCTCATCCACATCCGCCAGCATCTCATAAATACTCATGGGGCCATCCCAGGGATCCGGACTGAAAAGGATCACCAGGGTGATTACAGGCAGAAGGCGGTCATTCCTATAAAAGCCTCCCAGAAATTCCCCGCTGTCTGGACTTTCTCTGGATTCTGACGATTTCTTTTCCCCTATTTCTCCAGGCCCCGCCATGCTTCTCTGCTTTTTTGCTTCCTCCCGGTGGGAACTGGCGGCTTCCTTCACTTGTCTGGCGTACTGCATGGCATCGTAGAGCATATCCCGCACGGGCATCGCATAATGAGGCTCTGACTGGGTCTCTATACCCAAAACCATGTATGCCGCATTTCCATCCTCCATGGCTGTAAGATATTTCAGCTCATCACGGTATCTCTGAACAGAAGTCCTTGCCCCATCCTTGCCATAAGGCAGAACCAGCTCTGCAGTATCCATGGCCCGAAGCTGTTTGGAATTGATAACCGGCTGTCCGGCATAGATCAGGAAATTAAATGCATCCGCAAAAATCGCGGAATTTCCCATATAATCTTTTGTTACAGCATCTTTTTTTGACAATTCCTGTCTCCTTTCTTAATATTTTAACACGATTTCTATAGTGAAACAAGATGTGATCATTCACGCGCCTGACATGGCACAGATCCTTGAATTATGTAAATGACAGAACACCCACATCCCAGTGAATGCCAGATACAAGCAGACAGCGATAATTTCAAAATTATCATATCACATGTTTTTTATGAAAGCAAGTGTGTTGTGAAACAAAAAACAAAATAATTTAGAAGGGTATCTGAACTGACATGTAAACTCAAGACCATTGAGGCACTCCCCGTACTGTTACCCTTGCACCTTATTTTATCCAATTGTGCAGCATTTTCCTCTTGAATATTTTCAGAAGATAGTATAGAATAAAGCCATAGGAAATGTTATAGAATATTTAAGGAGGAATTTATCATGGCATATGTTATTTCTGACGCATGTGTTAGCTGCGGAACTTGTGAAGGTGAGTGCCCGGTAGGCGCTATCTCCCAGGGCGACAGCCAGTTCGTTATTGATGCTGACAGCTGCATCTCCTGCGGTACTTGTGCAGGCGCATGCCCGACCGGCGCTATCAGCGAGGGCTGATTACAAACGAATTACATAAATGCCTCTTCCATTTCGGAAGGGGCATTTATTTTGATTAAGACCAAGCCATGCGGTCCAGCCATGAAAAAAACGTGTTGTAAGCGTGCTTTTTGCTTACATAAGCGTTTTTTTCATGGCTGGACCATAGGGCGGGACGCCCGGCTTCTTGTTTTCGACGCTTTTCGAAAACAAGAAGATGCATGGCGTACTCACGCTATATCCTTTTAACTGACTGTTGCAAGCCCGCTTTTTGCTTACATAAGCGTTTTTTTCATGGCTGGACCATAGGGCGGGACGTCCGGCTTCTTGTTTTCAACGCTTTCCGAAAACAAGAAGATGCATGGCAAATTTATATACATGATATCTGGAGGTTTTTAACATGACAGCCCGCAAACCACTGATCGCACTGACACCTAATTACAATATCGAGAAGGAGGAGACTTACATGCGGCCAGCCTATATCCGGGCCATCCAGCATGCCGGAGGGATCCCGGTCACTCTGCCTCTCAACAATACAAAAGAGGATCTGAAGCAGCTGGCCAGGGAGTTCGACGGTTTCCTGTTCACCGGCGGACCAGATGTCCATTCCTTCTACTTCGGGGAGGAAACTCATGCACACTGTGGCAATGTTTCTCCCAAACGTGATACCCTGGAGCTTGCCCTTTTAAAGCTTGTGCTGGAAATGAAAAAGCCAGTCCTGGGCATCTGCCGCGGGATCCAGCTTTTCAATATCGGCCTGGGCGGGGATATCTACCAGGATCTTCCCAGTCAGTTTCCCCAGAAGTTCCCGGTGGCCCACAGCCAGCCTTTCTATTATGATATTCCGTCTCATACAGTGGAAGTGGTTCCCGGAACCATACTGGAAAAAATCGTACAAGACGCCAAGCTTAAGGCAGCCCACCAGGAAAATTGCCATGATGCCGATGATTCCGATGCCTTTGATCCTCTATCAGGTGGATGCACCCCTGGGATCCTGGCCGACTCTGCTCCGGATTATGGCATTCCTGGGACCTTTGCCGACCCTGCTCCGGATCACCGCACCTCTGGGACCTTTGCTGACCCTGCGCCGGATCACTACACCCCCGTCATCTCCCTGGCCTCCCCGTCAGCATCTTCCACGAAGATCCAGGTCAACAGCATGCACCACCAGGCGGTACGGAAGGTGGCGCCCGGACTGATTGCCTCCGGTTACGCTCCTGAAGGGCTGGTGGAGGCCCTGGAAATGCCGGATTATCCTGGATTCTTCCTTGGAGTTCAGTGGCATCCTGAATATCTGTGGGAAAAGGATGGGGTGGCGGCTGGGATATTCCAATATTTTGTTAATGCGTCTCGTGCTTCATCCAGCCAGTACTGACATTTCCCGTACCCGTTTTTCCACGCCCTGCGCACTGTAACATTACATTTTCTTTCCACTTCGTCCAAACTTTTTTCGCTTAAAGAATGGCAGTCTGGTGGCGGCAGCTTCGGCCTTGCCTTTGCTTTCTTTCTGGTAGGCACGGAGCTGTTCGTCCAGCATCTTGAACCGCTCCTCCTGACGCTCGTCGTTGACCCGCATCATGTACTCCATCTCCTGGATCATGCGGTCATTGACCTGACGGCTGATCTCCTGGCTGAGGACCTCATTGTTGTCCCGGATCGCCTGCCCTACTGCCTGTCCGATCACATGGTTCATCAACTGCTGGAACTGTTCCATCTTCTCCTGGTTTCCCAATATTGCCGTATTTTCCTTTTTTTGAAGCATCCGGATCTTTGCCTCGCCTTCCATCTCGCCCTCCACATTTCCTTCTTTTAGAATATTTACTGCATTCTGTTCCAGCAGCTCGTCGGGATTCCCTTCATCTTCGCCGTCTATCATTTTTTTCAGCACCTGCTCGATGGCCTTGAGCTGGTAACCTTTTTCCTTCAATTCCTTTATCTTCTGAAATAACCGGATATGTAGTTCTGTATAATACCGGTGGCTTTTTCCATTGCGCGGTATTTCCAGCTGGAGCTCGTCCTCCCAGTACCGGAGCACATGGGATTCCACGCCCACCAGCTTTCCCGCTTCCGATATGGAATAATGTGTCTCGTCCATTTTTTCTCTCCTTACGTCTCTATGGTTGTCGTGATAACTCCGATGGACGGCGCCAGAAGCATGCGCCTTTTACCAGAACAAGTGCATGTCCCGATAAGCTATAGTATATCTTATGAGTGGAAGTTGAGAATTATGCTTAAGAACTGGAAAATTTTTTTGAAAATGGTTAGAAAGTACAGAATGCCTTGACATGTGATTTGAAAGGAGACTTTTTATGATTTCTACGAAAAAAAACAGCTACACAACAAACGTATCACCAGAATCCAGGCTTTCAGAAACGCAAGATGCATCGGATATTTTTTTCAAATCCCATATTGGCGAATTTCCTTTCTCACGCTGGAGCAGAGAACAGTTATATGAAGAACTGGCTGTCTCAAGAAAACAGGCGCACGAAGGGAAGTGCTCAGAAATGGGGCAGGCGCTTAAGGAGCTCAGAATTAAATATGGTTTATGATGTTATCCTTACCGATTTCGCAAAAGCGCAGCTTGACCAGATTATCCACTATCTCCTATATGAGATTGGAAGCAGTCAGGCTGCACGAAATGTATTGGAAGATGCAGAAAATACAAAGATAAGACTTTCTCATCTGGCCGGCAGCCTGAAATTATGTGAAGACTCAAGATTACGTTTATTAGGCCCACCATAATAATCCTGAACACCTACTCCAGCGGTTTCCGGTAAAATCCCCCCACAAAATTCTCCGTAGGCATAATATTGATAATGATCTTGTCATCCACCTCCTCCAGCAGGTGAAGCACATCCTGCACTTCATAGGAAGAGACCACTGTGTGAAGCAGGCTCATCTTCTTACCGCTGTATCCGCCATAGCATTCTGTCACGGAGATTCCGTGCATGAAGGAATGAATATAGGCATTCACGATCTCTGCCGGCTTCTGGGTAGTGATCTGGAGGGTCACCCGCTTGAAGCGGTGATAAAAGTTATCAATGGTCTTGGTGGAAATGAACTGGAACAAGATGGAATATCCCGCATACTCCCACCCAAACAGATATCCAAAAAGGCACAGCATACCCGTATTGAACATAAATACATACTGCCAGATGGATTTGCCGATCTTGTTGGACACATAGAGGGCGATAAAGTCCATGCCTGCTGTGGAGGCATTGCCCCGGAGAGCTACGGCCACAGACAGTCCATACAGCACACCGCCAAAGCAGATATTCAGCAGCGGATCGTCAAAGAGAGGATTTGATGGCACCACCTTCAGCAAGATACTGGCCATGACCACCTGGGCCATGGAAAACAGAACGAACTTCTTCCCAATATGCTTATAACAGAAAACCGCCACCGGGATATTCAAGAGCACCATCCCCAGTGAAGTAGAAAAATGTCCGCCCAACAGCCCCGCGATATTCTCAATCAGGGTGGCAATGCCCGTAAAACCGCTGGGCAGCAGATGCACCGGCGCCATAAAGGTGTTCATGGTAAATGCCTGCAAAAGGGCAGATGCCACGACAGCAGCCAGTGTTATGATACAGCGTTTCAGCCTGTTCCTATTTTTCATGGTGTATTCATCTCCATTCCCTATTTTACCATTACAATATGGATTCCTTTCAATCACGATTTTCCATTCCATCCATATCTTGCCCTTCAAATTCCCCATTCCTTTTGTCCTGCTCATGTAAAGACAAAGAGGAGAAATCTTATATCCTGACATGTACTACTTATTTTAGTATGAACTAATTTTTACAATTACATAACAGTTCCCCAAAGCATACCGCCCGCGAAAAATACCTGCCGACAAATGGCATCCCATTCGTCAGCAGGTATCTGCTTTCTAATACTCTTTCCGTCCACTGGCCCCCAGAATCCCCAGTTCTTCTCTGTATTTTGCCACTGTCCGGCGGGAGATCGGGAAGCCGCGGGCTTCCAGCAGCTCTGCCAGAACCCGGTCGCTGTGGGGCTTGATCTTATCCTCCCTGCGGATCAGGCTGGCAAGCTCCCGCTTCACATCGGAGGCCGTAGCCCTGACGGGCCCTTCCTGTCCGGTCTCTCTGTCCGGCTTCTGACCTGCGGCCGCTCTGGCGAAAAAGTATCCCAGAGGGAATATTCCCCAGATGCACTGGAGATATTTCTGCCGCACGGCACGGCTGACCGTAGACTCATGGATCTCCAGGGCCTCGGCGATATCTGCCATCCGCAGTGGTTTCAGGTACTGGGGACCATGATGGAGGAACTCCTCCTGCCGCTCCAGGATCGCCCGGACTACCCGGGATAAGGTAATATTCCTCTGGGCCACACACTGCTTGATCCATTCAACCTGGTGGATCTTGTCCAGCAGATACTGCTTCACCTCCTGGTCCTCCTGCTTCGCGCACATGGACACATATTCCTGGTTCAGGGTAATGTCCGGGTACAGAGACTCATTCAGCAGGATATCAAAATGATCCTGAAACTTAACCACCACTACATCCGGCACCACATAGACCATCTGCCGCACATCAGAAAACCGTGCCCCGGGCCTGGGTTCCAGCTCCCGGATGATGCCGCCGAACTCCTTGACCTTCTCCAGGGGCAGATGCATCTCTTTGGCGATCTGGGGCAGCTGGTTTTTGGCAATCTGTTCCAGATGGCCCCGGATACATTCCTCCAGCTCCGGCGTCAGTCTGCCCTGATGCTCCAGCTGGATACAGAGACATTCCTCCAGACTGCGGGCACCTACCCCTGACGGCTCCAGACCCTGGATCATTGTAAGAAGCTCCAGCACCTGGTCTTCCGGTACATGAAAGCGTTCTGCCACCATCTCCGCCCCGTCCTTAAAATATCCCTTGGAATCCAGACAGTCCAGCAGGAACTGGAGAATCTCCTCCTGCTTTTTGTCCCTTACCCTGCCTACCAGCTGGCTCCAGAGATGCTCTTTTAAGGTTTCCGGACCGCTGGTGTCAATATTCCACTCAGGAAAATCGTCTTCCGCGGACTCCAGCTTCTGGTACAAGTATCGGTTCTGCTCATCGTGGGCACAGATCCACTGGTATTTCTCCAGGTCCTTCCGGTCAAATTCCTCCGGCCTCTTCTCCGAAAGCTCCAGCACCGGGTTCTCCAGCGCCTGTTCATTTAAATACTCTTCCAGTCCGGCGGCTGTCATCTGCAGAATCTCTGCCGACTGGATCATCTTGTGGGACAAAACCTGCTTCTGCTCTGTTTTCAATGATAATTCCATGACTTATCCCCCGTCGTACCTGACAGTCCAGGCAAACCAGCCCGGTCTGCAGCCATCGTACCTTTCCTATTCACATGTACAGTTCCCGTTCCTGTCAGAGGCTGTCTGGGCCGTATCGCGCCTTAGCCGCCTGGGAACATGCCCTCACTAAAGCCGCCTGCCGCACATTCCTGACCAACAGCCGCCTGCCAGGATATCCCCCTTATCTGGCCAGGTTTACAAACTTCGTATATTCCGGCTGCCACAGCAGATTCACTGTGCCGATGGGGCCGTTACGCTGTTTGGCTATGATCACTTCTGCAATATTGGGTGTCTCTGTGTCCTTATTATAATAATCATCCCTGTAAAGGAACATCACTACATCCGCATCCTGCTCAATGGCACCGGATTCACGCAGATCCGACAGCATGGGGCGGTGATCCTGGCGGGTCTCGCAGGCGCGGCTAAGCTGGGACAGGGCGATGACCGGCGCATTCATCTCACGGGCCAGGGCCTTTAAGGAACGGGAGATCTCAGATATCTCCTGCTGCCGGTTGTCACCGGACTTACCGCTGCCGGACATCAGCTGCAGATAGTCGATAATGACCATGCCAAGACCGTATTCCAGCTTCATTTTCCGGCACTTGGACCTAAGCTCTGTGATGGAGATACCCGGCGTGTCATCAATGATCAGCTTGGAATTGCCGATAACCCCAATGCCCTCCACAATGGCGTCCCAGTCCGAGTCAGTCAGATTGCCCGTCCGCAGCTTCTGGGAATCCACATTGGACTCCATGGCCAGCATACGGTTGACCAGCTGCTCCTTGGACATTTCCAGACTGAAGACCATGCAGGGAATCCCTTTGCGCACAGCCACATGATCCACCAGGTTCAGCACAAATGCAGTCTTTCCCATGGAGGGACGGGCCGCAATCAGTACAAAATCCGAGGGCTGCATACCTGATGTCTTGTAATCCAGGTCAATGAAGCCCGTGGGAATCCCGGTGACGGTCCCCTGGGTTCTGGAGGCGATCTCAATCTTCTCCAGCACATTCAGGGCCACCTGCCGGATGGGAACGAACTCTCCGGAATTGCGGCTCTGGAGCAGGTCAAAGATGGTCTTCTCCGTATTCTCCAGGATCTGCTCTAAAGGTTCGGTACCTGCATAGCAGATATTGGCAATCTCTTCATTGGCCTTGATCAGCCTCCTGAGGACAGCCTTCTCCTGGACGATATTGGCATAGAAGCGGATATTGGCTGAGGTTGGAACCATGGCAATCAGCTCACCCACAAACTCCAGACTGCTGACCTCCGGCGGCACATCCTTCTCCCGGAGACGGTCCTGGAGAGTGATCAGATCCACCGGCTTGCCTTCATTAAACAGCTCCACCATGGACTCGAACATGACTCCATACTGGTTCTGATAGAAATCCTGCGCCGTGATGATCTCGGATGCCGCGATTACCGCCTCCTTGTCCATGAGCATGGCGCCAATGACCGACTGCTCCGCCTCCACACTGTGGGGGAGCACACGTTTCATCAAAGCTTCATCCATTGTACTCTCCGTTCTGACAACAGTCCAGACAGGACATCTGAACGCTTCCTGGTTCTGCTTCCAGACGGAAGCCGTTTACCGGTTTACGGACAGGTCCGTGCTCCACGCTGGCCGTAAATACAGTGCCCTTCAGGCTTCCGTCACCTTCACCGCCAGCTTGGCCGTCACATCCTTATGAAGCTTTACCGGCACCTCATGGGTGCCAAAGGTCTTGATGGGATCCGGCAGCACCAGCTTTTTCTTGTCCAGCTCCAGTCCCAGCTGGTCCATGGCTGCAGCTGCGATCTCCTTGCTGGAAATGGAACCGAAAGCCCTGCCGCCCTCTCCGGCTTTCATGGTCAGGCTCACGGACATTTCCCCGATCCTGGCAGCCAGCTCTTTGGCCGCTGCCAGCTGCTCGGCGGCTATGCGCTCCGCATTGGCCTTCTGAAGCTTTAAGTCATTAAGATTCTTCGGCGTGGCCTCCACCCCCAGCTTCTTGGGCAGGATGTAGTTCCGCGCATAGCCGTCATTTACCTTGACGATCTGCCCCTTCTTCCCAAGGGTTTTTACGTCCTCTAATAATACAACTTCCATTATGATACTTCTCCCTTCTCTATCATAAGATTGATTACTTCTTTCACCCGCTGCCGCGCTTCTTCAATGGTGACGCCCTGCAGCTGCGCGCCTGCGATGGTGCGGTGTCCGCCGCCGCCCAGCTTCTCCATCATAACCTGGACATTGACCTCGTCAATGGACCTGGCACTGATATAGATCGTCTTGTGGTAAGGGGTCAGAACGGCGGATGCCTTGATCCCCCGGATCCCCAGAAGCTCGTTGGCCGCCTGGGCGCCTACCACAGTGGGGCTGGGCAGGCCTTCTGCTGTACAGACTCCTATGGCAAAGGCATCCTGATAGGCCTCCGCGGACTAGATGGCCGATGCCCTGGCCTTGTATTCCTCCATGCTGTCCCGGAAAAGCTTACGCACACGGGTCACATCCGCGCCGGAACGGCGCAGGTAGGCAGCCGCCTCAAAGGTACGGACGCCGGACTGGTTGGTAAAGTTCTGGGTGTCAATGACAATGCCCGCATACATGGCATCCGCTTCCACGGTCTTGATCTTGATGCCGTCAGCGATATACTGAACCACCTCGGCCACCATCTCACAAGCCGAGGATGCATATGGCTCCACATAGGAAAGTACCGCATTGCCGATGATCTCGCTGCTCTGACGGTGATGATCCAGAACCACAATGGTCTTCACCATCCTCAGAAGCTCCGGGGCATCGGTGATGCTGGGCCGGTTCACGTCCACCACCACCAGCATGGTGTTGGCATCTACCAGCTCTGCTGCCTGACTTCCGGTAAGAACCAGATCATCCGGATAATCCGGGCTGTCCAGGAACCGCTGCAGCATAGGCTGTACAGAGGAGGTCACCTCGTTGATCACCACATGGGCCCGCTTGTTGAGCGCCGTGGCGATCCGGTAGATACCGACGGAGGCTCCCAGGGAATCAATATCTCCCAGCTTATGTCCCATAATCAGCACCCGGTCCTTGGTAGCCATCAGCTCCCGGAGAGCGTGGGCCTTGACACGGGCCTTGACACGGGTAGCCTTTTCCAGCTGCTGGGACTTGCCGCCGAAATACTGGATCCGGCTTCCGTCCTTAACCACCGCCTGGTCACCGCCGCGGCCCAGAGCCATATCAATAGCAGTCCGGGCATACTCGTAATTCTGTCCGTAGGTCTCCCCGTTCATGCCAATACCGATACTGAGGGTCACGGCCATCTCATTGCCGATGTTGACGCTCTTGACTTCCTCCAGGATGGAGAACCGCTCCTCCAGAATCTGATCCATGTGCTTCTGCTTGACGATAAAGAAGTATTTGTCCTTCTCCATCTTTTTGACGACACCTTCTACACTGGTGATGAACTTGTTGATCTTACGGTCAATCAGAGCGGTCAGCAGGGAGCGGCGCACCTCCTCCACACTTTCCAGGGCCTCCTCGTAGTTGTCCAGGTATATGACCCCGGTCACCAGCTTCTCCTCAGTCACCAGCTGACGGTAGCGGAGACTCTCGGTCTCATCAAAAAGGTACACGGCCAGAAGCTTCTCCCGCCCCACCATGGCCTCCTTCTCCTCCGCCTCATTGCTGCTTAAATACACGGGCCGGATGTCCAGACCAAACTTGTATTCTCCGAATGTAGAATGGACATGGACAGTCTCATCATCCACCGCCAGATCTGCCCTGGTCACCTCCGGAAAAATGCTGGTGATATTCTTTTTGGATACCTTCCCTTCGTCCATGACTTCCTGAAAGACCTGGTTCATCCACAGGATTCTTCCGTCCTCGTCAGCCAGGGCGTAGGGGATTACCATCTCCTCCAGAAGCTGCTTCTGGATCCAGGCGTATCCGGAGGAAAATTCTACCAGACCGCCCAGAACCCGCTTGCGCCGGTACCAGTAGATCCACCCGGCCGCTGCCAGATAACCCACAGTAAACGGGCACAGCACCGCCGCAGCGGATACATTGATCATAGCGACTGCTCCGTTCCCGATCACCAGGAACAGAGACAGATACAATGGCCAGGCCAGATAGCCCCTTAGCTGTCCCCTTAACTCTATGTTCTCTTTCATGTGATATCTCCTTACCGGATGGGATACATCCCTGTTGGTAAAAACTATTACTACCGATTATAACACAGATACCACCTTTCGTCCAGAGAGTTGGTAAACAAGGGGTGGACGGCGGAACAGTTGCAACAGTTCAGGGGGTATCTGAACTGTTACC
>Ga0137308_100779_pt1 | contig 43300 bp, 39 predicted proteins | sample Inofrocosms_June_FD_97181 | JGI IMG/M metagenome (GOLD analysis project Ga0137308, IMG submission 97181) | Mouse cecal microbial communities from Vienna, Austria - N-Acetylneuraminic and N-Acetylglucosamine D2O microcosms_June | ecosystem: Host-associated > Mammals > Digestive system > Large...
GACCAAGGATTATGGCCCGGACACTTGCAAAATCTGATCCGGTACTGTTTTTCCAAACCTACAAACCGCCAATTATTATTGATGAGATACAAAAAGCGCCGGAGTTGTTTGAGCAGATTAAGATTATGTGTGATGAGAGCCAGGAACGGGGAAGGTTCTGGCTGACCGGCATGCAGGAAGTGCCTAAAATCGAGAGGTTAAAAATATTAAGAGAATAGGCATATAGGCAGCTGGGAATTCTCAAGAAGAATCAAGAAACAATAAAAATGTTGAAGTAAGAGGGTGCGCCGGGCTTTGAGCGGCTGCTGCCCTATCAGTACCATATTATCGCAGGACGAAAAGGAAAGCAATTAGAGTTTACGATCTCCTTTGACCGGGCAGACTTTCATCATCTGGCTGGTCTGCATAAATTAAAGGATAACGTGCGCTTCATGACCAGTAAGAGAGCCGCCATCATGCAGGAGATTCTATCTGGCAGGCTGACGCTTTCCCAAGCGCGGCAGAGTACTTTTTTTCACCAAATAGAATCAATCTGCAAACCGGCGAAACCATCACCCAGTACGACCGGCTGACGCCGAAGCCAGAGGAAACAAAAAAAGGGGAAAGCAGAGAGGAAAAATAAACGCTGCGGCCAAGCAGGCTTCAACTGAAAAAATAAAGATTCAATATTCTGCTTTACTGTGATATAATGAAAAAAATATTTTACCTTAAGAAGTGTATGTAAATAACCTGCCACAGATTATTTACATACACTTCCTTAATAAAGAGAAGTTTTCGAAAAAAGAGAAATGGGGTGCGGCAGAAATGGAACATGAATTAACTTTTTCAACAGAATGGAACCCGGATTATCCATACAAAAAGTTCCAGGTATATGATTCCACGCCGATTTCGGTGGAGATCTGGAGCGACCAGGTTTCAGTGGAGATGCACTGCCACAGGCATTATGAGTTTGCGTTGATCACAAAGGGGTCCTGTATCCATAATTACCGGGGAATGCAGGTTCCACTGATTCCCGGAGATGTGTTTATCATCGAACCAAACCAGCCTCACGGCTATGAACTCCAGGCGCAGATCAATATTATCAACTGCATGTTTTTCCCGGACCAGCTCAGCGATGAAAACAATCAGATGCTGAAAAGCACTGTGGACCACCAGGCGTCCAGTTATAAAAGCGGAGAGATCAAAAAGCAGTGGGACGAGCTGCTTCAATACGTCAGCATGAAGGAAAATACCATTGACGGCCATGTGCGGGAGGCCGGACTGAATGCCCAGGGGATTATCCACCTGAACAGGCAGGAGCTGTACCAGGTGGAGCATTATCTGAGAGAGATGGCCAGTGAGCAGGAGCAGAAAGCCGTGAACCTGGAGTATGCAAAGTCTGCCTACCTACAGTTGATTCTGGTATTGTTAAGCCGTGTGCAGATGAGCCGGAGGGAGAAGATTAAAAGCTATTCGGATAAGAAAAGGGATATGATCTACAATGCCCTGGTGTATATTGAGGACCATCTGGATGAAAAGATAGACTTTTCCATGCTGGCAGAAAAGAGCTATATGAGCCCCAGTTATTTCCGGTCAGTATTCAAGGACGTGACGGGACTGACACCTGTAGATTATCTGAACCGGATGCGGGTGGTGAAGTCTCTGGAATATCTGGAAATGGAAAAGTCTACCATTGCCGCGGCTGCGGCCAGAGTGGGTGTGTACGATTCCAATTATTTCTCCAGAATGTTTAAGAAAGTTATGGGCTACTCGCCGAAATATTTTAAAAGTATCAGGGAATAACCACTCCGGCTTGCTGTCATTCTTTTGGACAGGTGTAGCGGGCCTGCCGTTTTCCAGATGGATATTTTGAAGCGGGCAGCCGGCTGCTTCCAGCCATTTCTGGACAATGCGCGGGATTCTCCAGGCATAAGTGGGGGCGGCGATCACCCAGGGGCGTGTACATATTGACGGTCAAGGAGAAGGAAAGCGATAACGATAAATAATGGTATAGAGAAATTTGTGAAGGAGAAGACAGCATGAAAAAAACAATTTTATTTGTAATCTTACAGCAGTATGAGGATTGGGAGGCTGCATATATAACATCTGCAATAACCATGTTGGGAAGAGCTTTTACTTGCTTTAAATGCAGCAAGTGAAGAAAAGATATCAGAGTGGTATAATTTCCATAAATTGGGATACTATACTGCATTTATGCCGAAAATGTAATATTGGTTTTTAGTGGGAGTTTAATCAATGGGCATCAGTCGGGAATGGCTGGTGCTTTTTGTGTGGAAGTCCAGCTAATAAATGTCAATAGCAAAATGAGAAAAAAGGAATCGTGCTGGTTGCCAAACAGGATATTGTTTTAAGGTTCAATTCTATACAATCTATATAGACAGTCTGTTTTTCACTGGTGATATTATCTGATATTAGAAAAAAATCCACATTTTTATATGGATATAAAGTTAAAATTCGATGTTTTTTCGACGAAATTTTAGTATAATCTGCATCATAATCCTAATTTTATTCACGTAATAACGGATCGATTATGACGATGAGTCATCCAGGTACGATTTCTATATGAAAGGAGGGAATGATGGAAAATATCTACCAAAAAGCCATGGAAGTCTGGGAAGTACCAGAGGAATTTTATGAGGCAGCGTCTCCCATGTATCGGGAATATGAAGTCAGGCTTGCCGCCAGGATGGAAAGAAACCCGGTTCCGGGAGAGACAATCTGCAGCTGGCTGAAAGAATGGGGACAGGAGGACACCAGCCGGCTGCTTTTCGAGAGCTACCAGAGAAATGTACTGGAAAAGTGTGAGGGAGAGAAAGATGTGGACATCTGGTATCGAATGACCAATTTTTATGACAGGTATCCCTTTTTTGCCCAATTCGAACCAGAGGCCTATGCCGGGTATTCCCAGGAGATGGTGGACCGCTTAAACCAATGGGATTTAAAAGTCTACATGGACAGTGTTTCCCAGGCGGCTTTGGACATTGCTGCAGGGAAGGACGTGCCCATGCACCAGACCCAGTATCTGACACTGGAAGAATCTTATGCCATGATGGATGCGTTTGGGGATGAAATTCTGGTGGTGCCCTGTAACTGCAAGGCCATGGGCAGGTGCACCGAAAAGCCGGTGGACGTGTGTATGGGCAGGCTGGAGGAAGGCCCTAATACCTTTGCCGACCGGAAACTGGGCAATCGCATTTCTCTGGCAGAGGCAAAAGAGCTGATCCTGCGGGCCAACCAAAAAGGGCTGATGCAGTCCGGGGAAAACCAGTGGCTTTGTAATTGCGACGGCGTGTACTGTTATCCTGCCAAAATGGCAAGGATTTTAAAGACCAGGCTTGGCTATCCTGCTGCCCATTATGAGATTTTGTGGGACCCGGCAGTCTGCGTCCAGTGTGGGAAATGTACACGCATCTGTAATCACAAAGCTTTCTACAAGGACGGGCAGGGGAAAATTGTCTACGATGCGGAAAAGTGCTGGGGGTGTACCATATGTGCGCCTAATTGCCCAAAGGGAGCGATTACGTTAAAAAAGAGAGAGCATCTAAGCTAAGAGAAGGAGAGTGATGGGACGATGCAAATGATAGACAATTTTGTAGTGGTACTGTGTTTTATTGGTATTATACTGGTGGGGTATTATTTTTCCCAAACCTCACAGGATATGGACAGCTTTTATAAAGCGAACCGGGCGCTGCCCTGGTCTCTGGTGGTGGGGACATTGATGGCCTCCTGGTATGGCGGCGCAGGTGTTGTGGGAACAGTGGGCTATGCTACGACCATGGGTTTCGCGGCATTCTTCTTGTGGTCTATCGGCGCCCATGCGGTGCGTTTTCCGCTGGCGCTCTGGATTGCGCCCCGGATTTCAGTAAAGGCCAAGGGGACGATTCCGGATCTTCTGCGGGAGCATTACGGAAAATTCGCGGCAGTGCTGGGGGCAGTAGTGATCGTGGTTTCCTGCCTCTCTATCGGGGAGGTGGCGGCTGTGGGTTATGTAGGGGAAGGGGCATGGCATGCAAATAAATTTGTGGTTGCAGCCATTGTGGTTGTCATTTCCATCGGTATCACCTGCCTGGGCGGCCTGATGGGCGTGGCGGTCACCGATATGATTTTCTTTTTCCTGATGGTAACCTGTGTATCCGCCGCGTTTCCGGGACTCTTTTTTAGTGTGGGAGGCCTGGACGGGATAAAAGAAGCCCTTGCCCAGCCGGCGCCGGAGATGATATCGGCCATTGGCGGCATTCCGATTCCCCAGGCGGTGATGTTGATCGTTCTCTGTATCAACCTTTATAAAGACCCGTCTTTCTATCAGAGATTTGCGGCGGCCAATTCTCCGAAAACCGGGAAAAGGGCAATGCTTTTGTGCTTTTCCATCTGGCTGTCCTTTGACGTGGTAACCACGATGACCGGTACCATCATCCGCGTGCTGGACCCGGAGCTGGCAGTACAGCCGGAGGTACAGTACATAGCGCTGATTGCAGGGGAGCTCCCCATGATCATCAGGGGATTTTTCATCGTGGGTATTCTGGGGGCAATTATTTCCACACTGGACAGCTATTATCTCATCGGCGGCGAAATTGTGGCCAACGACATTATTTATATGATCCGCGGGGGTAGAAAGCTGGATGACAAGACCAGCATTTTCGTGACGAGAGTTTTCGCGGTTGTCTTCGGTATTATCGGTCTGGCTTCCGCGTTCCAGTTTGACCGTGTGTATGACGCATTTCTGTTTTTGGCCAGTCTGAGTATGACGCTTTTATTCGTGCCCATGATTGCGGCGCTGATGTACGACGGCAGGAAGACGGATGTGGGAGGTGTTGCCAGTATGATCGTGGGAGGCGCCGCCTGGATCTTCTTCCAGTATGCATGCCCGATTGAGATTTCCGGCGTTACGCTGGATCCGGTGCTGATTGGCCTGCCCCTTTCCTTTATTGCGTTTCTGATTGGAAACCGTTTTGGAAAGGATTTAAGCGCAGAGCGCAGATTAAAAGGGATTTAAGGAGGGAGTTTACCATGCAGGAAACGAATAAAGAAAACGAAAAGGATGAATTGAAGGTGGAATGGCTGGGCATCGACGGGGCGCTGGTGCTGCTTTATATCGTGCTGGCCTGCGTCTACGGATATGGCCTGCTCCACAGCATTGATTTTATTATCGGCATTATGGCTCCAGGTATTGCCATTATCATTACCGTGGGCGTATTCCTGAAATATTGTACAGAAGTTTTTTCTTTTGCTTCTGGGAAAAAGAGAAAAGACGCCAAACAAGATTAGAGGGAATCAGGGGCTGTTTGTTATATTCAAGAGCATACGTATTTGCCAAATGATTTGCTGTTTTGCTTGAAACAGTGAAGACTTGCTGGCAAATCATTTGGTTCGCGGGTATATGTGGAGGAGGGGCTTTATGACTATCGAATGTTTTCCCGTGAAAATGACGGAAGATGAGGCTGTCCGTATTGCCAGAGGGGGAAAGAACCCCATTTTCCGCGCGCTGTTTGGAAGGAAGGAGGTTCATCTGCGCCTGATGTATCTGGAAAGCCGCTATATTATCTATAAGATGACGTATAAAGATAACATTTTGGTGAAACTGTTCAGGAAAAAGGAGAAGGAGGATAAACAAAATATCCGTGTGATGGTAGAGGCCACTACCTGTACGGCGGCTTATGTGGAGGACGATATCTGCACCGAGAGGAAGGATGTGGACGAACTGGATATTCAGTCTGGCTATTATGACGATCAGCGCCTGGTCACCTGCGGGGCCACTATGGCGCGAAGAATGGTGCGGCGCCACAGCGGCAGGAATTTGACCATACAGCCGGTGGAGGAAAGAAAAGTGTACCGTCCTTTTTACATCGCCATTTACGGAGAGATGATTGAGGGCAGAAAGGCCAGATACCTGCCCATTGCAGCAGACGGCAACATCGTCTGCAGGAATTTTTAAAATACGGAAGCTGTCTGCTGAATCTGCAGGAGCGCTGCAAAATGAGGGAAAATCCAATCGCCGGGGGCGGTGGGATTTTCCCTCTTATGATTTATGATTAGAGCGTCATTTGACGGGCTGATTATTCTATCACAGGCTGCCATTGCCGGAGAAAATATAAAAAATAGACAAGTGCCAGCAAATCCGCACTCCCTCCAGGACTTATATTTTCTTTCATAAAATACGCGTCCAGACGGGCGGTGATGGTTTCTGCGTCCAGCTGGTCTATGGGAACAGACGCTAGGAAGTTTTTTAACTTCCGTGTAAGCCTATCCCATGTCTCATAGCTGGAGCGGGCAATGATGTTGGTGTCTTCACTGTGGGCAATCAGATACAGCAGAGTGATCTGGCCGCTTTTATAAAGGGGAAAGCCATGGGAGCGGCAGGTGGTAAAAACATTCCAGCCCCACCCAAAGACAGTGGGGTATCCCCTCATGGCTTCCCCCCGGATTCCCAGAAGATGGTAGGCGCGGTACAGCTTCTCCCCGTGGGTCTGGGGCTGCCCGTGGGAGAGGGCTTCAAAGTCTTTGGACAGGTCTGGGAGCATTTTTTTGCATATGGCGGAGATGTCCTCATGCCGGAAGTCCCCCCTTTTCGCATAGCAGTGGGCGGCCGCGGCGCAGAAAATGCCCCCGGAAAAGATCAGCCCCTTATGGGGATTGGCATGTCTGGCGGCCTGATACATGGTCTGTTCGGCCTCCAATCCCAGAGGACGGATAGCGGCAAACAGAGCCGGATAATCAGAACCGTGGAAAGAAATTCCACGCAGCGCGCATTCCTGGTAATAGGGAAAGAGCGCGGCGGCACTGTCTATGAAGGTGCCTATATCCATGTCCTTGTGGGCGCCGTTGTGCCACCGGTCTACCAGGCCGGGCTTCGGGGTGGTGGTCACTTCATAAATCATAGCCTTTGTGAAAAGCCCCGCTGTCTGTTCCGCCAGCTGCCGGGAAAAATAAGTTTTCATCAGGGAAATCTCACGCTCCAGCAGTTCTCTGGCGCTGTGCCTGCGGCTGCGGCCGCATACGAAAGCAGGACGGCTGCACAGAAGGCAGGCGCGCCGGGGATATCCCGTGCCGTCCCGGGAAAGCTTTTCCCCCTGGGCATTGAGAACGTCAATGTCCCATATGCGGCCCAGGGGGTGGGTTTCTTCTATATTCACCATCCATTTTTTGCAGTCAGAAGCGTCTTGTTCAGTCAGGAAAATCCCCTGGAAGCCCCAGCCGCCGTGGCAGCTTTCCCGGTAAGCAATGCGGCACTGATGCCGGGACAGCTCCCGCTCAATGGCCAGCATCCCCGCGTCGAAGGTAAGGCGGGCAAGGGGAAAAGATTTTACCGGTCCGGGAATGTTCAGGGTAAGGCAGATTAAGGTCTGGCGGTATTGGGCGGTGAGTTTTAGCTGCCTGTGCCAGTGTTCTTCCCGGGCGTCCAGTAATTCAGCCAGGGTTATCTCCCTGCCGTGGGTCCAGTAAGGCGGGCTTTCGGTGAAAGATAAGGTCATAGGTTCATTCTCCTTTTCAGATAATTGAAAGTGGGTTCTGGCACCAGCGGGGCAATGGAGTCAAGGTCTCTCTGAAAATAGTGCTGCCTTACCCTGGTGGCGCTCACAGGTACGCCCTGGACGGCGTAACGGGGCAGGACACACACCTGAATGCCGTGAGAGGGGAGGATTTCCCGCATCTGCAGGTTATATGCCCGTGTCACCGGGCAGAAGGGTTCCTCTCCCACAAAGCGTTTGGAAATATGAAACGCTTCCTTAAAATAGACGGAGAACAAAAGCAGGTCAAGCTCCCCGTTGGCGGTGAAAGCGGCGTGTTTATCCTTCATAAAATAATCAGGAAATGTGGTGTGTGAGATCAGATATTCGGACCCTCCGTGGACATATACCTGGGGAAGGCCGCAGCAGTTTTCTCGAACCAGGGCCAGCCGGTCAGCGGCAGGAAAAGGCGGCGTATCTTCAGATAGGACGAATACGTGCAGACGGTCACAGCTCTTTCGGGCCTGCTCAATCAGGTGAAGATGTCCCAGGGTGAACGGATTGGCGTTCATGACGATGGCGCCTGCACAGATGCCGTCAGTCATCGGGGGGCACTTGGCCTGTTCTTCCTCCAAATAGGCATGGATTCCGCCGGGAATATTTTCCATGAATTCAATTTTTCCTGTATTTATAATAGAATAGAAACCAAGCTCTTTAAAAATATCTGTATACACAGGTTTCGTGAAAAGAAAAAGATGGGAATATCCCTGTGTATGCGCATTTGAGATAAGTTTTGCCATGATAATGTTCAGAAAGCCCTGCCCCTGGCATGTCTCTGACACGGCCAGGCACTTCAGGACATTTTGACAGCGGGAGCCTGCAGCCAGGACTTTACCGTCCATACCGCAGGCCATAACGGAATAAGAGATTTGTCCGTCGTAGTCCAGACCGCAGGTATCTAAAAAGCATTTTAACTTTTCCAGCTTTCCGGCTGAAAAGGGAAAGCCTTCTTCCAGGTAGTAATTGTACATAGACGCTCCTTTTTAGAGTGTATTTGGAAAATCAAAAATTTTTGGCATCTCTTATTATTATAGATAAGCTGAATCAAAAGTAAAAGAGTGAAAAAAGACAGAGAAGGTTTTTTTGATATTTTTTCGACGCTGGGATAGTTAATAGGCAAAGATACACAAAGCTTTGAAAGAAAACGGCTGTCCACGGCTTGTCTGCCACGCAAAATCCCACAAAATTTTAGACGATTTCTGGACGCTTGTATTATACAATGACGAAAAACATTTGAGAGATATTGAAAAAACCAGAAAAGGAGAAAATTTATAATGAAAAAAGAAGTGTTTACACCAAAAGGAATGAAGGTTTTCGGAGGGCCTGTTGCAGAGGCGGCCATTGCCGGGGGGTTTGCTTTTATTTCCGGGCAGATTGCCGTGGACCCAAAGACAGGGGACATTATCCATGGAACCATTGAAGAAGAAGCGGAGGCGGCTCTGAGCAATCTGAAGCTGATTGTGGAAGAAATGGGGGCCCAGATGGAGGACGTGGTGAAGTGCGATGTGTTCCTGTCCACCATGGAAGATTTTGACCGGATGAATGTGATATATGAGAAATATTTTGGGACACAGTGCCCGCCGGCCCGGTGCGGCGTGGCCCTGGAGCTGTGGGGCGGAATGAAGATTGAAGTGGGCGCGATTGTAAAACTGTAAGGGGAGGAGAAGCATGCTGAGAAAAATAAAACAATCAGAAATTGAACTGATCCATGAGAAAACACTGTATCTGCTGGAACATGTGGGTGTGGATTTTGAACATAAGGGATTGATTGAAACATTCAAAAAGAAGGGAATACGCACGGAAGGCTGTCGTGTATTCTTTGACAGAAAAACGGTAGATGAGGCGGTTTCCACACTTTTGCCCAGTTTTGTCATCCGCACGCCCTTCGAAGAACTGAAAATCGGCGAGGGGGGACAGGCGTTTGCCTCTGCGTCGGGGTGCTGCAAAATCTTAAGGGACGGCAGAATGTACGATGCATCCATGGAAGATTATATAATGGCAAGGAAGCTGGATGCCACCAGCCCCATTATCAATCTGTCCAGCTCTCCCCTGATGTATGTGCCGGGCCTTCCGGACGGAAGAACGGAGATGATTAAAGGTGCTATGGCATTGAAATATTCCACCCATCCTGTGATCATGTCCTGTTTTGGAAAGAGAGACGCAGAGGAGACCATTGAGCTGGCGAGAGACTTTTATGATACAGATGAAGGATATTATACCATAGGAGTGGGCAATGTGATATCCCCGTTGTATTACAATGAAAGTGACGTGGAAGCGATTCTGGCATATACCAGGCGGAATCAGCCGGTGGTGATCGCCTGCTGTTCTTCTCCGGGGATGACAAGCCCCATTACCATGAGCGGTACGCTGATTCAGAACAACGCGGAAGTGCTGGCTGGAATTATCATGACCCAGATTGTGAATCCTGGGGCTCCGGTGGTCTATGGAAATACTTCTTATACCTCCAATATGAGGACAGCGGAAACTGTATCCTGGGGTCCGGAAGTGGACGTGACCATTCACTACGCAAAAGCCATGGCAGACTTCTACGGACTTCCCTACAGAGGCGGCGGCTCTCTCTCAGCGGCGAAAGAGCTGGACTTTGAAAACGGAGCGGAGACTGCTCTGTGCCTGGCTGCCACTATGGACGCGGGGACAGACTTTATCTTCCATGTATTTGGCGAGATGGACGGATTGAACGCCTTCAGCCCGGAAAAATATGTATTGGATGAGGAATTGATGGCTTCCCTGCTGCACACGAAAGACAGGGATATCTTCGCGGAGGAATTCTTATGCATGGAATCCATGGAAGATGTGGGACCCAGGGGGAACTATCTGACAGAGGAAGAAACGGTGGATTTGTACAAGAGTGAGGTATTCTACCCGTCCCTGTCCAATATCAGCACTTACAGCGGGTGGGAAGCAGGCGGAAGGCCCAGCGTTGTGGAAAAAGCGAAAGCGGCGGTGGAAAAACGCCTGGCAGAGTACGAGTTTCCAGAGTATTCCCAGCGGCAGAAGAAAATTCTGGACCATATCCTTCAGGGAATAGAAGGGTAACATTTCAAGAGGGGGAAAATTGTGAAAGTAATGATCCGGGGAGCCGGGGATCTGGCGTCAGGGATTGCTTATGAGTTATGGCTTGCAGGCCATGATATTTTGATGACGGATATTGGGGTTCCTCTTGCTGTCAGGAGAGCGGTCTCCTTTTCCCGGGCGGTTTATGAGGGAAAAGCCCAGGTGGAAAACGCCCTGGGGGTTTTGGTCCATAACCGGGAAGAAGCCCTTGGGGTAATTGCCTCGGGGAATATTGCGGTGATTGTGGACGAGAAAGGCCAAATCCGCAGGGAATACCGGCCGGATGTTCTGGTGGACGGTATTATGGCCAAGAGGAACACGGGAACTTGTATAGGGGATGCACCTCTGGTGATTGGCATTGGGCCGGGATTTTGTGCGGGGAAGGACTGCCACTGTGTGGTGGAGACCCAGAGGGGGCCTTCTCTGGGAAAGGTGATTTACCAGGGGAGCGCTGCCCCGAACACGGGGATTCCCGGTGAAGTGGGAGGTTATACGTCTGAGAGGCTGCTCCGTGCCGCGGGTTTTGGGCTGATGGAACCTGTGGCGGAAATTGGAGACTTTATCCAGGCAGGAGAGCTGGCGGCTGTGACCGGAGGGGTTCCGGTGTACGCGCAGATATCCGGGGTGGTCCGTGGGATGCTGCAAAAAGGCGTGCAGGTGAAAAAAGGTCTGAAAATCGGTGATGTGGATGCCCGCAAAGACAGGGAACTTTGTTATACCATATCCGACAAGGCCCGGTGTGTGGGACAGGGGGTTCTGCGGGCCGCCGTCCAGGCGGGGGCGGTGAAGCGGTACTGTTGTACCGTGCTTCAGCCTTCCTGCCTGCGCTGGGCGAATACCTGAAAAAGAATGCCGCCGATAATGAAGGCCAGCGCCCCCACAGCCCGGGGCTGAATCTTCTCTTTCAGAAAAACAGCCGATACGGCCAGGGACAGAACCGGGGTCAGATAGGCAAGGTTCGCAATGGACGCAACATTACGGGCACCTTTAAGCGCCAGCGCCCACAGCAGATACGCAGCTGCGTCAGCCAGAATCCCCAGCCACAAAAAACCTGCCCACTGCATACCGCGGATGGGAATCCACGTTTCCGAAGCCATTCCGGCTGCCAGGGAGCAGACAGAAGTAGTGAGCCAGACCATCATCATGGATACATTTTGGTCCAGATTGGCCTTTTTGTTCAGCACGGAAAAAAGGCCGTAACAGGCAGCGGCAAGAATACAGCTGACGATTCCCGGCGCCGCGCTGGCAGAAGCGCCGCCTCCGCCTCCTGCCGAGAGAATGAGGATGCCGGTAAAGCAGCATCCCATGGCTGTTATTTTCACCGCCGACATTTTTTCTTTCAGTATGGGGCAGGAAAACAGGACAAGCATAATCGGCCAGAGATAATTCAGGATGCAGGCTTCCTGGGAGCTTAACCGGGCCAGCCCATAATAATACAGGGCGGAATATAAAAAGGAGCCGAGAAAGCCCAGTCCGGCCATAATCAGATATTCCCGGAGAGAAAAATGCTTCAATTTTCTGACTGTCCCATTTGCGGTATTCATAAGCAGAAGAAATAAAAAAGCCAGAAAACTGCTGATGGAAAGCGTCTCCATATTGGGTATGCCCGAGATCAGCCACTTGGAGAGCGCCGGCACGGTGGCCCACAGCAGGACGGCTGTTACAGCATATATGTAATTTTTTTTCATATGAGAACCCCTTTCATTTGTGATGGATGCCGCCGTCAGAAGGCGTGTCCGTTTTCTGTATTATAACAAGTTGTGTTCAAAAGGAAAGAGGGAAAAAAGACTGGCCGGATTTTTTTGACGTTTCTTTGACGTGATACGCAGGAAATACGGCATACTTTCCGGAACGCTCGTCGAACTATTGGGAGGAAGAACATTCATGCAGCAGAAGGAATATCGTTATGTAGGAAAATCACTGTCCAACGATAATGCGTATGGCAAAGTCACAGGTGCCGTCCAATATTGCGGGGACATGATGGCGCCAGGGATGCTCCATATCAAGATCAAGGCAGGAGAGATTGCCCACGGCAGAGTGATTGGTGCAGATACCAGCGGGGCCTGGAAGGTTCCGGGGGTGAAGGCGGTGTATACCTGCTTTAACACTCCGGATACCCTGTATGACCGGGGCAGGGTGGCGTCTTATGAAACAGCGCCCTTTCAGGAAAGGCTTTTCGATTCCCATATCCGGTATATGGGAGAACGGGTGGCGGCTGTTGTGGCGGACACAGTGGAGCACGCCCAGGAAGCATGCCGGAAAATCAAAATAGAGTATGAGACATACCCGGCGGCAGTTACCGTGGAGGAGGCACTAAGAGAGGACGCGCCCAAGATCCACGAAGAAGGAAATGTCTATGAAGCAGAGCCGGCGGTCTATGGGGATTACCAGTCCTGCAGCGCGCAGTATGTACACCGTTCCCGTTCTCATCTGGGCAGGATTACCCATCTGTCCATGGAAACCTATGCGGTGAAGGCCCGCTATGAAAAGGGCAGCGGGAAGCTGACTGTCTGGACCGGATGCCAGACGGCCTTCGGCATCCGGAGCACACTGGGAGATTTTCTGGATATGCCCTATTCCAAGGTACGGGTGGTGAAAACCACCATGGGAGGTTCTTTCGGATGTAAACAGGAGACGGTGATTGAGCCCCTGGCTGCCTATGCTGCGAAAGACCTGAAAGCGGACGTGATGGTGGTGTACACGAGAGAAGAGCAGATTAACAATGCCATGCTCAAGCACAGTGTGGACCTGGAAGTGGAGAGCAAAGTCCATGGGGACGGCACCATAGAGGGAATGCAGATTAAGGCGGTGCTGGATGCAGGAGCTTATCTCACGGTATCCCCATCCTACTGTAGTGTTATGGGGGGCAAGCTGGGCAAAGTATACCGGATTCCCCACCTGCGCTATGAGGGAACCGTTGTCTGTACCAACACGGCTGTCAATGGCAGTTTCAGAAGCTGGGGCTCAGGTGAAATCGTGCTGGCATATGAAAACCACTGGAATCAGGTGGCAGAAGAACTGAACATGGACCCCATTGATTTCCGGCTGAAAAATGTACACCAGGCATACGACCTGGAACCCATGCACCGTGTGACTGTGGGAAACACATATTTTCATGAATGCCTCATAAAAGGGCGGGAAGCCTTTCAATGGGACCAGCGGAAAAAGAAATGCGCCGAAAAGAATAAAAACGGACGTTACCGCTACGGCGTGGGCATGGCCCTGGCTTCTCATACAAGTTCCAAATATCCATACAGCTCAGATATGGGCAATGCACTGGCCAGAATTCAGGACGACGGAAGCCTGATCGTACATGTGGGCATACACGACCACGGCTGCGGGACAGTCATGGCCATGAGAAAAATTGCCGCAGAAATCATGGAAATCGATCTGGAACAGGTAGAAGTGACAGAAATCGATACCAGCGTGGATCTGTATGATTACGGGTGTTACGCCAGCCGTACCATCTATATCCTGGGACAGGCGGTCAAGAAATGCTGTGAGGACCTGCTGGAGAAAGCCCGCCAGATGGCGGCGTGTAAGCTGGACAGCAGAGCCAGCCTGATAAAATACGAAAACGGGGAATTCTATAAAGAAGATGAGCCAAATGAAAGGCTGTCGTTAAAAGAGACGGCAAAATACGCTATCCGGGTAAAAGGAGAAGACCTGTATATGGCTGCTTCTGTCCGTTCTAAGGAAAACCCAGGGGTGCCTTCAGCGCATTTTACCCAGGTGAAAGTGGATACCTACAGCGGTATGGTGGAAGTGGAAGACTGTCTGTCCGTCCATGATGTGGGAAAGGCGTTGAATCCTGATTTGTGCGTGGGCCAGGTGGGAAGCGGCATTCAGCAGGGCATGGGAATCGCCCTGTGTGAAGAAATCAAAATCGATCCTAAAACAGGCAGGACGCTGATCACTAATTTTAAGAACTACGAAGTGGCAAATGCTGTGGATGTGCCGGATTACCAGGCGCTGTTTATTGAAGAAGGAGATGAATACGGTCCCTTTGGGGCAAAGTCCATCGGCGAGGTTGTGGTGGTTCCGGTTCCCCCGGCTCTTGTGGCGGCTGTCAATAACGCCCTGGGAACCAGGCTGACACATCTGCCGCTGACTCCATCAGTAATATTGGAGGCAATAGAACGGCAACAGGAGGAAAAAAGCCATGATCATTAATTTTACAGTCAACGGAAAATCCGTATCCATGGATGTAATGCCCCAAAAGCGGCTGCTGGACTTTATCCGGGAGGACTTATTGCTTACCGGGACAAAAGAAGGATGCGCAGAGGGAGAGTGCGGCGCGTGTACTGTGATTTTAAACAAAAAAGCAGTCCATTCCTGTCTGACCATGACCGGACAGCTGGACGGAGGGGAATTGATGACTGTGGAGGGACTGGAAAAAGACGGAGAGCTGGATGTTCTCCAGAAAATGTTTATCAAGAAGAGCGCGGTCCAGTGCGGGTTCTGCACATCCGGTATGCTCATGTCCGCGAAAGCCCTTCTCATGGAGAATCCCCATCCCACCCAGGAGGAAATCAAGCGGGCCATAGCGGGGAATATCTGCCGTTGCGGCGGGTACAGGGAGATCAAAGAGGCTGTGGCCTCTGCGGCTGAAATGGAAAAGGAGGAGTGAGAAGATGAACAGTAACTATATCCAGCCCCGCACCCGTCAGGAGCTTTCCCAGGCGCTGGGACAGATGACAGAGAACAGCCGTATCATAGCGGGGGGAACTGATTTGATGGCGTCAGACCATGGCAGGGACTCCGGCACAGACTTGTATATCAGCCTTTTTTGTCTGGGAGATATGGCGGAAATTTACAGGGAAGACGGCTGGGTGCGCATAGGTGCCGGGGCTGTACACGATGCAATTGAGAAAAATCCCATCATCCAGGAAAATTTTCGCGCGCTGTCCATGGCATGTTCGAAAGTGGGCTCCCAGCAGATCCGCAATAAGGGAACCATAGGGGGAAACCTGGTGAATGCTTCCCCGGCGGGGGATATGCTCCCCTGTGTATGCCTGTTTTTGGGGGAAGTGGAAATCTTAAGAGCAGATGACACCACATACCGGATGCCGGCCAGAGACTTTATCCTGGGAGCCGGGAAGACGGCGCTGAAGCCCAAAGAAGCCCTGTACGCAGTCTGGCTTCCCATACAGGAGGGCCGCAGCAGCACGTTTGTCAAGCTGGGGAGCAGGAAAGAAGTGACCATTGCACAGATCTCTATGGCAGTGTCCTGGGAAAAGGGTGAATATTTTCAGAAAATAGAAGGATATCTGGGAGCTGTGGATACCAGGCCCATTTACCTGGAAGAAATGAACCATATCTTAGCAGGACGGGCTGTGGGCAGGGAAGAACGGGAAGAACTGGTAAGCTCCCTGCGGGAGAGAATCCGCGTCATCCGGGAGAACCGGAAGCAGCCGCCCAAATTAAAAATCACGGAGGCGGAGCAATTGTATAAAGAACGTGCAGTCAGAAGTGTTGTATACGATGTGATTGATCAGATGGAAGGAGAATCATGAAAAAGACAGTAACATTGGGAGGATATCTCACACTGGAAGACTTTATGGATGTGGTCCGGTATCATGCGGTTGTTGAGTTTTCCGAAGAATATAAGGAAAAGATAAGAAACTCCAGGGCGCTCGTGGAAAAATGCGTGGAGGAAGAACGGGTGGTATATGGAACCACTACCGGATTCGGGGCACTGGTGACACAGACCATCAGTAAAGACCAGGCGGAAAAACTTCAGAGAAATATTGTTCTCACCCACTCTACGTCCGTTGGGGAGCCTTTTGGCCAGGAAGCAGTGAGAGCCATTATGCTGGTGGTTCTTCAGAGCATGGGACTTGGGGTCAGCGGCATCCGCCTGGAAGTGATGGAGATGTACAGGGAAGCACTGAATAAAAATCTGATTCCCTATGCGCCCCAGGATGGTTCCGTGGGATATCTGTGTGTGGAAGGACATATCGCTTCCGTTATGATCGGAGAGGGAAAAGCGTATTATGAGGGGCAGCTGTATGACAGCAGAACCGCTCTTTCAAAAGCAGGGATGAAGCCCATCACATTGAGTTATAAAGAGGGGCTGTCTTTGCTGAACGGAAATATTTCCCCCACTGCTTTGGCGGCCCTGGCCGTCTGGGATGCCATCCGGGCAGTGAAAACGGCGGACGTTGTGGGGGCTATGTCTTTGGAGGGGCTGGGAGGGCTTCTCAGAGCCTATGATCCCCGTGTCATGGCATGCAGGCCGCAAAAGGAGATTAAGGAGACAGCGGAAAATGTCCGTGCAGTTTTAAAGGGGTCGAGAGTTTTGGAAGCCTGTGAGGACAGCCATGTACAGGATCCCCTCTCGATCCGGTGCATTCCCCAGACACATGGCGCGGCAAAGAGAATTTTTTATAATGCCAGGGAGGTTGTTGAGACAGAGTTGAACTCCTGTGGGGATAACCCTATTGTATTGGGAAATGAGGACAGTTTTGAGGCATTTTCCAATGGAAATCCCGACAGCTCTTATGTGGGTCTGCAGATGGATGCAGCTTGTATGGCGGCGGCGTCAGTGGCGAAAATGTCAGAGCGGCGCAATGTGAGATTTCTCGATACCAGCCTTTCCGGACATCCTTGGTTCTTGATCAAATCCCCTGGGCTGAACTCAGGACTGATGATTCCTCAGTATACACAGGCTGGGCTTTTGAATGACATGCGCATTTTGTGTATGCCGGCGTCTGTGGACAGTGTGACCACCAGCGCAAACCAGGAAGATTATGTGGCTATGGGGTACAATGCCTGTAAGAAAGCTTTGAAAGTGGTGAAAAATCTGGAATATATCCTGGCTATTGAACTGATGTCTGTATACCAGGCACAGCAGTTTATGGATAAGGCCGCAGACAGAGGGCAGGGAAGCCAGGCAGTGCTGGAACTGTTGGGAGAACGGATTCCCGTTATGGAAGAAGATATTTATTTGTATCCTGTCATGGAAACGCTGCACAGTACTATTCATAGCGGAGAGCTTCTGGAAGCAGCGGAGAAGGCTGTGGGACAGCTGAAATAGGAGAAAAATATGGAAAAAAGAAAAATTTCAATCCGAAAACCGGTATTTGTAACTATGTTGATTTTGTATGCAGTCATTATTCTGGTGGGGCTGGTGTCCCCGGATACCTTTGCCGCCGCAGAGGGGGCGATTGTGAACTTTGCGGCGTCCGGGTTCGGATGGCTGTATGACCTGACGGCTCTTGTGCTTTTGTTTTTCTGTGTCTGGATTATGTGCTCCAAGAAGATTGGAAGCATCCGTCTGGGGGGAGAACATGCCAAACCTATTATGAGCAGATGGAGCTGGTTTGTGATCTCTCTGTGCGGAGGCATTGCCACAGGTATTGTATTTTGGGGAATCGCGGAGCCGGTGACACATTTTATGTCTCCCATTCCAGGATTTGGCTACGAGGCACAAAGCGCCCAGGGGGCATTGTATGCGCTGAGTACCTGCTACATGCACTGGGGGCCCATGCTGTATGCATTTTATGCGGTTGCCGGCGTGGGTATCGGCATCGCGGTTTATAACCTGAAACTGCCTTACCGGGTGTGCTCCTGTCTGTATCCCATTCTGGGAAAGAAGGCTATGGGGGCAATCGGTACGGTGGTAGATATTCTGTGTCTGTTTGGGCTTGCGGGAGGCGTATCTGCTTCGCTGGGCGTATCTGCCATGCAGCTGGGAGCCGGACTGGGCCTGCTCACCGGCCTCACACCGTCTAATGTGGTGTGGACTGTGATTCTTCTGACAATCGTTATATCGTTTATCATCTCCAGTTATACGGGGATTGGCCGGGGTGTGCGTTTCCTGTCAGATAAAAACGCGAAAATTTATATGGGCATGCTGGTGTTTGTCTTGTTGTTCGGCCCCACGAAGTACATATTGAATATGACTACAGAGGCCCTGGGCTTTCATATGACAAACTTTATGCGGCAGGCTACCTACCTGGATGTTTTTGAAGGGGGCATGTGGCCCACCTGGTGGACGCTGAATTACTGGAGCTTTATGATTGCCTATACGCCGCTGATCGGGATGTTTCTGGCGAAGATTGCCAGAGGGAGAACTTTGAAAGAATTTATCACCTACAACTTTATTCTTCCCGGAGCGTTTGGTGTTCTGTGGTTTGGTATCTTCGGCTCTGCCGCTCTGCATATTGAGCAGAACAGCGGCGGCATCTGGGACAGCATGCAGAAATTAGGGACAGAGTCAGCGGTATTTGCGTTTTTTGAACATTTTCCACTGTCCAAAGTACTGAGCGCAATCTTTATGCTCACGGCGTTTTTGTCCGTGGTAACCTTATCAGACTCCATGACCACCACCATCTCGTCCCTGTCCATCAATGCGAAAAACGCGGCCACGGTGGAACCTCCGGCGAAAGTTAAGATTTTCTGGGGCGTTGTTATGTCTGCGCTGGCACTGGTAAATATTGTGACAGCCAATAATGTGGGAAAGGTCAGCGGCATTGACGCCACCAAGCAATTGGCCATTGTGGCGGCATTTCCCCTGCTGTTCGTTATCGTGGCGATTATTTTCAGCACGGCGAAAATGCTGCTGCAGTATCATAAATATGATACAGTAGACCACCCGGAGGATTCCGTGGTAGAATCAGAGCTGGTGGTGGAGCATGAAGAAGAACAGGGGGAAGCTGAAGCATAGGAAAGCCCCTTGATCAAAAAAGAGGAGGAAACAAATGTATTTAACTCAGGAGCAGCAGGATATGCTCAATGGAAAATATGGAAAAGGGACAGCGTATGCCATGAAAATCCAGGCAGCCATAGGGGAATCTTTCGGAGCAGAGCGGATGGTGCCCATTACCAGGGCCCATGTGGCGCTCAGCAACCAGGAGGCGGACTTGTGGTTTGCTGAGAAACTTCTTTCTGAAGGAGCCAGGTGCCGAGTGGCGCCTACGGTAAATCCGGGATTCTGCCTGTCTTATTTTAAGAACAGACATATGGTATCAGAGGAAGAAGCATCTTTGATGCAGAGAACACACAATGCCTATAAAGGACTGGGGGCGGTTCTGACTTATAACTGTACTCCCTATGTGGCCACAAATATTCCCAACTTTGGGGAAATCACAGCCTATTCGGAATCCAGCGCCACCCCCTATGTGAATTCGGTCTGGGGGGCAAGGAGCAACCGGGAAGGAGCCAACAGCGCTCTGTGCGCGGCTATCACCGGGTATGTGCCGGAGTATGGTCTTTTGCTGGATGAGAACCGCAGGGGGAATATTCTGGTAGAAGTAAAGGCTGATATGAAGTCAGATTTTCAATATCATTTACTGGGATATATGGGAAGGAAGATAGGAAATGGCATTCCCGTGTTTACCGGACTTCCCAAACACATCGGGCCGGAGGCACTGACAAATCTGGGAGCCCAGCTGAACACTTCCGGCGCGTATGGAATGTATCACATTGCAGGTTTTACACCGGAAGCGCCTGATGTAAAGACGGCTTTTGGGGGAAAAGAACCGGAACGGATTGTGGAAATTACCAATGAGGATCTGGAAGCCATTTTAGAAGAAATTTCTCTGGAAGGAAATCGTGAGATTGATTTTGCCATGTTTGGATGTCCACACTTTACTCTGAAGCAGGCGAAACATATAGCAGACAAAATTGAAGGTAAGAAATTGAAAAAGGAGATGTGGATTCTGACTTCTTATCATGTGAAAGAGCTGGCAGACCGCATGGGGATCACAGAGGTGCTGGAACAGGCAGGGGCTGTGATTGTGCCGGATACCTGTCCGGACCAGCCCTGCTGGAGCCATCTCAAGGGAAAAGTCGGCGTGACAGAATCACCGAAATGCGCCTATTATCCAAAGCGGCGGGGGATGGACTTTGTAATCCGGGATTTGGACACATGCATTGAAGCGGCATTAACAGGGGAGGTGGAATAAGATGGGCAAAAAGTACAGCTGCCATAAAATATCGGAAGGCACAGCAAAAGGTGAGGCGCTGGTGTCAGCGGACGAGATTATGTTTTATCTGATAGATCCCCAGACAGGAGTAGTCATTGAGCCGGGACATGACATTGAAGGGAAGTCCATGGCGAAGAAAATATTGATTTTTCCGGGAGGAAAAGGCAGTTCCGTGGTGCAGGCAGACGGTTTGTATCAGCTGAATATAAGAGAAAATGCTCCCAAAGGGATGATTATCCAGTACCCGGAAACTGTGCTGGTGTCCAGCGCCATCATCATGGAGATTCCCATGGTGGACAAAGTGGATCCCCAGTTTTATGAAGATGTAAAAGACGGCGATACCATCTGTATTGATGCAGACAATGGATTTATTGAAATATTATAAAGGGGAATTTTTTGATGAGACTGACAACAGAAGAACAGGCAATGCTGGACGGCGAAAAAGGGCGCCTGGTCCAGACTGCCATGGAAAATATTGTGCGTTACGGGCAGGTACTGGGCGCCCAGGAATTGTGTAAAATTACGAAAGCTACAGTATTCTGCGGGGCTCACCATTATCTGGAGGTCTGTGATTCCGAAGATTTTCATGAGGTGTTTACCCGGCTGAATCTGGCCAGGGACGAAGTGATCCCTTTTGACCGGACCTCCCCGGAATGCTATATCCAGTCCTGTGTGGCGGCTTGTGACCAGTTTGTGTACGAACCGCTGAATCAGACAGAGGAATTTTTTAAGAAAAATCAGTACTATGTGGAGGAGGCCAGGAAGGCCGGGGTTACCGTGGTGGGCAGCTGTTCCCCCTATCTCACCGGATGGATTCCGGTGCGCGGCGAACATTTTGTCACCACAGAGTCGGGAGTGACCATTCTTGGAAATTCCCTGTGGGGAGCCTGCTGTAATTCGGACGGCATTGAGGCGGCATTCTGGTCTTCCATCTGCGGCAGGACGCCCAAATGGGGGTATCACGTGCAGGAAAACCGCCATGCCACCCATCTGGTTCATGTGGAGGCCCCGCTGGATTCCCCCATTGAGTGGGAGCTTCTGGGAAAGGCTATGGGGATGAGGCTTCCGGTTACAGTATGTACGCCGGTGATTGTGGGGGATTTCAAAGAAGTTGATTTTGTGAAGCTGAAGAGCTTCTTTACGGCGCTGGCCATTACCACCAACTGCCGGATGTGCCATATTGTGGGGATTACCCCGGAAGCCGGCACGGTGGAAATGGCTTTTGGCGGACATGAGGTGGAAGATGAATTCGTGATTACCCAGGAAGATATTGAAAATGCCTACCAGCCCTTGTGTGACAAAACGGAAGGAAAAGTGGATCTGGTGAGCCTGGGCTGCCCCCATTATGATATCCACCAGATTAAGAAAACAGCAGATTATCTAAAAGGGAAGAAGGTTCATCCCGGGGTAAACCTGATGGTGTGGACAGTGTATCCCGTAAAGGCCATGGCAGATTTGAACGGGTACACGAGGATTATTGAAGAAGCAGGCGGCCGGATTTATACCAGCACCTGCCCCGTCACGGTGGGAGAGACACTACTGAAAGATTATCCCAGCCAGGTATATGACAGTCTGAAACAATCTGGCAGTGTCCGCTCGCTGCCCTTAGAACAGAACGTTTATTATACAGATATGTACCGGGCAATGGAGGCGGCATTGACGGGACAGTGGAAGGAGGAATACCGGTGGAAAAAATAATACTCCGCGGCCGGGGCGTGCTTCCAGGCATTGTGGAGGGCACGGCGCTTGTGTGCCCCAAAGGAATTACAGGGTGGGGCGGAATCGACCCGAAAACAGGGGAAATTCAGGACTGGGATAACCCTAATAAAGGCAGAACCATTCAAAATACCATTCTGGTTATGCCGGGAAGCAAGGGGTCCAATGGCTGGTCCTGCTATTTCGGAGCTGCCCGCGCGGCAGGCTGCGCTCCGAAAGGGTGGCTGTTTTCTGCCATTGATTCCAGCGCCGCTGTGGCCAGTGCTGTGATGCAGATTCCCACCATTGTGGACTTTGACAAAGATGAGGATCCCTGCAGCCGCATAGAAAATGGAGATTATGTGCGCATGGACGGGACCACAGGGGTGGTGGAAGTGACAAAGAGTTCCCAAAGGCAGTGAGGAGATGAACCATGGAAGTAAAAGTAAAAACAAAAGAAATCCGTGCCCTTATGGAAGATGCCCTGGGCCTTCGCGGCATTAGGGGGGAGGACGCGGCGTTTATCATCGACGATTATGTGGAGGCGGAACAGGAAGGACATAAGACCCACGGCCTTTCCAAGTTCCTGATGATCGACGCCGGGCTCTCCAGGAAAAAAGGAACCATTGAGGTTGTGAAAAAGAGCGGCTGTTTTGCCCGGATTGAGGGAAACGGGGAGCTGGGGCATATCGCGGCCCGGTATGCGGCCAATCTGGCTGTGGAGATGGCACGGGAACATGGGGTTGGCATGGCGGCGTTTGACCATGTGAGCCGTTATTCCCGCATTACCCCGTATGCGAAAAAGATTGCCCAGGCTGGATTTGTGGGGATGCTTATGAATAACGGCGGACCTGCGTGTGTGGCGCCCTACGGGGGGAAAACCCCGGTTTTTGGAACCAATCCCTTATGTTTTTCCTTCCCCAGCGGCCAGGGAGAGCCCTATGTGTTTGACTTTGCCACAGCGCAGAAGGTGTGGGGTGAGATACGCCAGGCGATGGTGGAAAGACGTGCCATGGCACCCAATGCGTTTCTGGATCAGTCGGGAGCCTTTACACGGGACCCGGAGAAAGCTGTGGCGGCAGTTCCCTTCGGCGGCCCCAAAGGATATGCGCTGTGCTTTGCCCTGGAGGTGATGACAGGAGCGCTCATAGGCGCGAAAATGGGAAATGAGGCAGAGGATGAATTCGACCTTGGCTATCTGTTTCTGGCATTTTCCCCGGACATGTTCACCAGCCTGGAAAGCTTTCAGGGGGAGATGGATAAGCTGGCGGCGGAGGTCAGAGACAGTGAACCGGTAGCGCCAGGCGGCCAGGTATTTGTTCCGGGAGAGATCTTCGGGAATCAGAAAGCCAGCGTCCGGGAGGCAGAGGAGATGGAAATAGAGGAGGACGTTTACCAGCGGCTGCAGATTATGAGCAGGTCACTGGAAGGCGGGCTGGAGAACAACCGGCTGCTGAATTAATTGAGGGATGTTTTTCATTGCAGGATGCTTTTGTGAGAACAGGAGGCTTGTCCGTTATTTGGGACGGCCTCCTGTTTTTTCGTGCTGACTTTGCCCCGGTTCAGGGGGCAGGAGCGAACCGGGCAAGTTCTTCTAATTCATAGCATCCGGGAAGGTTCTCCAGAAAGCCCCTGCTCTCCTGGCATAGTTTGGAGACGCTGCTGTCAATGACCCCTTCGAATTTTTGGGGATGATCGAATAAAAGCGCCGCCTGGTTGAGGGCCAGGATGCCGGATTCGTAAGGGGATGCCAGACGTGCTGCGCATTCTTTTGCTTCTAAAAGCAGCTGGATGGCGCTGTCCCAGTTGCCCATATCTGCTTTGATACGGCTGAGACTGCTTTTTGCATAGGCCCGTCCCATCAAGGTAGAAGAATTGTCGTAAAGTTCGTTGGCGCTCATGAGCATCACCTGGCTAGCCTGTTTCATGCCGGATGCCAGATAAACTTTGGACAGATTGGTATAGAAAGTAGGGCTGATGGGGCAGCGGCGTTTGGTACATATGCGGACAGCCTTTAAATAATATTCAATGGCAGCTGAAAAATTCTGTCTTTTTCTGTACGATTCCCCCAGATAATTGTAGCAGGCGGCAATATTCAGGGCATAGATCTGCGACTTCAGCGGTGACATTTTAAAGTTGCTTATGGCCTTCATCAGCTGGTCTTCAGCTTCCTCATAGGAGCCTTCCATGGATAGCAGAAGTCCGTACAGACGGTATTCAATGGCAGCATCAATGTCTAAATGGCTGGCTTTCTCCAGTTCCATGCATTGAAATATATTCTGCCTCATGAGGCGGGTGTCCCAGATTTGAATGCCGTAAAAGGTCAGCTGGCGAAGGCATTGTATATGAAACTGGGGATGGACCTTTGCATATTCATTCTGGCTGAGTATCTGGCGGATTGTGGAGAGGCCCTTTGCATAAATTCCCTGGGAGATATAGTACTTTCCCATGAGGTAAAGCAGATGGGCTTCCAGTTCGGAGTATCCGCCGGCGTTGGGGAATTTTTGAAAAAGCTGGTAAAGCTGTGTTTTTAAGTTTTCAAAAGTGGAAGTAAGTTTTTTCTGCGCCGGGTCCTGATTTTCTACAGGGGGGATGAGAATGGGGTACAGGTCAAAGGTGGACGCGGAAAAAGCTTCTAATTTCAGAATTTTGTATTTCAATATGCTGGGTTCATCCCCGCAGAGCGTATAGTGATAAATGATTTTTTCATACCAGTAACCTGTCCGGGGATAGGGAGACTGCACCATATAATCCGCCGCCCGGCGGTGCAGCAGGCGTCTTTTGGACGGGGAGAGCTGGGCATGTACAAATTCCTGCATTTTATTGTGGCAGAACTGGAAACGGATTTCATTATCGTACATGGTCTCTTTGATGAGAGTCTGCACTTTCAGTTCGTCTAAAAGACTTAAAATCTCAAAGGTATCCCTGTTTGTTATAAATTCGATGATTTCCAGGGTGGCGTAGTCGTGGAACAAAGAGATAATATCCAGGATCTGCCGGGAATCATCAGAGAGGGCCAAAAGCCGGTCGGATAATATGTTCTGAGTGTGGATAATGGACACATTGGACAGAGGAGCTCCCGTAAACTGGGTCAGTAAAGTTTCCAGAAAAAAAGCATTTCCTTCTGTTTTTTGGTAAATCTGTCTGAGAAGATTTTCATTCAAGGCGTTTTCCCCGAACCGTGCCTCCACCAGCTGACGGACGGCTTCCTTGGAAAAACGGTGTACTTCCACCCCATCCACCAGATGCTCTTTGTAAAGAAAATGTACATACTTCTGCATATCTGGGCTGAGGATGGACAGATGGGTGCCAAATATCATGATATTTGGATTCTGATCACGAATCATTGCGGAGAGGAGTTCCAGGCTGTAGGAATCCATAAAATGAATATTATCAAAGGAAAGAACAATAGGGATTTCTTTGCCGATGAGAGTAAAAAGTTTCAGGATACTGTTGCGTATGGCACGGGAATTAAAGTTCAGCTCAACATTTTCGGGCATATGGGTGATGGGGTTAGAGGAAGCAAACATGGGGAATAAATTGGTTATGGTGGTGAGAGAACGCTGGGAAATTTCCAGCTGGTGGTTCTGCACGTAGCGGTCCAGCTGCATCATAATATTGTTCCAGGGATGAAAAGCAAAAAGTTTCTCCTGATGGAAGCAAAGGCTGCGCAGTACCAGGCAGTTATCATCTTCCATAGTGTCCAGAAAATGATTCAGCAGATAGGACTTTCCCACGCCGTTATCACCGGACAGGAAGACAGCTGCCGGTCTGCCGGACAGAAAGTCATGGTAAAGCTGGGTCAGGTGATGGATTTCTTTCTGGCGTCCGATGATGTCAGACGGAGCGCTGTCGTTTTCCTCCGTGGATTCTTCCGTCCAGGTATTCAGAAGTTCCCGGTAGAGTGCTGCGGTTTCTTTTCCGGGGGAGATGCGCAGTTCTGCGTTCAGCATTTTGCTGAGCTCCTGGTAAAGTTTAATGCCTTTGTGGTACAGACGGTTTTGCTGGTATAATTTCATCATGATTAAGTAGACACGTTCATCAAGGGGATCTTCACGGGTGTAATTTTTGAAACAAACTTCTGCTTCTGACAGAGAGTCTGGGCCCAGTTGTGCCAGGTATTCATACAGATTCCTAAGATAAGTATCTCTGATGGCCGCACGCTCCATAGACAGCCATTCTTCGAATTCAGGGGCATTTTTCACAGAAAATCCCTGCAGGAATTCACCACGGTAAAGTTCAGACCGGTTTTCCCCCATAAATGCATCATAGTCAGACCGGATGGAAATATCTGGATTGAATGCCAGTATTTTTTTCTGGGGCGAGACGATGATTTCTTCATCAAAAGCTTTCTTAATAATATAAATAGCATGGCGCAGGTTTTTCTTTGCGTTTGCTTCATCTGTGGATGCCCAGAAAAGAGAGGCTGCCTGTTCCCGGGAAATGGTCTTTTTCACAGCAAGGTAATAAAACAGTCCTTCTGCTTTTTTAAAAGGAAGTGTAACTGGAGTGCCGTCCAGGGTAATTTTGGGCGTCTGTAGAAGCGTTAGCTGGATCGTATGCATTGGTTTCTCCTTTGTAATCAAATTATAATATTGGATTATTATATAGGCTTTTCTTAATTTATACAACAAAAATTAATAAAACATCGAAAAATACTCGCTGCTTTTCAAGTTTATAGACGGTTTTTCGACTGTGGGAGGCTAAAATTAAAAAAAATAGTAAAGGGAGAGAGGCTTATGAATAATCTGGAAATCGGAAATGCAATGACAATCAAACTGGATACGGTATTGCCAGAATATCCGGTTTTTAAAGAGGGTATCCGCAGAGCGCCCAAAAGAGAACTAACTTTAAATGAGAGAGAAATCAAGCTGGCAGTCAAGAACGCACTGCGTTACGTTCCTGAAGAACTGCACGAAGAACTGGCCCCGGAATTTCTGGATGAGCTGTTGACCCGGGGAAGAATTTACGGCTATCGTTTTATGCCAAAGGAAAGGATATATGGAAAACCCATTGATGAATATAAAGGAAAATGTATAGAGGGGAAAGCTTTTCAGGTTATGATTGACAATAATCTGGACCATGAGATTGCCCTGTACCCATATGAACTGGTGACTTATGGTGAGACTGGGCAGGTGTGCCAGAACTGGATGCAGTACCAGCTGATTAAAAAATATCTGGAAGAACTGACAGATGAGCATACACTGGTTGTCATGTCCGGACATCCCATGGGGCTGTTCAAATCCCAGAAAACAAGTCCAAGAGTCATTATCACCAACGGTCTGATGATAGGCATGTTCGATAATCCCCAGGACTGGGCCAAGGCGGCAGCCATGGGTGTATCCAGCTATGGACAGATGACGGCAGGGGGCTGGATGTATATTGGACCCCAGGGAATTGTCCACGGCACCTTCAATACCCTTCTGAACGCAGGGAGGAAGATTCTGGGAATTCCGGATGATCAGGATCTGGCGGGACACCTGTTCGTCACATCCGGACTTGGAGGCATGAGCGGCGCTCAGCCGAAAGCTGTTGAAATAGCAGGCGGTGTGGGGATTATCGCTGAGGTGGACCAGTCCAGGATCGAGACCCGGCACAGCCAGGGATGGGTTTCTGAGATTGTGGAAACTCCTGGGGAAGCGTTTGCTCTGGCAGAAAAATATATGAAAAAGAAAGAATCTGTCTCCATTGCTTTCCACGGAAATATTGTAGATCTGTTGGAATATGCAGTGGACCAGAACATCCATATTGAACTGCTGTCTGACCAGACTTCCTGCCACGTACCCTATGACGGAGGTTACTGTCCCCAGGGGCTGGACTTTGAAGAGAGAACCCGGATGCTGGCGGAAGATAAAGAGAAGTTCCGCAGTCTGGTGGATGAAACTCTGGTGAAACATTACCATTTAATTAAGACCCTGGTGGAAAGGGGAGCTTATTTCTTTGACTACGGCAATTCTTTCATGAAGGCGGTATTTGATGCCGGGGCAAAAGACATTGCGAAAAACGGCGTGGACACCAGTGAAGGATTTGTTTTCCCCTCCTATGTGGAGGATATTCTGGGACCAGAGCTGTTTGATTATGGATACGGGCCTTTCCGCTGGTGCTGTCTCAGCGGAAAACCAGAGGATCTGCGGAAAACAGACCATGCAGCCATGGAAATCATCAATCCGGAAAGAAGAGGCCAGGACCGGGATAATTATATCTGGATTCGGGACGCGGAAAAGAATGGGCTGGTAGTGGGCACCCAGTGCCGCATCTTATATCAGGATGCCCTGGGAAGAAGAGACATTGCACTGAAGTTCAATGCGATGATAAGAAACGGTGAAATCGGACCAGTGATGCTGGGACGGGACCATCATGATACCGGGGGGACAGATTCTCCGTACCGTGAGACTTCCAACATTTACGACGGGAGCAATATTACAGCGGATATGGCGGTACAGTGCTATGCAGGAAATGCTGGCAGAGGCATGTCTCTGGTAGCTCTGCACAACGGCGGCGGCGTGGGGATCAGCAAATCCATCAACGGTGGATTCGGCATGGTCTTAGACGGCAGTGAACGGGTAGATGAGATTCTCAAATCAGCGATACCCTGGGATACCATGGTGGGCGTGGCCAGAAGGAGCTGGGGCAGATGCAGCCATTCCATGGAAACTGTGGCAGAGTACAATCAGACAAGAAATGGGGAGGATTACATCACCCTGCCGTATCTGGCCAGCGACCAGCTCATAGAAGAAGTCTGCAAAAGATGTGGAGCTTTAGGGGGCGGCACAGATGAGTAAATGTTTGATACGCCATGCGTCAGAGCTGGTAACTTGCAGGGGAAAAGCACCTAAGTGCGGGAAGGCCATGAATGACATCGGCATTATCAGAGACGGTGCGGTGCTCATGTGTGATGACAAAATTGAGGCGGTGGGGACTACAGAGCAGGTAGAAGCCGGTATGAATCTGGAAGGGTGCCAGATTATTGATGCTCAGGGCAAGACTGTGCTGCCTGGGTTTGTGGATTCCCATACACATTTTATTTTCGGAGGCTTCCGCGCCGACGAATTCTCCTGGAGAATGAAAGGGGACAGTTATATGTCCATCATGGAACGGGGCGGCGGCATCAATGCCACAGTGACAGCCACACGCCAGGCCAGCCTGGAAGAGCTGGTGAGGCTTGGCCAAGAGAGGCTGGATGCCATGTTGGAATTTGGCGTGACTACAGTGGAGGGAAAGAGCGGCTATGGCCTGGACTGTGAGACGGAGCTGCGCCAGCTGCGGGCAATGAAACAGCTGAACGAGACCCATCCTATAGATATTGTCCCCACATTTTTAGGCCCCCACAGTGTGCTTCCCGAATATAAAGGGCGCCAGCGGGAGTTTCTGGATAAGCAGGCCACAGAAGTGCTGCCCTTGGTAAAGGCTGAGAATCTGGCGGAATTTGCAGATATATTTTGTGAGGACAATGTATTTTCCGTAGAGGATTCCAGATATTATCTGAACCGGGCAAAAGAGATGGGATTCAAACTGAAACTTCACGCAGACGAGATGGTTCAGCTGGGCGGCGCGCAGCTTGCGGCAGAGGTGGGCGCCGTGTCAGCGGATCATCTGCTGCAGGCTTCTGATGAGGGTATCCGCCGGATGGCAGAAACGGGGGTTATCAGCACACTTCTTCCTGCCACGGCATTCTGCCTGAAGGAACCGTTTGCAAGGGGCAGAAAAATGATTGATGAGGGGTGCGCAGTGGCCATTGCCTCGGATTTGAATCCGGGAAGCTGTTTTACCAATTCTATTCCTCTTTTAATTGCGCTGGGCTGTATTTATATGCAGCTTTCCATTGAAGAGGTGATTACCGCTCTGACCATTAACGGGGCGGCCGCCGCAGGCAGGGCAGAAACTGTGGGAAGTCTGGAGCCGGGAAAAAAGGCTGACGCAGTCATATTAAAATATCCTTCTATTCAGTATCTTCCCTATCACACAGGAATCAATCTGGCAGAAACCGTGTTGAAGAACGGAAAAATTGTTTATAAAAAGTAAGAGGGGGAAAACATGGACAGAATTATAGAATGTGTGCCAAATTTCAGTGAAGGCAGGGATTTGGATAAAATAGAAAAAATCGTAGACAGTTTCCGGGGAAAAGAAGGAGTAAAGCTTCTGGATTACACTTCGGACAAAGACCACAACAGAAGTGTTGTGACTGTCATCGGAGAGCCGGAGCCTCTGCGTGACGCCATGGTAGAAGCCATTGGAAAAGCCGTGGAACTCATTGATATGACGAAACATGAAGGACAGCATCCCCGCATGGGATGTGTGGATGTGATTCCCTTTATCCCCATCCGGGGGGTGACAGTGGAGGACGCAGACCGGATTGCAAAAGAGACGGCAGCAGCGGCGTCGGAGAAGTTCGGCCAGCCATTTTTCTTATACGAAAAATCTGCGGCAGCTCCCCACCGTGAGAATCTTGCCAAGGTCCGCCAGGGGCAGTTTGAGGGTATGGCAGAGAAAATGAAAGACCAGGAAATGTGGAAACCGGATTTTGGGCCGGATACCATTCACCCTACCGGAGGTGTAACAGCCATTGGCGCAAGAATGCCTTTGATTGCCTATAATATCAACCTTGACACACCCAATGTGGAAATTGCGCAGAAAATTGCGGACAAAATCCGCCACGTAAAAGGAGGATTTTGCTACTGCAAAGCCATGGGTGTGATGCTGGAAGACCGGGGAATCGCCCAGGTATCTATGAATCTCACCGATTATACAAAAACTGCTGTGTATACCGTGTTCGAGACCGTGCGCATGGAGGCGCGCCGTTATGGTGTAAATGTGCTGGGAAGCGAAGTTGTGGGACTGATTCCCGTCCAGGCTATGGTGGACTGTGCCGAATATTATCTGGGAATTGAGAACTTTGACCCCGGACAGGTGCTGGAGACACGTTTATAATAAGGAGGAGCGTAACATGAAAGATATGACGATTGAAGCTTTTGCATCTATGACAGCATCCGGGGAGCCTGTGCCGGGAGGGGGAAGTATTTCAGCCCTGGCAGGAGCCCTGGCGGCAGCCCTGGCGGAAATGGTGGCCGGACTCACCATTGGCAAAAAGAAATACGCCCATGCAGAAGGTGAAATGGTAAAAGCGGTTCCGGTTATGAAAGCTTTGAGGGCCCAGCTGCTGGCAGACATCCGCAGGGACAGCGAATCTTTTAACCTGTATATGCAGGCCCTGAGCCTTCCCAAAGGAACAGAAGAAGAACAAAAAGCGCGGAAATCCGCTATGCAGAACGGGTTGAAGGAAGCGGTGAAAGTACCCCTTTCTGTGGCAAAAGCAGCGGCACAGATTCTGCCCGCAGCCAAATTGATGATTGAAAAGGGAAATAAGACAGCAGAGACAGACGCCCTTGTGGCAGCCATGATGGCCAGGACCGGGGTACTGGGGGCTTTGTTTAATGTAAAAATTAATCTGGCTTCCATTGAGGATGAAACATTCACAGAGGAAATCAAAGCCCAGGTGTCCTGTCTGGAACAGGAGGCTGTGAAAATGGAACAGGAGATCCTGGAATTATCTGTTGTGGGAAAAGGGGTTCTGTAAAGAAGATGGAAATCAGGAAAAATGCGGCAGCCGGTACGCTGGAATCCAGCGATGTGTTTATCTGTGTGGAGCCGTATGGCCAGCTGAGTGTGCAGATTCAGTCGGTAGTGCAGGAACAGTATATGGAAGCGGTCAGCAATACGGTTTTCCAGGTATTGGAAGAATTTGAAGTGAAAAGCGGGAAGATACAGGTCAATGACAGGGGCGCTCTTGACTGTGTAATTCGTGCCAGGATGGAAACAGCTATCCGCAGAGGAGGAAGCAGATGATGAGAAGGACCATGCTGTTTTTACCGGGGAATACACCCAATATGCTGATCAATGGAGATGTGCTGGGTGCAGACAGTATTATTTTTGATCTGGAAGATGCCGTGGCGCCGGACGAAAAGGATGCGGCAAGGATTCTGGTGAGGAATACCCTGAAATATCAGAAATCCAGCGCCTGCGAGACGATTATCCGGATCAATCCACTGGATTTTGGGGAGTGGAAGGCAGACCTTGAGGAAGTGATTCCCTATAAACCGGATTTGATTATGCCGGCAAAGACCAGCTCCGCACAGGATATACAAATAATTGCAGATTATATGGCACAGATTGAAGAACAGGCCAAAATCCAAGTGGGAAGTACGGGAATTCTTCCCCTGGTGGAGACAGTCCTGGGGGTGGAGAAGGCATTTGAGATAGCCTCTGCCCACAAAAGAGTGGCAGGACTTTTTCTGGGAGGTGAAGACCTGACTGCAGATTTGCACTGCAAGAGAACCAGGGAAGGACAAGAAATTTTCTATGCGCGCAGCCGTATTGTGTGTGCGGCAAGAGCCTGTGGCCTGGAAGCATATGACACCCCCTTTACCGATGTGGAGGATATGCAGGGGCTGGTGAAGGACAGCCAGTTTGCCAGAAGCCTGGGATTTTCCGGTAAAGCGGTGATCTCTCCCAGGCATGTGGAGACAGTCAACGCCCTGTTTTCACCTGCCCCAGAAGAAATCGAATACGCCCATGAGGTGGTAGAAGCCATCCAGGAGGGAAAGCGCCAGGGAAAAGGTGCGGTATCCCTAAGGGGCAAGATGATTGATGCCCCCATTGTGAAACGGGCTGAGCAGATTCTGGATATGGAGAGGCAGATGTTTGGAGGTGATTTTCATTGAGCAAGCTGGTGGGTACTTTGCGGGAAGCGGTTATGGCCGCAGGGCTGAAAGACCATATGACAGTTTCTTTCCACCATCATCTCAGAAATGGGGATTATGTGCTGAATATGGTGCTTGCAGAAGCTTCTGAAATGGGAATCCGGGATTTGACAGTCAATGCCAGCTCACTGTTTGATGTCCACGAGCCGATTATCGGACATATTAAAAATCATGTGGTTACCGGGCTGGAAGTCAATTACATGGGACAAAAAGTGGGCAGAGCCATCTCAGAGGGAATTATGGAAAAACCAGTGATATTCAGAAGCCATGGAGGAAGGGCCGGGGACATGGAAAATGGGTCGGCAAAAGTGGATATTGCGTTTATAGCAGTTCCCTGTGCAGATAACATGGGAAATATGAGCGGCAAATACGGCCCTTCTGCCTGCGGTTCTCTGGGTTATGCATTCTCGGATGCCATGTACGCGGACAAAGTTGTGGTAATCACAGATTATCTGGTTCCTTATCCTCTGCAGGACTGCTCGATTCCAGAGGGTTATGTGGATTATGTAGTCTGTGTTGACAGAATCGGAGACGCATCCAGGATTGTGTCGGGGACCACGAAGATTACCCGGGACCCGGTGGGGCTTCGGATTGCCTGGCTGGCCTCTCAGGTGGTAAAACATTCCGGTTATTTAAAGGACGGATTTTCTTTCCAGACAGGAGCTGGGGGCGCGTCTCTGGCAGTAGCAAAATATGTGGAAGAGATGATGGAGGAAGAAAAGATCACAGGGAGCTTCTGTATGGGAGGCATCACCGGATATCTGGTGTCCATGATGGAAAAAGGCTATTTTGACACAATTTTGGATGTGCAGTGTTTTGATTTGGCCGCTGTGGCTTCTATCCGGGAAAATAAAAGGCATCGGGAAATTTCTGCCAGCCGCTATGCCAGCCCTGTGGCAAAAAGCAGTGCAGTGGACAGCCTGGATGTGGTGATCTTAGGAGCCACTCAGGCAGATACGGATTTTCATGTGAATGTTCATACAGATTCCAACGGAAATATTATGGGAGGGTCCGGAGGCCACAGCGACACTGCCCAGGGCGCAAAACTGTCTATTGTGGCAGCTCCCCTTATCCGTGCCCGGCTTCCGCTGATTACGGACAGGGTTTTGTGCAAGTCCACACCAGGGGAAACCATTGATGTGATTGTGACGCAGAGGGGAATCGCTGTCAATCCCAGAAATCAAAGGCTTCGGGAAGCCCTGGTAAGGGCAGGTCTCCCGGTGAGGGATATACAGGAATTGAAAAAAACTGCACAGGACATTGCGGGAGTTCCCAAAGAAGTGGCCTGTAAAGGACGGACCGTTGCCAAAGTGCTGTACCGTGACGGAACATTACTGGATACCATTCGTGCGAAATCATAAAGGCCAAGAAAGGAGCATACAAAGAGGTGGACAAGAAGAAGTTAGTAATCGGAGTAATCGGCTCTGATGTACATGCAGTGGGAAACAAAATCCTGTTTCACGCATTTACGGCAGCAGGATTTGAGGTGATCAACCTTGGTGTAATGGTGTCCCAGGAAGAATATATTGCAGCAGCCATTGAGACCGGGGCGGATGCTATTGTGGTTTCTTCTCTTTATGGTCATGGAGAACTGGACTGCAGAGGGCTGCGGGAGAAATGTGATGAGGCAGGGCTGGCAGGCATCCTGTTGTATGTAGGCGGAAATATTGTGGTGGGCAAGCAGCCTTTTGAAGAAGTGAAAAAGCGGTTCCACGCCATGGGATTTGACAGGGTTTTCGGACCTGGCACACCGCCTGAGACCACCATAAACGCCTTAAAAGAAGACTTGGGAGTAATGTAATGAAGCCGGTATTATTGGTGGATTTTGGAAGCACATATACGAAGACTGTTCTGGCAGATACAGATGAAGGGAAGCTTCTGGGGACAGCTTCCAGTTTTACCACAGTCCAGTCAGACATAAATGAGGGCCTTGCCAATGCCTGTGCAAAGCTGAAAGAGCAGACAGGCGTTGGAGAGTATGCGGAAACCTACGCCTGTTCCAGTGCTGCCGGTGGGTTGAAAATGATAGCAGCAGGGCTGGTGCCGGAACTTACTGTGCAGGCGGCAAAAGAGGCGTCTCTTGGGGCTGGTGCCAAGATTATGAAGACATATTCCTACCAGCTCACGAAAAGTGATGTGAAAGAGATTGACCGGCTCTGTCCGGACATTATTCTGCTGACAGGAGGAACGGACGGGGGAAACCGAGAAAGTATTCTCCACAATGCCAAGAGGCTTTCCGAAATGGAGAAAGACATTCCCATTGTGGCAGCCGGAAACCGTTGCTGTATGGAGGAGTGTGAAGAAATTCTTCACGGCAGGCAGGTGTTTCTGTGTGAAAATGTGATGCCTGTCCTGGGAAAGCTGAATATTCTGCCGGCACAGAAAATTATCCGGGAACTGTTTCTGAAGAAAATCGTGGAGGGCGAAGGCCTGACAAAAGCCATGGAATTGGTATCGGGGATTATTATGCCCACACCGTCTGCTATTTTGGAGGCCATGCAGCTTCTGTCCGGCGGCCACGGGGAAGAACCAGGAATCGGTGAGCTTATGGGGATAGACCTGGGCGGCGCCACCACAGACGTCTATTCTATTGCAGGGGGAAAGCCGGCCAGCGTAAAAATTGTTTACAAGGGGCTTGAGGAGCCTTATGCCAAGCGCACTGTAGAAGGGGATATTGGAATGCGCTATAGTCTGAGGGGGATAGCAGAGGCTGTGGGCACTGCCCGGATTGCGTCAGATGCAGGGCTGACCCAGGAACGGACAGAAGAACTGCTTTCTTATCTGGAAGAACACAAAGATGTGGTTCCTGGTGATGAAGAATTTCTGCGGCTGGATGACGCACTGGCAGCTGCCGCAGTGGAAACGGCTTCTATCCGCCATGCAGGGACGGTGGAGCAGGTATATACACCCATGGGAGAAACTTACGTGCAGAGCGGCAAAGACTTAAGTGAAGTAAAAAATATTGTGCTGACTGGCGGCGCGCTGATTTATTCCGATCATGTGGATAGAATCGGCAGTTATGCCATGGGAAATGTGCGCAGTCCTTATTCGCTGCGGCCAAAACGGGCCAGGATATGGGTTGACAGAAAGTATATATTAGCTGCCATGGGGCTGCTTAGCAGAAAATATCCGGAGACGGCACTGGGTATTATGAAAAGGGAGATCAGTTATTATGGAGATTAAAAACAAACGATTATGTGATGATGAATTCTATGGCATCCGCCAGGAAATATTACAGCATTGGCCAACCGGCAGGGACGTGGATCTGGAAGAAAGCATTGCGTATCACAAATCTCTTCCAGAGAGCAAAGCCTTTTCCAAGAAGTTGATTAAGGCAAAAAATGAGAAGACAACCCTTATACAGCCCCGGGCAGGAGTTGCATTGATACAGGATCATATCAATCTGCTGACTTATCTGCAGGATAAGGGGGAGGCGGATTTGCTGCCCACAACGGTAGATAGTTATACAAGGCAGAACCGCTATCAAGATGCGGAGGTGGGAATTACAGAGTCAGTAAGGGAGCAGAAGTCCATGCTCAATGGATTTCCGGCGGTCAACCACGGTGTTAATGGCTGCCGCCAGATTATTGACAGCCTGGATATCCCGGTACAGATGCGCCATGGAACTCCGGATGCAAGGCTTCTGACGGAAATCGCCTACGCAGGGGGGTTCTCCAGTTATGAGGGAGGCGGTATTTCCTATAATATTCCATATGCCAAAGATGTACCCCTGGAAAAGACCATCTATGACTGGCAGTATGTGGACCGGCTTACCGGTATTTATGAGGAAGCAGGTGTATCCATTAACAGAGAGCCTTATGGCCCGCTGACAGGAACGCTTGTGCCCCCTTCCATTTCCAATGCAGTTGCCATTATCGAGAGCCTTCTGGCAGCAGAACAGGGAGTCAGGAATATTACTGTGGGTTACGGGCAGTGTGGAAATCTGCTTCAGGATATTGCTGCTCTGCGGGTACTGGAAGAACTGACAGAAGAATACTTACATAAATTCGGATACGAAGATGTGGTGGTGACTACAGTTCTCCACCAGTGGATGGGAGGATTTCCCCAGGACGAAGCCAAAGCTTTCAGTGTAATTTCCTGGGGCAGTGCCGTTGCCGCGCTGGCAAAGGCCACAAAAGTAATTGTCAAGACTCCCCACGAGGCTGTGGGAGTGCCCACAAAAGAGGCGAACGCCCAGGGACTGCGCTGTACAAAACAGGTGATTTCCCTTCTGTCAGACCAGGCGCTGAGCACATCGACTCTGGAGATGGAGAAGGCCATTATAAAAGGAGAGACCATGTGTATTGTGGACAAATGCCTGGAACTGGGAACCGGAGACATTGCCGCAGGGGCAATCCGTGCGGTGAAAGCGGGGGTTTTGGATATTCCTTTTGCACCCAGTAAGCATAATGCGGGACATATGCTTCCGGCCAGGGATAACGAAGGTGCAGTGCGTTATCTTCAGCTTGGGAATGTGCCATTGAACAAAGAGCTGGCAGATTTTAACCGTGAGAAAATTGAATTCCGGGCAAAAGCAGAAAAAAGAGAACCTTCTTTCCAGATGGTAATTGATGATGTTTATGCAATCAGTAAAGGTAAATTAGTGGGAAGGCCAAGGTAGGAAAAAATGAAAATCATAGATGTTGTGTGCGCAAGAGGCAGAACCGGGTTTTTCTTTGATGACCAGAGAGCCATCAAAAAGGGGGCTGTGAAAAATGGAGAGGTATATGAAGGAGAGCCTGTAACAGAAGGATTCCAGAGTGTCCGGCAGGCAGGAGAGGCTATTTCGGTAATGCTGGTTTTGGAGGACGGGCAGATTGCTCATGGAGACTGTGCGGCCGTGCAGTATTCCGGTGCAGGAGGCAGGGACCCCCTGTTTCTGGCCGGGAATTTCATTCCGATTATTGAAGAACATGTGAAGCCTGTGCTTGTAGGGCAGGAGGCAGATTCCTTCCGCCGTCTTACAAAAGAACTGGAGGAGATTTGTGTGGATGGCAGAAAGCTTCACACTGCTATCCGTTATGGTGTATCCCAGGCTGTTTTAGATGCAGTGGCCAAAGCAAAGAAACAGCTGATGTGTGAGGTGGCGGCCCATGAATACGGACTGGAGGTATCTGACCGGGAAATTCCCATTTTCACCCAGTCGGGGGATAACCGCTATGATAATTCAGACAAAATGATTGTAAAAGGCGCCCAGGTACTTCCCCACGCCCTGATCAATAATGTACAGGAAAAGCTGGGGGAACACGGGGAACTTTTGAAAGAATATATATCCTGGCTCAGCAGGCGTATTCAGCAGTTCTGCCCCAGTGAGGACTACAATCCGGTCATCCATGTGGATGTTTATGGAACCATAGGAGCTGTCTTCGGAATCGATAACTATAAAGGAATGGCCGATTATCTGGAAGAGCTTGCAGAAGCGGCCAGACCGTTTAAACTTCGAATCGAGGGGCCCATGGACGCAGAGGAAAGAGAAAAGCAGATGCTCTGCTTAAAGGGATTGACCCAGGAGGTGGACCGCAGAGGGATTCCGGTGGAACTGGTGGCTGATGAGTGGTGCAACACTCTGGAAGATGTGAAATATTTTGCCGATAACAAGGCTGGACATATGGCCCAGATTAAAACGCCGGATCTGGGGGGCATCAACAACACCATTGAGGCGGTACTGTACTGTAAAGAAAAGGGATTCGGCGCCTACCAGGGGGGAACCTGTAATGAGACAGACCGTTCTGCTCAGGTATGCGTCCATTGTGCCATGGCAGCAAAACCAGACCAAATCCTGGCAAAACCGGGGATGGGAGTGGACGAGGGCTATATGGTGGTATACAATGAAATGCAGAGAATACTGGCGCTGCGAAAAAACAAAGGGGCCAAAAGCTGACAGGAGGAGTTTATGTCCTACTCAAAACGGATGCAGGAAAATAATCTGTACAGTGTGTATCTTGCCCCCCGGGGCAGGGTGCGCATGGTGGACTTAGGCATGCAGATTGCCCAGCAGTACCTGAGTCCTTTTGACCATATTATTGGAGTCATCGGGGATGCAGGTTCCGGCAAGAGCATGCTGATTCGGGGGATGTTTCCGGGCCTGGATTTGACCAACGATGACGGGGGGGTGAACATCCGCCCCCTTCCGCTGCTGGATATCCATGAAAAAACCTTCTATTCTCCTCATACTTATCATGTGGATATCCAGTTTGAGGCGGGGTTTACCCCGCTGTATGAACTGGCACAGGCAGTACTTGAAGTGGCAAAGCAGGAAAAAAGAGTGATTGTGGAACACTTTGAAATGCTGTTTCCTATACTGGGACGAAATGCAGATTTATTAATCGGCGTGGGGGAGGAAATTCTCATTACCCGTCCCAATCTGTTCGGCCCGGACCCCCGAAATATTGCAGAACTGGTGTATAAGTCTATCCGTTACCGGAAAATGACCCATACAGTAGAGGATCTGTGCATTCTGGCTCTTGGATGGATGGAAAAAGGCAGAGAGCGCAGGGCAGATGTCCGCCACGGATTTATCTTTGAGTTTGATGAAAAACCGGATGTGAATTTGGAAAAACTGGAAGCGGATGTTCTTGAATTAATCGCCCAGGATCTGCCGGTGTCTTATGGAGATAAAACCCATGTGATCATCGGGGAAACAAAGATGGAGTGCCAGGCGCCCCGGATGCACGTAAAAAGCACCGGGGAAATCGAGAATTTTTCTATAGTCAAAAAGTTTATTTATGATGCCAAATGGGGGCACTATATGCTCATTGGACAGGTGGGCAAACGGCACACGGGTATTCTGAACAGCTTTAATAAGATTGAGATATAAGGAATTTCTATAAGAAAGGTAAGGATATCATGCGTGAGATTCAGGTGCAGCAGATTACAGATGTTGTGGAGCGGTTATGTATAGAGGCCAACCAGTATCTTCCGGAGGATATTAGAAAAGCAATCCAAAGCTGTCATGCACAGGAAGACTGGGAGGATGCCCGGGATGTGCTGGAGAAGATCACTGAGAACTTTAAGATTGCCGGGGAAGAAAAAGTTCCCATCTGCCAGGACACAGGTTTGGCATGCGTTTTTCTGGAAATCGGCCAGGATGTTCATATTGGGGGAGGAAATCTGGCAGAGGCCGTGGATGAAGGAGTCCGCCGTGGCTACAGCAGGGGGTATCTTCGAAAATCTGTGGTAAAGGACCCCATCCGCCGGGAAAATACAGGAGATAATACGCCTGCCATGATTTACACAGAGATTGTACCGGGCAGCCAGATTAAGATAACCGTGGCACCCAAAGGATTCGGAAGTGAGAATATGAGTGCCCTTCGCATGTTCAAACCCTCGCAAGGACTTGAGACCATTAAAAAATTTATCCTGGAAACAGTGGAAGACGCAGGCCCAAACCCATGTCCTCCAGTGGTGGTAGGCGTAGGAATCGGAGGAACCTTTGATAAGGCGGCGCTGTTGGCCAAGAAAGCGCTGATGCGCCCTGTGGATGTTCCCAGCCCGGACCCCTTTTACGCTCAGCTGGAGGAGGAAATGCTGGAACAAATCAACCGGCTGGGCATCGGTCCCCAGGGTTTTGGGGGAAGAACTACCGCCATCGGGGTGAACATTGAGACCATGCCCACCCACATTGCCGGGATGCCCTGCGCAGTCAATATAAACTGTCATGTAACACGTCATAAAACGGAGATTATCTGAGATGGAGAAATATATTCAGACACCCCTGACAAAAGAAGATGCAAAAGCACTCCATGCCGGGGACAGGGTCTATCTGACGGGAACCATTTATACTGCCCGGGATGCAGCTCATAAAAGAATGTGCCAGGCCATGGAAAGAGGCCAGAAGCTGCCGTTTGACCTGGAGGATGCAGTCATCTACTATGTGGGGCCCACTCCTGAGAGACCCGGAAAAGTGATTGGTTCGGCCGGGCCCACCACAGGAGGCCGCATGGATGCCTACGCACCTGTTATGATGGCTGCAGGAAACCGCGCAATGATTGGAAAAGGAGCAAGAAGCCCTCAAGTGACGGAGGCCATAAAAGAACATACCTGCGTTTATTTCGGCGCAATCGGCGGCGCTGGTGCACTGCTTTCCAGATGTATCAAAAAATGTGAATTGATTGCATATGAGGATCTGGGGGCGGAGGCGGTGAGAAAACTCTATGTGGAGGATATGCCTCTGGTGGTCATCATTGACTGCGAAGGCAATAATCTTTATGAGAGCGGAAGAAAAGCTTATTTAAAAACAGTGCAATCAAATGAAAAATAGAGGATCAATATTCTGTAGTACTATAGTATCATGAGTAAATCATGCACCCTTGGCTGTGGAGAGAAACTTATGATATCCAGATTGTGGAAGAACAAAGCGCTAATTTCCTCATTGATGAGGCAATGGAAATCACAGAAACATGGCTGCAGAAGCGCAGTGATATCGACGCCATTGCAGCCCAGTCCGATGCCATGGCAATGGGAGCAGCCAAGGCATGCAAAGACGCTGGAGTGGAACTGCTTATTGGCGGCCGTGACTGTACTTCAGATATGAGAACCGCGTTGAAAGAGGGCACAACATACTGTACCGTCCATCAGGGCTCGCCGGAAAGCCGTGACTTTGTTAGATGGAGGAGATGTGCCGGAAGTTTATTATACCACTAATACACTGGTAACAGTCGAGAATGTGAAAGATTTTGAATAAATGAGAATCTAAGCCCTGCGGAATATATGGCCGCAGGGCTTGTATATTTTCATTGGCGGGACGTAAGCATCAATATTGACAAGATTGGTTAGAAAGGTTAGAATATGAGTAGAATATTTTCAGGAGGCGGTTAGATGGGTTTTCAGGAAAGTGAAACCGTAGAACTAAAAACGATTGTGGTGGACGATATAAAGAAAGAAATTATAGCATTCGCCAATTGTGAAGGGGGAAAGCTTTATATTGGTGTACGGGACGATGGAACAGTCATTGGAGTGAATGACCCGGATGGAACTGCATTGCAGGTCAGTAACATGGTTGGGGATGCGGTCAAGCCAGACCTGACTATGTTTCTCCATTATGAAACTTTAAACATAGACGGAAAACAGATTGTTTCCATTGATATTCAACAGGGAACAGAACGCCCATATTATATTGCCAAGAAGGGGCTGCGTCCGGAAGGTGTTTATGTCCGTCAGGGATATTCGTCTGTACCTGCTTCCAATACGGCAATCCGGCGGATGATTAAGGAGACGGATGGAGATCATTTTGAGGAAATGCGGTCTTTGGAACAGAGTTTAACCTTTGAAACAGCCGAAAAAGAATTCTCCGAGAGAAATATCCTGTTCGGGCAGGCACAGATGAAAACATTGGGGATTATGAGTCATGACGGTGTTTATACAAATCTGGGGCTTTTGCTGTCTGACCAGTGTGTACATACGGTCAAGGCAGCCGTTTTTGAAGGAACTACCCAAGACGAATTTAAGGATCGGAAAGAGTTTTCCGGTTCTTTATTTCGTCAAATGAACGAAGTATATGATTATATTGATTTTCGCAACCAAACCCATTCCACTTTTGAAAAACTCCGGCGGATCGATAAGAAAGACTATCCTGAGACTGCGGTCAGGGAGGCTCTTTTGAATTTGCTGGTGCATCGTGAATACTCTTTTAGCGCCAGCGCCTTTATCCGCATTTATACAGACAGGATTGAGTTTATCTCTATTGGAGGACTTGTAAATGGTGTCACTTTAAAGGATGTGATGATGGGAATTTCCGTATGCCGGAACGCGAAGCTGGCAAATATATTCTATCGTTTAGAACTGATAGAGGCATATGGAACTGGGATGCGAAAGATAATGGGGGCATATTCAGGAACAGGTGCAGAGCCCCAAATTGAAACTTCTGACAATGCTTTTAAAATCATTCTCCCTAATCTCAACGTTCGTATGGGACAGGAAGAACCAGCTGCTGGCTGGTCCAGAGACTGCGAACCCTGGGAAGTGATAATTGCTATGGCAAAAGAGAATGGTTCTTTCACGAGAAGAGAGATAGAAAAAAGACTGGGAATCAGCCAGACAACATGTGGACGTCTGTTGAGACAGATGGTGGAAAACGGGCAGATTGTTCAGGTGGGAAAAGGGAGAAATACACAGTATCATCTGCCTGAAAAGAGATATACGATGTAAAGGCACGTAACAGCCGAGAATGTGGAAGATTTTGAATAATGATAGAGACAGGCCCTGCGGAGTACAAAACCGTGGGGCCTTTGTACTATAAATACCCCTGCAAAACACGAACATATTATGCTTGATTTGTATTGGATTGTGCTTATAAGCCAGACAGAAGCTGTGTTATAGTTAATTTATCAAATTTGAT
>Ga0137308_100780_pt1 | contig 43223 bp, 30 predicted proteins | sample Inofrocosms_June_FD_97181 | JGI IMG/M metagenome (GOLD analysis project Ga0137308, IMG submission 97181) | Mouse cecal microbial communities from Vienna, Austria - N-Acetylneuraminic and N-Acetylglucosamine D2O microcosms_June | ecosystem: Host-associated > Mammals > Digestive system > Large...
AATTCAGGATAAGGAGGGAAGAATATTGCATTTGGATACATATTTTAAAAGTATAGTAGACTCTGACTGCTGCCCCGTGGTAATCTGCAATCTTGCACATGAAATTATTTATATGAATCCGGCGGCATGTAATCGTTATGCAAAGTGGGGAGGAGTGGAATTGGTAGGTAAGAGCCTGCTTGACTGCCACAATGCCGCATCACGGGAAATGATACAAAAGGTTCTGGACTGGTTTGAGGAGAGCCGTTCTCATAATAGGATTTATACTTTCCGTAACGAACAGGAAAACAAAGATGTTTATATGGTTGCGCTGCGGGATGACGACGGGCGTTTAATCGGTTACTATGAAAAACATGAATACAGAGCCGTAGAAACGGATTCTTTGTATCATTTTCGGGAAGAGTAATCGCCAGTCATAGTGCCTGAAAAAGCCGCTCCGTGGGATTTTGATATACCGATATCATATCACGGGGCGGTTTCTGGGTCTGGTACTGACCGTATTACATTTCGCTAAATATTTTGCCCGAATTTCCATCTGCAGCATTAGATTTCCTAGACGTAGCTGCCGCTACGCCGTCGGAAATCTGCCTTGCAGACTGAAAATTCATTCTGCGCTATTTAGCTGAAAGTAATCTGGTCAGTACATTAGTGAGAGCAAGGTACATACGGATACAAAGCACTTTTCGTCACAGTGTTACTATAGGTATGGAGTACTCGCTCTCTGCGGATTTGTTCTTGGACCGGCAGGCTGCGCTGCGGTAAATCTGGCTCACCAGAATATCCTGCTGTAGCATAGCGAGTGCGTTGGCATCAAGCAGCTTATCCGCATCCGCCAGTTTGGTGATAAGCGGAATGGAAGAATGCTCTTTGATTGCGCCGAAGAGTTCGTTTGAACTTTTCCGAAGCCCCAGTACACGTGCATAGGGGGCGTAATCCAATTCTCTACAATATTCCAGAGTTTCCTGTTCAAAGTTCAGCAGAATGTGAAGCAGACATCTGCTGATGCGCGTGTAAGTCATATTTTTTGTCTTAAGCAAATCACAAAAGCTGTCATAATCACAAAAGTCATCCAGATTATTTCGGATGCGATCCGATAGGTCGGCTGACACATCCAGATATTTTGAATATCCTTTATCACGTTCCAGCAGCAGCTTATAATACAAAAGATCGGAGAAATCATTGCTGCAGAGTATGGAAGAGTCTTTCAGGGCTTTCTGAAGAATCTGCCATGCCGCCTCGGGTATCTGGGATTTTACAAAATCAGGTGACTGTCCGGCATGGAGCGCCTGACGGAGAGCCAGTGCGGAACAGAATTCGGTCTCCATCATCCTGTCGTGATATCCTGCTCCTGTGCGGCGGACAGAGGTGGGAAGCATGGCAGATCCGCGCCGCAGTGTTGCCTTAATATATTCAATGCCCAAAATATTATTGGGTAAAGAAAAAAGATCTTTATAGGCCCTTAAAAAGGGGTAATGCTGAAATAGCGCATGATTCCGGGCAACGGGGTAGGAGGTTCCCTGTTTCATATGCTGACGCAGAGTAGCCAAGTAGTCCGCCGGTTCTTCCACAAGTATCTTTGCAATCTTTGTCATGATATCTATATCGTCGCATTCACTGCCGAAGCACAAGTGGGTCACCACTCCCAGCTTATCCAGAACGGAAACGGCTCCCATTGCAAAATATTCGGCGCTGGAGGCAGAATAAATAGAAGGGATTTCAAGGACAAGATCCGCGCCGCATCTCAAAGCCATCTCCGCCCGGAGATGTTTGTCCAGAAGAGCAGGCGCCCCGCGCTGGACAAAATCGCCGCTCATAATTACAACGGTATAGTCGGCACCTGTCAATCGGAGAGACTCATCCAGCTGATATTTGTGTCCATTATGAAATGGATTATACTCTGCTATGATTCCGTTTACTTTCATAGATACACCTCATTTCTTCGCGTGGGGCGACAGTATTACGATATAACGATAATAAATATGGACAGGTAATGTGAAAAAAATAACACTCCTGTAAGCACTTACACCTGCTAAAACAATGAAAAATGACTAAAAAGCACAAGGGGTTATGTACTTGAAAATATACAATTTAACGAATATTGAGCCTTGTACATTGCCTTTTTATCTAGTATAATATAAATATCTCAGTTTGTTAAGTGCAAAACTAACAAATTATAGGAAAAAAAGAGAAAAGGTTACTGTTCGCTGTCGCTGTCGCTGTCACTGTCACTGTCACTGTCACTGTCACTGTCACTGTCACTGTCACTGTCACTGTTGTCACGCCGTTTTGCGTGATCAAACCAAAGCGATTAGAATAATCCCTTGGACAGACATGCGCGAAATCGCTGTTTTTGCGATTTCTGTGCATAGGCTGTTGTGAACGGAGCGAACAGTAATGAGAAACGCGGTTGAACCGCCGGAAAGGAGAATGGATATGGCATACATTGACCTCATTAAGGAGAGAGCGAGGATTGACAAAAAGACAATTGTATTACCGGAATCCAATGACAAGAGAACGTTGCTGGCCGCAGCGAAAATCGTAGAAGAGGGTATTGCCGATATTATTATGATCGGTGATGAAGAGAAGATCATGGATGGTGCAGGATGGCTGGAGGTTGATCTGTCAGGTATTACAGTGGTAAATCCCAAAACTACTTCTAAGCTGGACGAGTATGTGAATCTGCTCTATGAGACCAGAAAAGCAAAGGGAATGACGGAAGAGAAGGCGAGAGAGATTCTTTTGAGTGATCCCCTGACTTTCGGAATTGTTATGGTGAAGGCAAATGAAGCGGACGGTATGGTTGCAGGCGCATGTCATTCCACGGCAGATACGTTAAGGCCCGCATTGCAGATTTTAAAGACGGCGCCCGGTGTAAAACTGGTTTCCGCTTTTTTCATAATGGATACCCAGTTCAAGGATCAGGGCGAGAATGGTGCGTTCTTGTTCGCCGATTGCGGATTGAATCAGGATCCTACCGCCGAGGAGCTGGCTGCAATTGCAGATTCCTCTTCCCGAAGCTTTAAGGCGCTGGTAGGCCCCAAGCCTGTAATAGCAATGCTGAGCCATTCTACCAAGGGAAGTGCAAAACATGCGCTGGTTGACAAGGTGGTGGAAGCTACTAAAATCGCTCAGGAACAGTATCCCCACTTGACAATTGACGGCGAGCTTCAGCTGGATGCCGCATTGGTTCCCGGTGTAGCCAAGACAAAATCTCCCGGAAGCCCTGTGGGAGGCAGAGCAAACATATTGATCTTCCCCAATCTGGACGCAGGAAATATCGGTTATAAACTGGTACAGAGACTGGGCGGCGCCGAAGCCTTCGGCCCCATGCTTCAGGGAATTGCCAAGCCCGTAAACGATCTGTCCCGTGGATGCTCATGGCAAGACATAGTCGGCGTAGTAGCCATCACCGCCGTCCAAGCACAACTTGTCTAGGGCAGAGCCAAACCGTCATTCGAATGGATGTCATGCGTGCATGAGCATCCATACGAAAGACGGCTTGGCGAGCGAAGCGCATCCTGTGAGCCCGTAAGGGCTTGCAGGATGTCTGCCCGACCCTCGATGGCACCTGAATGGATGTCATGCGTGCATGAGCATCCATATCATATTTAATTTTAGAAAGGAACGATTAAAATGAGAGTATTGGTTATTAACTGCGGTTCTTCTTCTTTAAAATTCCAGCTGATCGACTCGGAATCCGAGCAGTGCCTTGCAAAAGGTCTCTGCGAGAGAATCGGTATTGACGGAAGTATGATTACATATGCCCCCGAAGGCGGTGAGAAGGAAAATACCGTAACTCCTATGCCCGACCATACGGAAGCCATCCGGCTGGTTTTGGAGGCACTGACCAATCCCAAGACCGGTGTTGTAAAGAGTCTGGATGAGATCGGCGCCGTAGGGCACCGCGTAGTGCACGGCGGGGAAAAGTTTGCGGAGTCCGTTGTTATCAATGACGAAGTTTTGGCGGCAATTGAGGAATGCAACGACCTTGCGCCTCTTCACAATCCGGCAAATCTGATCGGTATCAATGCCTGCAAGAAGCTGATGCCCAACACTCCTATGGTGGGTGTGTTTGATACGGCTTTCCACCAAACCATGCCCGAGGAAGCGTATATGTATGGTCTTCCCTATGAATACTATCAGAAATATAAAATCAGGAGATACGGTTTCCATGGAACCAGCCACTCCTATGTTTCCAAGAGAGCGGCAGAGGTTTTGGGCAAGAAATACGAAGAACTGAAAATTGTCGTTTGTCATCTGGGCAACGGCGCGTCCGTTTCCGCAGTAAAGAACGGTAAATGCGTGGATACTTCTATGGGGCTGACACCTTTGGAAGGGCTGATTATGGGGACTCGTTCCGGTGACATAGATCCTGCGATTATTGAATTCTTGGCTCATAAAGAGAATATGAACATTGACGAAGTGATGAGCGTACTGAATAAGAAGTCCGGCGTGCTTGGACTCTCCGATAATCTTTCCTCCGACTTCCGCGATTTGGAGGACGGTTTCCACAAGGGAGATGCCAATGCAGTCCGCACCATGAAGACTTACTGTTATCATGTGGCGAAATATGTCGGCGCTTATGTGGCGGCTATGAATGGTGTGGACGTGATCTGCTTTACTGCAGGAATCGGTGAGAATGCTTCATTGGTGCGCACCATGGTATGTGAGTATCTGGGCTATCTCGGCGTAAAGGTTGATGAAGACGCAAATCATAAACGCGGTGAGGATATCGCCATTTCCACTGCCGATAGTAAGACTACCGTGATGGTGATTCCCACCAACGAGGAGCTTGCCATTGCAAGAGAAACCGTACGTTTGGCATAAAGAATGCCGGCATGCCGGAAAGTGACGGGGCAGTAACCGTGTAAAAGACTGTAATGTATATAAACAATATTTTGAAAAATGAACAATCGGGACGCAGTTTCCGGCTGTTCATTTTTCTTTGAAACTGATATGCTGCCAAGGAGCCGGAAGCGGGGCTCAGTGGAATTATTTCTATACGGTTGGCTTGAATACGGAAAATCGGCTGACACTGCCGGATCTCTTTATGGAAGTGGCGGATTATATTACGCCTGTCAGCGATAATATAAAGGATCAGATGAGGAGTCAAATGAAGGCAGATTCATCAAAAATGTATTGGGTGGACTATACGGAAGTACCGGAATGGAATTTAGAGCAATTACGGAAGAGACTTCCTTCTATTTGAATGATCAGGGCAGTCTGGTTATCTCTTTCAAGGAAGGAGATGCGGCTCCCATGTACATGGGATGTGTGGAGTTTGTGATACTCAAGGAAGCCTTGGAAAACATTTGGAATTACGGAAAGTAGCTCCATGCCTCCGAGACGGCATGAGAGACATTTTTTGATACGGTTTTATGCATAAAGCCCTTGTCTTCATAGAATTGTGGAGATAAGGGTCTTTTAATTCTTCTAGCTCTTTCCGATACGGAGAATAGGCCTGATTTCCGGCGCTTTCCGGCTGATGTCTCGGAGAATAGGTCTGCTTTCCGGCTGATGTCTCGGAGAATAGGCCTGATTTCCGGCTGATGTCTCGGAGAATAGGTCTGCTTTCCGGAAAGTCAGATGCTTGCGGGGACAGAAATATAAATATAATTTTATTTTTTGGAATATTAATGAAAAGTTTATGGAAAAGTTAACAAATGTGATACATGCCTATATAAAAATAGTAATATCAGTTTACGAAAGGAAATAAGCAGAACATGAGCAGCAAAACACAATACGTACAGCAAGTTACAGAACGACAGAATCAATTACAATACATTCAGGGCAGCAGATCCGGAAGCGGCGAGGAGAGGCGGATTCAGGAACGCAGGAACGCTTATGCATACGATAACAGGGTCAGAGAGGAACGGATGCAATATATCCGGCAGCAGCAACAGCAGCAAAAACTGAAGACAAAAAGAAATATAATAATATTTATGCTGCTTACATGGATTGTGATGATATTAAATGTAGTAACCATAGTGGGTATGTATTTTCGGATGCAGCGCATGAATGAAACTCTTAGATTTGTGGAAAGCCGGCTGCTGACAGAGAAGTCGGAAGGCAGTGCAGACGGTTTCCCGGAACCTGACGGAGCGGATAACGGCATAGGAGGCGTTTCCTCCGTATCGGATGAAAAGGATTCTGAGGATCGGATTGTAGGACGGGACTATATTGATCTGTGCGGCTTAGACTATGTGGACAGCCCCCGTCAACGCACACCGGAACAGGTATTTGAACGTCTGGATCAGCTGGCGCAGGAGGACGAACGGATTGCGGAGATAATGGAAAGCTACTATAATTATCCCGATAAGTTGCTGGAAGCTCTGGCTAACAACCCGGAGATGACGGATTTTGTAATGGGATATTTTGACAACGACGGGCGCACATATGCTGTTTTGACTGCGGATGAAAAGAAACAGGATTTCCCGCTCTTTTTACAGTGGGATCCCAGATGGGGATACGGGGAGTATGGGGACGGCAGTAATATTGCCCTTGCAGGCTGCGGCCCTACCTGCCTGTCCATGGCGTTGTACTATCTGACAAGGGACGAGAGCCTGACTCCCGATGTCATAGCGAAATACAGTATGGAGAACGGATATTATATTTCCGGAACGGGGACGGCATGGGCGCTGCTCCAAGATGTGCCCGCACAGCATGGGCTTACGGTGTCCCAGCATAAGGCCGAGGAACAGATCATGAAAGAGGCGCTGGATAACGGCAGTGTCATTATTTGCTCTATGGGGCCGGGAGACTTTACGGCAGCAGGACATTTCATAGTAATATATGGATACGATAAAAAAGGATTCCTTGTCAATGATCCCAACTGCGTGGCACGCAGCCGCCAGAGCTGGAGCTTCTCGGAACTGAAGGGGCAGATAAAGAATATCTGGGTGCTGGGCAATGAAAAGGGATATACCGGAGCCGTAAGTGTGACGGATCACATTTACGACTCGACAGACACGCGCTAGATGTGTCTCGCCACAGTTTACAAATCATTTTAGGACAAAACTGTCGTTTTTAACGTACCTTTTCTATCGAAAGTACTGTTCAATCAGAGAAAAATTTGATATAGTAAAATGCAGAGCATACCTTTGCGTGCGAAGAGAACGGTATATATGGCGCAAAGGAGGTAAAGTTTCATGTAAATCAGTCAAAGGAGGCATTTTAAATTGGAAAAGAAACGTAACATAATCGTCGGACAGTCAGGAGGCCCCACTGCCGTTATCAACTCCAGTCTGGCCGGAGTCTACAAGACTGCAATCGAGAGAGGATTTCATAAGGTATACGGAATGCTGCATGGGATTCAGGGTTTTTTGGACGAGCAGTATGTAGATCTGGCGACCCAGATCCATTCCGATATGGACATTGAATTGCTGAAGAGAACTCCATCGGCTTATTTGGGATCCTGCCGTTATAAACTTCCGGAAATTCATGAAAATCTGGAAATTTACGAGAGAATTTTTGAGATTTTGGACAAATTGGAGATTGAGGCGTTTATTTATATCGGCGGAAACGACTCCATGGATACCATTAAGAAGTTATCGGATTATGCGATTATTAAGGGACATTCACAGAAGTTTCTGGGAGTGCCTAAGACAATAGACAATGATTTGGCTCTGACGGATCATACGCCCGGTTTCGGAAGCGCTGCAAAATATATTGCGGCATCCACCAAAGAGGTAATCCGGGATGCGCTGGGACTGACCTACCATAAAGAAATGATTACCATCATTGAGGTTATGGGACGTAATGCAGGATGGCTTACGGGAGCTACCGCCCTTGCAAAGACAGAAGAGTGCGAAGGACCCGACTTGATCTACCTGCCGGAGATTCCTTTTGATATTGACAAGTTTTTGAAGAAAACTCAGGAGCTCTTAAAAAAGAAGGAGTCCATCGTGATTGCAGTGTCAGAGGGAATCAAGCTGGCTGACGGCAGATATGTCTGCGAATTGTCCGGCGGTGCGGATTATGTGGATGCGTTCGGCCATAAGCAGCTGCAGGGTACCGCTTCTTATCTGGCTAATTTCTTGAGTGCGGAAATCGGATGCAAGACCCGCAGCATCGAGTTTTCAACGATGCAGAGAAGCGCTTCCCATATGGCATCCCGGGTGGATATCAATGAGGCGTTCATGGTAGGCGGTGCCGCAGTCAAGGCTGCAGACGAGGGAGACAACGGCAAGATGGTAGTCATTGACAGAGTGGCGGATGATCCTTATATGAGCGCTGCCGGAATTTATGACGTTCATCGCATTGCAAATAATGAAAAGCTTGTTCCCCGTGAGTGGGTTAACGAGGAAGGTAATTATGTTACCGAGGAATTCATAAATTATATTGAGCCGTTGATTCAGGGAGACTATCAGCCGTTTATGGTAAACGGACTTCCCCAGCATCTTGTACTTCGAATAGACAAAAAGTAAATCATTTCATCCTCTTGAAAGAAGCAGCTGACTTCTTTCAGGAGGATTTTTTGACTTTTCATCCTGATTCCCATATGCTTGTTCCGGCGGACACTCAAATGTGTTTTTATAGATTTCCAACGGTATTTTTTAATTGAATGAGGAAAGCATTTCTTTCAAAACTGCATTTCATTTTTAGGCTTTTTATGATAAAATATTAAAAGGTTGTTACACAGAATGTCGAAAGAGGTTATACTATAAATTCCTTTGGGAGGTACATATGGTAAATCAGAAAGTAGATGCACTAATTTATACCAATAATAACTGTGTCGGCTGTAACAAATGCATTTCGGTCTGTCCTGTCCTTACCGCAAACCATGCGGTGCTGGAGAACGGAGAGAATAAGATTGTGGTGGACGGCAATCAATGTATAAGCTGCGGAGCCTGCTTTGATGCTTGTGCCCATAATGCCAGAAGCTTTCAGGATGATACGGAGAGATTTTTTGAAGATTTGAAGAAGGGGGAGAAAATTTCGCTTCTGCTGGCGCCGGCGTTTTTGGCAAATTATCCGAAAGAATACGGAAGTGTGCTGGGCGGGCTGAGGCAGTTAGGTGTAAATCGGATTATCAGTGTCAGCTTTGGTGCGGATATTACCACATGGGGATATATTAAGTACATCTCGGAGCACAATTTTACAGGAGGCATTTCACAGCCTTGTCCGGCCGTGGTTAGGTATGTGGAGAGATATCTTCCGGAACTGATTCCCCGTCTGATGCCCATTCATTCTCCCATGATGTGCGGCGCCATCTATATTAAGAAGTATATGAAGGTGCCCGATAAGCTGGCATTTATCAGCCCTTGCATTGCGAAGAAGAACGAGATAGACGACCCCAACTGCGGCGGCTATGTATCTTATAACGTGACCTTTGACCATTTGATGGAATATGTAAGAGAACATAATATTTCGGGCTCCGCCGTAAAGGATGAGATTGAGTACGGATTAGGCTCCATTTATCCCATGCCGGGTGGATTGAAGGAGAATGTATATTGGTTCTGCGGAGAGGATGTTTTTATCCGTCAAATAGAAGGGGAACAGCATATATACGAGTTTTTGGAGGATTACAGGGAAAGAGTGTTGAAGGGGAAGGAGCTTCCTTTTATGGTGGATGCGCTGAACTGTGCAAAGGGATGTATCTACGGAACCGGTGTGGAAAAGGTTAAGACGGAGACGGATGATATCCTCTACGAGCTGCAGAGAATCAAAGCATCCAGCAAAAAGAGCGGTAAGAGCCATGCATTCAGCAGGAAGCTGACACCCAAGCAAAGGCTGGATAAGCTGAATAGGCAATTCCGGAGTCTGAATATCAATGATTTCATCAGGCATTACAGTGACCAATCCAAGGGACTGGAGATCAGAAAGCCCAGTACAGCCGAATTGGATGCGATTTATGCGGAAATGGATAAGCAGACCGAAGCCCAGAAGACAATCAATTGTTCGGCCTGCGGTTACAATACCTGTAAGGAAATGGCCAAAGCTGTTTATAACAATTGTAACCACAAGGATAACTGTATCCAATACGTAAAAGGTAAAGTAGAAAAAGAAAATATGCTTTCGCGGGAGTTGGCGGAGGAGATGGAGGTTAAAAATTCCGAAATCATGGCTAAAAATGAATTGATTGCCGGATTGATTGAGGAAGTAAGTGATGATTTTGCAAGCTTGGACTGCTCCATCAATGAGATGTCGCAGGGCAACAACAGCAATGCGCAGGAGAGCACGGAGATATCCGTTTCCATGGCCGATGTGCTTTCCTTCTGTGAACAACTGCATACGTCTTTGGAAAGTATTCAGAATTTGCTTGTGAAGCTGGAAGAGAATAATAATGAGGTCACGAATGTGGCGGAAGAAACGAACCTGCTTGCGCTGAATGCAAGTATCGAGGCTGCCAGAGCCGGAGCGTCCGGAAGAGGGTTTGCCATCATTGCGGAGAATATTAAGAAGCTGGCGGATCTGTCAAAAGATGCGGCCGGTGACAGCGACTCCAATAAAGAGCAGATTCAGGATGCCATAACTCAGCTGCTTGGGGCGTCGAAAAAGCTGATGGATATCATCGACAATGTCAATTTGCGCGTCACGAATCTGGCGGCGGCCACGGAAGAAATTGCCGCATCTACCGATATGGTGAGTACGATTTCCGCCGATTTAAAGGAGAAAATAGACAGGCTCAATTCATAAAACAGCAAGAAAGCAGAGCCTTTTTGGCCAATGCCGTCAGGTATCTGGCCGGATGGCTATTAGAATAGCAGGAGAGGAAAAGAACATGCCGGTTACGGAGTTTTTGGAGAGAAATGCGCGGCTTTATCCGGACGAAGTCGCGTTGGTGGAGTTGAATCCGGACGAAAAAGACACCCAGAGGACTACATGGAAGGAGTATGGGCTGATTGAATCTGACCGGTTTAAACCATATCGCAGACAAATTACATGGAATATATTTGACGAAAAGGCCAACCGTTTTGCCAATCTTTTAATCGGGCGGGGAATCCAAAAGGGGGATAAGGTTGCCATATTGATGTACAATTGTCTGGAATGGCTGCCTATCTATTTCGGGGTTTTGAAGAGCGGAGCCATTGCAGTACCCTTTAATTTCCGATATGATGCGGAAGAGATTTTGTATTGTGCGGAGCTGGCCGAGGTGGATGTCATTGTGTTTGGTTCCGCGTTTATCGGGCGGTTGGAGATCAATGCGGAACGTCTCAGCAAAGGGAGGCTGCTGATCTATGTGGGTGACAGTTGCCCCAGCTTTGCGGAGAGTTATCGTGAGCTGGCAGCGGATTGTTCCAGCCAGCGCCCTAATGTGGAGATTACGGAGGAAGATTTCGGCGCCATCTATTTCTCTTCGGGAACCACGGGATTTCCGAAGGCAATCTTACATAAACATCAAAGCCTGACGCAGGCGGCGGAAATGGAACAGAAGCATCACGGGACGAGCCGGGAAGACACGTTTCTCTGTATTCCGCCGTTGTATCATACCGGTGCAAAGTTTCACTGGATGGGCAGCCTTGTAGCGGGAAGCCGGGCGGTGCTGTTAAAGGGCACCAAGCCCGAGACTATTCTGTCTACGGTTTCGAGGGAGCATTGCACCATTGTCTGGCTTCTTGTGCCTTGGGCGCAGGACATTTTAGACGCTTTGGACAGGGGAGAGCTGAAACGGGAAGAATACGAACTGGGGCAGTGGCGTTTGATGCATATCGGTGCGCAGCCGGTTCCCCCTTCTTTAATCAGGCGTTGGAGGGAGTATTTCCCCCGGCATGATTATGATACAAATTACGGGCTTTCCGAGTCCACCGGTCCCGGATGTGTCCATCTGGGGATAGAAAACATTCATAAAGTAGGCGCCATCGGCGTTCCCGGATACCGTTGGGAATGTAAAATCGTGGACGAGGGCGGACAGGAAGTAAAACAAGGAGAAGTAGGAGAGCTCTGTGTGAAAGGCCCCGGCGTCATGACCTGTTATTACCGCGATGAGGATGCCACTGCGGAAACCATCAGGGACGGCTGGCTCTATACGGGAGATATGGCAAGACGGGATGAGGACGGCTTTTACTTTTTGGTAGATCGTAAGAAGGATGTGATCGTCAGCGGCGGGGAAAATATTTATCCGGTTCAGATCGAAGATTTTCTGCGAAGATTTGATAAAATAAAGGATGCGGCGGTGATTGGGCTGCCTGACAAGCGGCTGGGGGAAAAAACTGCCGCAGTGATTGAAATTAAGGACGGAATGAGCTGTTCCAAAGAAGAAATTGAGGAATTCTGTATGGCACTGCCCAGATACAAGCGTCCCAAGGAAATAATTTTTAACGAGATACCCAGAAATGCCACCGGTAAGATCGAGAAGCCCAGACTGCGGAAAATGTATGGGGCGGATTGTCTGGTGGAGAAAGAAAATATGGCATAATACATATGCTGCCTGTGCAGCGGAATGTGAGGAAAGATGAAGGAACTAATGCTTGGCAACAAGGCCGTTGCCAGAGGAATGTACGAAGCAGGCTGTAAGGTGGTTTCCGGTTATCCGGGGACTCCCAGCACGGAGATTACCGAGGAAGCGGCTGTCTATGACGAAATATATTGTGAATGGGCGCCCAATGAGAAGGTGGCATTGGAGGTGGCTCACGGAGCCAGTTTAGGAGGGGTGCGGAGCGCCTGCGCCATGAAGCATGTGGGATTGAATGTGGCGGCGGATCCTCTGTTCACCATATCTTATCAGGGAGTAAACAGTGGGCTGGTGATCTGTGTGGCCGACGATCCGGGGATGCACTCTTCACAGAATGAGCAGGACTCCCGCCATTATGCGCAGGCGGCAAAGATTCCTATGCTGGAGCCCTCCGATTCCGAAGAGGCGCGGTTGTTTACCAAGAGAGCCTTTGAACTTTCCGAACGGTTCAACACGCCGGTGCTGTTGAAAATGTGTACACGCGTATCCCACTCCCAGAGTATCGTGGAGACGGAGCAGAGGGTGGAACCGGAGCAGATACCCTATGTAAAAGACCCGGCAAAGGTAATGATGACGGTGAACTCCAGAAATGCCCATGTGCGTGTGGAGCAGCGTACACGGGCATTGGTTGCTTATGGAGAGACCTGTGATTTGAACAGAGTTGAAATGGGAGATACGGCGCTGGGCATTATTACTTCCTCCACCTGTTATCAATATGCAAAGGAAGTGTTTGGAGAGAATGCCAGTGTCCTTAAATTGGGTATGGTATATCCGCTGCCGGAGAAGCTGATCCGGGACTTTGCAGCTAAAGTTGACAGGGTGGTGGTTTTAGAGGAGTTGGATCCCGTCATTGAGAATCATTGCAAGCAGCTGGGGATTGCGGTTTCCGGAAAAGATATCTTCCCCGTCTGCGGAGAATTTTCTCAAAATCTTGTCAGATCCTGCATGGGATCGGATGTGCCGAAATCAGTACATATTGATGATATGATACCCGGCCGTCCCCCCGTTATGTGCGCCGGATGTCCTCACAGAGGAATTTTCTATGTGCTGCATAAAAAGGATTGTATGGTGTACGGTGATATCGGCTGTTACACATTGGGGGCGCTGGCGCCCCTGAACGCTATGGATCTGAATGTCTGCATGGGAGCTTCCTGTTCCGGTCTGCACGGCTTTAACAAGGCTATGGGAGCGGAAGGAGAGAAGAAGAGTGTGGGGGTTATCGGCGATTCCACATTTATTCATTCCGGTATAACCGGTATTACGGATATTGCGTACAATGGGAGCAATTCTACTGTCATAATATTGGATAATTCCATTACGGGAATGACCGGACATCAGCAGAATCCCACCACGGGAAAGAATCTTCGCGGAGAACCGGCAGGCAAGGTAGATCTGGAAGCTTTGTGCCGTGCGCTGGGCTTTGAGCGGGTACGGGTGGTGGATCCTTATGATTTAAGACAAGTGGAGACGGCGCTGGAAGAAGAGCTGGCAGTAGAAGAGCCGTCCATTATCATCAGCCGCCGTCCTTGTGTTATGATTAAGGGAACGGTGCATAATGCGCCCTTGCAGGTGGAGGAGGATAAATGCGTGGGCTGCAAGGCGTGCATGAAGATCGGATGTCCCGCTATTTCGGTGAAGGATAAAAAAGTACAAATCGATACCACATTGTGCATAGGCTGTGAGGTGTGTACGCAGATGTGCAAATTCGGTGCGCTAAAAGTGTGAAGGAAATCACTAAGCTCGGAAAGACCTCGCTAAGTGATTTCACGCTCTGCGGTGCAGAGCTTCTTCACACGGAAGAACGCAAGAGCAGCGTTCTTCCAGACTTGCACCGATTTATTGATTGTTTGTGCCGGCTGCGGCGGCATGTTTGGAAGTGTGAAGGAAATCACTAAGCTCGAAAAGACCTCGCTAAGTGATTTCACGCTCTGCGGTGCAGAGCTTTTCCACAAACTGCTAAAGCAGTTAGAAGAATCGCCTCAGCGATTCTTACGGACTTGCACCGATTCATTGATTGTTTGTACTGCCTATGGCGGCATGACGGGAAGTTGAGGGAGATTACTGAAATCTGTTTATTGCTATTTAAAACCGGCAAAAGCTGTGTGTATGGAAAGGTATGGATATTTAGATGACAAAAAATATTATGATTGTGGGTGTGGGAGGACAGGGGACTTTGCTGGCCAGTAAATTGTTGGGTTATGTATTGCTGAGACAGGGATATGACGTGAAGGTTTCAGAGGTCCACGGTATGAGCCAGAGAGGCGGCAGTGTGGTGACATATGTCCGTTACGGGGAGAAGGTGTATTCTCCCGTTATTGATAAGGGAGAGGCGGACATTATTATTTCCTTTGAAAAGCTGGAGGCGGCCCGCTGGCTGGAGTATTTAAAACCGGAGGGGCTGATGATTACGAACACGCAGGAAATGGAACCCATGCCTGTAGTTACCGGTGCGGCGGTATACCCTCCTGAGCTGGTGGAAAAAATGCAGGCGGCAGGAGTGAAGGTGGATGCCGGAGATTTTCTGGAAATCGCCAGACAGGCAGGCTCTTCTAAGGCGGTAAACATTGCCCTTTTGGGCAGATTTTCCAAGCATTTTCCGGAGATTGACGAGAAATATTGGCGGGAAGCAATCGAGGTTATCGTGCCGCAGAAATTCAGGGAGCTGAATTTTAAGGCGTTTGAGATGGGCAGAAGTGCATGAGGTAAAAGTGCATAAAATAAAAGTTCTGCCCGTACTCACCTTTGAAGCGTCCGGATTAAATTGTGAAAATTTGTGTAACCTTGCAAAATACATATTTCGGATGTATTACCTAATATCAAAACGGCAGTTGTAGTAGTTTTGCGGCATTCTCTCCCAAAACGGCTTTTTGTTCCTCGTCAGTAAGGCCGGTTTCTTTTAGGGCGGCAAGGGTTTCTGCTTGTCCGCCCCAAGGGCTGTCACTTCCGAACAGGACTCGGTTTGCGCCGTGTTCTCGTACCATCCGGAGGAAGCTTTCAGGGGAGAGCCGATAGCTTTCACTCTTCTCCTGTGTCATGTCAGGAGCAGACCGTATGGGCAGAAGGGAGAAGGAAGTGTCCAGCCAGACTTCTTTTCCGATCAGGTATTTTTCAGTCTCTTCCCAACAGTTCCAGCCGCCCATGTGGGCTAATACAATTTTCTGCGGATGCAGAGTATCCAGCATGGATGCGACATGCGGTACGGAGGAAAATTCCAGATGGGGATGACTGATATCGTATCCTGAATGGATCAATACAATAAGCTCACATTCACAGGCGTATGAAATAATCCGTAGATACCGGAGGTCATCAATATAGGTCTGCTGGAAAACGGGATGCAGCTTGATTCCTTTTACGCCGTTTCGGGCAAGACTGCGCAGAATATGGCGGTAATTATCGTTGTCAGGGTGTATTCCGCCGAAAGACAGCAAGCCTGTTTCATCGGAATGCCGGTTGATTTCCAAGGCGATTTCATTAATCGAGCCTTGCTGTTCCGGTTTTGTTGCCACGGGAAGAAGAACAGAGAAATCTATATTGGCGTTTTTCATGGAACGGCGTAAATCCATTGTGGTGCCGTCTAAATAATTACATATCTTTGCGCTTTTAGCAAGTGCGCCCACTGCCCGTTCTGCCAGTTCGTTTGGAAAAGTATGTGTGTGGAAATCAATTATCATAAAACCTCCATGCCGCTTTAGCGGCTCAAATAGATATGAAAAACGCTGTCTTTCGCGTTTTTCTAACTGCTTCAGCAGTTTGGGAAACTTAATACTTCCCGTCATGCCGACGTAGTCGGCACAAACAATTAATGAATCGGTGCAAGTCCGTAAGAATCGCTGAGGCGATTCTTCTAACTGCTTCAGCAGTTTGGGAAGAAGCTCTGCTCCGCAGAGCGTGAAATCACTTAGCGAGGTCTTTTCGAGCTTAGTGATTTCCTTCACACTTCTCCTTCTGCAATGTTATATATTAATTTTTGAGGTAAGGCGGCATGTCTGCGCCTTTGAATGATAACAGGAACAGTGTCTGCCGGCTTAGATTCTGCAGCAACATAATATTATACCAGATATAACACAAAATGTATAAAAATTTTATAGACAAGATTTAATAGGCTTTTTTTCAGTAACAGTTCAGACAGCTTCTCCCGCGAAGTCAAAATCGCGTCTTTATGCGATTTTGCGAGACATGCGGGCGTCAAAACGCATTCTTTCCGCGTTTTGTGTGATCAAACCAAAGCGATTAGGCCAGAACTAAAAACCGGACGGGCTGAAATCAGAAAGGCTCCGGAAGAAACTGATAAAAAGATTTTTGAGCCGGACGGCAAAGTCACGAAGATATTTGCCTTTGATATCTTGGAAGACAAACAATATAATCGGAGGAGAAGCAATATAAGTCAGTAGAATGCAGGTTACTTATCTTATAAAGCAGCTCACTGCAATTTCGTTGCGGTGGACTGTTTTTTTGTCTATGCTATTGATTGTAAAGCATATAGTTCTATTTCGAAAACGGAAATGGAAAGAGGTATAAGCAGTCAGGAGGATTGAAATGAATCAGGCTATTCAGGTATCTGGGCTAAAAAAATATTTCGGAAAGGTAAAGGCGGTGGATGACATCAGCTTTTCGGTGCAAAAGGGGGAATTATTTGGATTTTTGGGAGTTAACGGTGCAGGAAAATCTACTACCATAAATATGTTGTGCACTTTGTTTCATCCTACCGCAGGGGAGATTGTAATCGAAGGCCATGTCTTAGGAAAAGAAGACGAGGCAATCCGAAGGGAAATCGGAGTAGTGTATCAGAATAATTGTCTGGATGACAGACTGACGGTACGGGAGAATCTCACGGTTCGCGGCAGCCTTTACGAAAAGGATATTAAGAAGCTGAAGGACAAAATAAAACAGGTTTGTGAAATCCTCTGTTTGGGAGAGTCTTTAGACAGATATTTCGGGATGCTTTCCGGAGGACAAAAGCGCAAATGCGAAATTGCGAGAGCTCTTCTTCACAAGCCTCAAATTTTATTTCTGGATGAACCTACAACAGGACTTGACCCGGCAACCAGAAAAGCGGTTTGGGAGAGTCTGGACAGCTTGCGAAAGGAAGGAATGACAATTTTTCTCACTACTCATTATATGGAAGAGGCGGCAAAATGCAGCCATATTGCCGTGATGGATGGAGGGAAAATAAAGGAATGGGGAACACCTTTTACTTTAAAAGAAAAATATTCCATAGACAGGCTGCGGCTGTCGGCAAAAGCGGGGAAGGAAATGCTGTTGGAAGAAAAGTTGAGAAAATTAACGAATACAACAGGCAAAACATCTGATGTAAATCCAGAGGGAGCATCGGAAGGACGGCAGGAACTTTTTTCGAAAATAAATGGGGAGTTGCATATATATGATGTTTTCCTAAAAGACAGTTTGGAGGCAATTCCCGTATTAAAGGAGACGGAAGGGCTTCTCACAGGCTTTGAACTGGTACAGGGATCTATGGATGATGTTTTTCTGAATATTACAGGTAAAAATTTGGAGGATGTGTGAAAATGAAAGAAATATTGTATTTGACAAAACGAAACAGTCTTATTTATATGCGGGACAAAAAAGCTGTGTTCTTCTCTGTGTTGTCCATGTTGATTGTACTGGGACTGATGGTTATCTTTTTGGGAAGTATGAATAGTCAAGATTTACTGCTGCTGTTAGAACGATATGGCGGGGAGAGAAATGAAGCACAGGATCGGATTAATGTGGAACATTTAATTCAGCTGTGGATATTGTCGGGAATCTTAATCGTCAATTCCGTTACCGTCACGCTTACGGTTATCGGAACCATGGTTCAAGATGAGGAACAAAGCCGTCTTGCCAGCTTTTATGTCGCTCCGGTGAAACGGGGGAAACTGGTGCTGGGATATGTGCTTGCAGCATGGTTTACAGGAGCGGGCTTAAGTATTCTGACGCTTATTGCAGGAGAACTTTATATGGTGTTTTCAGGAAAGGGGCTGCTTCCTGTTTCTACATTAATGGTTATGTGCGGAATGATTTTTCTGAATACTTTTGTGTATGCGTCCATCGGCTATCTGCTGGCAATGTTTATCCACAGCTATAGTGCATGGGGAGGTATGCTGACCATCGTCGGTACTCTGGTAGGATTTGCAGGAGGTATTTATCTGCCTCTGTCATCCTTCTCGGAGAGGATTCAAACAGTATTGAAATGCCTTCCCGTCCTTCAGGGAGTATCTATGATGCGTAAAGTTTGTCTGGAGGAGGTAACGGAAATAACATTTGAAGGAATGCCGTCTCAGGCAGTGGAAATTTTTCAGGAAAGAATGGGTGTTACACTGACTGCAGGAGAAAGGCTGATATCCTTAGGGGAACAGTTTTCCATTTTGGCGTTCTATGGTATAATAGCTGTAATGATTGCCGTATTTCTTAATAAAAGGCGTAAGTTGAAGGATAGGGCGGACTGAAAACGAGGTAAATTTATTATCAAAAACAAGAAGCCGGAAGAGAGCCGAAAACAGGAAAACTGCATAACTGCAGAAAGCGGGAGAGTGCAGGATGCAAAAGATATGCAGTAACTGAAAAGCACAGGGAACAGGTAGCCGATTGGAATAGGAAAACCATTGGTATCAGAAAGAATATAGGAACGGTAAAATGAAGATAACCATACAAGACCGCCCGGAGGGTGAGGAGGATGAGATTATTGTCCGATGCCGCCATCTCAATGACAGGATGCTGCAAATGATCTATGCCTTGAAGGAAGGGCAGGAGAAGATAACCGTGTGCAGAGACGGAAGATTTTTTCAAGTGCATCCAAAGGATATTTACTATTTTGAGACAGTGGACAACAAAGTTTTCGCCTATTTGGATAAAGACGTATACGAATGCAGGCTAAAATTATATGAGCTGGAGAGAAGATTTGCAGAAACCGATTTTTTCAGGGCAACAAAATCCACTATTATCAATCTTTCCAAGGTGAAGAATTTCAGTCCCGCTTTTAACGGGAGGTTTGAATTGTTGTTGAAAAACGGAGAAAAGCTGATTGTATCCAGACAATATGTGCCTGAATTAAAGGGCAAGCTTGGGCTATAGGAGGATGTCATAAATGAGTAGAATTAGATTTATGCTCCATGTATTTTCCATGGTGTTGACAGGGGTTGTAATTATGGTAGCAGTGTTTATCACTGTGATTAATCCCACAGATACGGTTGCGTCTGCGCTTTTCTGGCAGATGCCGTTAGTGTCGGCAGCGTGCACGCTGATATCATTGATTTACCCGTGGGGCAGGGAGATGGGGAAGACGGAACTGATTATAAAAACAGTAATCCACTATATACTTGTCAATGTAATCGTCTTAGGCAGCGGGGCACTATTCTATTGGTATAATCCGTCTCAGTTCCGTAACATAGCCGCCATGGTACTGGCCATAGCTGTTGTTTTTGGGGGAATCAATGCGTTTTCATGGAAAAGAGCTTCATCGGATGCGGCAAGATTGAATGAGAAGCTGGAAGAGTACCATAAAAAACAGGAGCAGGATTGACCGAGCACAGCTGTCCAGGCCATTATTCTAACCGATTTGGTTTGAACACGCAAAAATAGCGATTTCGCGCATGTCTGTCTCGGGTTTGTCACGCAGAAACATTGTGAAAACGCCTCGCGGTGGCGTGGGTGTGAAAAGTAACCAACTGTCACATACATGGCAATAAATTACAAAATATTTATTGACAAATCTATATGGCTTATGTATAATAAATCAGTGTGTGGAGTAAGACTGCACAATTATATTGCATAGGAGCCGCTATGTTAGTAAACTTATCTGATGTATTGACATCTGAAGGCAAGCAGGTTCGGGAAAGTGTAGATCTTGAAATGGCCAGCTTTGACAGCCGGATGGGAAGCTATGAGATCATAGAGAAATCTCCGGTTGAATTCACTTTTACCAACGTGGAAGACGGTAAGGCAAGGGTGGAGGGAACCGTTAAGCTGAAATTCAAGGCCGAGTGTGCCCGTTGTCTGGCTGAAGTTCCCTTGACAATGGAGCTGGACTTTGACAGAATCGTTACTTCGCCTGATGCAACCACAGAAGAGGAAGAGACTGATGACTTAAGCTTTATGGAAGGGTATCAGCTGAATGTAGAGACTTTTGTGTATAACGAAATTATAGGTAACTGGCCGGCAAAGATTCTGTGTAAAGAAGACTGCAAGGGCATCTGTCCAAAATGCGGGCAGAATCTGAACATAAAGGATTGTGGGTGCGATACTTTTGTACCGGATCCTCGTATGGCTGCTATACAGGATATCTTCAACGCAGGTAAGGAGGTGTAACGATGTCTATTTGTCCTAAGAATAAATCTTCCAAAAGTAGAAGAGACAAGAGAAGAGCAAACTGGAAGATGAGTGCTCCTACTCTGGTAAAATGCAGCAAGTGCGGCGCATTGATGGTGCCTCACAGAGTTTGCAAGGCTTGTGGTTCTTATAACAAGAAACAGGTTATTACTGTTGATTAATCAAAAATTATCGGCAATATCGGGCGTTCGCAGAACGCCCTTTTTTTGTTATAGGCAGTCCGATACATAGAAAATTTTTCGGGACTGTGCATCGAAAACTGCTTTTATATATTATCTTTAGAAAATCTTAAACAATTTTTGGAATATCTTGTGGGATTTTAAAAGAATAAAATGTTATGCTAAATTGGTAATTTGCCATAACGGATTTAGAAGTGGAAAGGAGAAGGTTATGCGTAGACAAATTATGACGGCAGCTCTCATATTCCTGTTTGTGTTCGGCCTGATATGGGGTAAGGAGAGTTATGTGGCATATGCGGATACTCCGCCTGCGGAGGGAGTGTTTTCCGGTGACGTGAAAGTGCTGAAACAGGAAGACGGTAAGTATGTGGTGCAAGTGACGGTGGAAAACAGCGGGGAGGATTTTACCGGCACGGTACAGGCCATTTTCGGTGCAGGCTTTGACAATTGTGCTTATAACACAGAGATTACCCTTCCTGCACAAGGGAAAAAGCAGTTTACGATTTCCGTAGCGGAACGGTCGGTGAATACGGTTTACGGATTGTGTGGTTTGAATTTTATAGATGAGACGGGGGAGGTCATTCAATCCATTTCTCTGAAAGATGTGTTTGGAAATGTGCGGTCCGGAATTTCGGTAGGAATATTATCCGACCAGTATTCCGACCTTACTTATATGGATGCCGATGGAGAACCGTTTTATATTCAAGGGAGGAATTATCCCTTAAGTCTGGTGGAATTAGACAATGACAATCTGGCAGGATATTTGGACGGATTGTACTTTTTGATTATTGACCGGTACAATGTATCTGTTTTAAGCGAGGAAAATATTCAGGCGATTCAGGACTGGGTAAGTGACGGCGGCTGGCTGATTTTAGGGACGGGAGCATATGCGGAGCAGACACTTACCGGATTCGGGAAAGATTTTATTGATGTGGATTTGATGGATATCAGTGAGCCCGGTGAGGAAAACATTGCATCGGACAATGCCGATAAGTACGGATATTATTACAATTATGTGTATGATGCAGGAATAGACTTTACACAGATGGCCATAGCCGATATAAATTATAACAGAATGACGGCCAATGGTCCCGTATCTGAGAGTAAAGAAACCCCGGCTGTCTGCTGTTCCTTGGGGGACGGCACAGTGACTATTCTTTATTATTCTTTGGGGGAGAAGGAACTGCAGAAATTAAGTACCTATATGGTACAAAATATTTATCAGGAAAGTATGGTTAATTCCAGCAGCTATTCTTATTACCCTGACGCTATGAATATGGAGAATACCGGACAGAGGGCTCTTTCCTTTATTGACAGCCGTAATTCGGACGTGGATTTTACATGGCTCAAGGTTTTGGTTTTCGTATATGTAGTGTTGGTAGGGCCGGTTCTGTACCTGATTCTGCGTAAGTGTAAAAGGAGCGAATGGTATTGGGTTGGGGCGCCTGCGCTGGGAGTTTTGTTTATTGCAGGAGTTTACTTTTTCGGGCGAGGTGTCAGGGTAAGCGAAGTGAAAGCTTATTCCGTCACGGTACAGCAGACGAACAGCAATCGGGAGGAAACCTATTTTCTGGCATATTGTTCCGGTGTGAAGCCCTGGGAAATACGTTTAAATGACAGTTACGATACGGCGGGGGCGGGATATAGAGGGTATTCTTACTACTTTAGCAGCGCTGCCGGCACTGATGACTATTACTATATCGTGGACAATGACAGCGACGGTCTGTCTGTGGGGATTAAGCCCAACGGGAATTTTGACAACGGATTTCTCTATGCGAGTGGCAGGGCGGAAAGTAAGGGTGCTTTTTCGAGTGAAGGGCTTACCGGATTTGACAGCAGCGGCAACGCAAGCGGCACTGCTACCAACGGTACGGGATATGACTTGGCATACATGGCAATAGTATCCAATACCCGTATTATGGTATTTTCGGATGTGAAAGCAGGAGAGACTCTTGATATAGAGCAGGCAGTCACGGAAGGAAGGTGTGTGTACCAAAGCGCTCCCGCTTATCTGGATAGTCTGCTTCATGATATGGTTTGTATTTACGACAACATAAGTTATTATGAACAGGAGGATATGGCGGCGCTTCTCATCGGCATCGGCACCGCCATGGAAAAGAAGAAGGAATCTAATGATATTATCTTGATCACGGGAGTGATAAAGGACTACGAAAAGGCCGTTGCGGATAAATGCAATGAGATTTCTTATGGGTGTCTCTATTCTTATATACAGGCAGGGACACAGACCGGAAGAAATTAAGGGGGTGGACAGAATGCTTCAAATTAGTCATTTATATAAAAATTACGGAAAGTTTCAGGCAGTCAAAAATCTGTCGCTCCATATTCCCCAAGGGGATCTGTTTGGGTTTGTCGGACCCAACGGTGCGGGCAAGACCACCACTATCCGTATGGTGTGCGGGCTGATGCTGCCCACTGCAGGAGAAATATCCATTAACGGCGTGGACGCTCTGGCTCATCAAAAAGAAATCAAGAAGCAGATCGGTTATGTGCCGGATTTCTTTGGGGTGTATGACAATCTGAAAGTAAAGGAATATATGGATTTCTATGGTTCCATGTACCGCATGGGCTCTAAAGAAATCGAGAGGATTTCCGACGATCTCTTGGAGTTGGTGAATCTTTCCGACAAGAAAGAAGTCTTTGTGGATACACTTTCCCGGGGGATGAAGCAGCGGCTGTGTGTGGCGAGGGCTTTGATCCACAATCCGGCGTTGCTGGTTTTGGATGAACCCAATTCGGGATTGGATCCCAGAGCAAGGGTGGAGATGAAGGAACTCCTGTTGAATCTGAAAAATATGGGCAAGACCATTGTAATCAGCTCCCACATTTTGTCGGAACTTTCAGAGATGTGCAACAGTATCGGAATTATGGATCACGGCAATCTGGTGGCTTCCGGACGAATTGAGGATGTCATGGACAGTGTATTCGGAAACGATCAACTGGTCATTACTCTGGAAGAAGGGCATGAGACGGCAGTGAGAATTGCAAACGAGCATGTGGGAGTGAAGGTGACTTCCGTGGGAGAGCAGGAGATAAAGCTTACGCATACAATGTCAAAGCAGGAAATCGCCAAGATGATCGGAATCATGATTGCACAGGATGTATTGGTCACAGGTTTCCATAAGCAGGAGGGCAGTTTGGAGACGCTCTTTATGCGAGTCACGGATCATGAGGGGGAACAGAAGGGAGAAACGGAAAATGCAGCTGAATCCAATCATTAAGAGAGATGTGAGAGTACAGTCCCGGAGCATGAAGATCTGTTGGGGCGTATTCGTCTATGAATTGATACTTGCACTGGTTTTCTTCCTTGTAATGCTCATTATTCAGGAGGAGAACAAATATTCCACGAGCAATATATACAGCACATTGGTACTGCTGTATCCTATCCTTGGGGTTACCCAGCTGGTGGTGCTCGCTTTGATCGTGCCGGTTCGGACGGCTTCCGCCATATCGGGGGAGAAAGAACGGCAGACCTTTGACATTATGATGACTACCAGCATGACACCCTTTTCCATCATTCTGGGTAAGGTGATGACGGCAATTATACAGAGTATGTTTTTTGTAGTTGCCAGTATGCCGGTTATGGCGCTTTCCTTTGTAATCGGAGGAATGTCATGGAGTTATCTATTCTGGTTCTTTGCGGTGGCGCTGCTGATGTCGTTTTTTGCGGCGAGCATCGGGATTTTGTGTTCCTCTCTTTGTAAGAGAAGTGTCAGTGCGGTAATTATGGCTTACGGATTTTATCTGGTCTTTTTTATCGCTACGGTGCTTCCTGGCTTATTCGCGGTGTATCTCAGCAGCTATACGACGACCTTTAATGTTGTCTCTAATAATATTACTTATTCGTATCAGGAAAACTTTTACTTGTTTTTGCTGGTGAATCCGGTGATGTATTTGATAGAATTTTTCGTCAAGATTATGACGGGAGAATCACTGGCAAACGAAATATCAAGTACGTCGGGCATGATGCGGACAGCAGGTCCCATTAATCTGGTAACCACAGGGAACCGCTGGATGATTGTTTCCACAATTATGTTCGTAGCCGTTTCTTTCCTGTTTCTCTGGCTGGCGTCCAAGCGCATCAATCCCATTAAGAAACATGCGGGAAAGAGGGCGGAGAAGAGGCAGTAGAGTATGGATATCAAAAAATATCTCTGTGATCAGATCAAAATATGTAAGCGTAAAATGAATCTTGCAAAGGGTATCGACTGCGGGATTTTCTTTGCGGCGGCAGGCGGTATTTTTGGGATGTTCTGTGAGCTGGCATCCTTGGTATGGCAGTTTTATTATGTGCATTTTGCGGCAGGGCTTTGTTTCGCGGCAGGACTTTTGGCGGGAATCGGATATGCGCTGGCCGGACGGGCGGATATGAAGCAGGCGGCAAGGCGTCTGGATTCCTTCGGGTTGAAGGAACGCATGATCACGGCCTGCGAACAGTTGGATAAGGACGGTGAATTTGCACAGCTGCAGAGACAGGACGCAATGGTTCACTATGATGAGATACGTGGGCGGATTAAAATACCGCTTTGGCCGGATAGACGGCATATTCTGGCGTTACTTCTTTCGGTGGCGCTGGTGACAGGCTTAGGTTTTCTTCCGTCTGCCGTCCGGGAACAGGCGAGAATTCATCATAAAGTTCAGGAGCAGGCCAAGGAGGAGCAGGAAGAGCTGGAGGAATTGCTGAATGCTTTGGAAGGCGTGGACATGGACAGCCTTACAGAGGAACAGCGGGCGCAGCTTCAGGAGATGTCGGATGCCATGGCATTGTCTAAAGAGGAACTGTCCGGAGCGGATTCGTGGGAAAGCCTTGCTTCCGCTCTGGAGCGGCTGGACTATAAGTACGGCCAGACAGCCCAAGGTCTGGAGAATCTTGCCGGTCAGCTGAGTAATCCGGATGCTGCGGGAATTGCCGGTGCGGAGGCGCTGGCAAAGGCAATAGCCAATCAGAACGGGCAGCAGCTGGCCTCTGCCGGAACTCCCGGTGCAGGTTCCGGCGGTGAAAGCAGTGACGGGGACGGAAATTCCGACGGGGAAAGTGCCGATGGGAATAACGGCGGTCAAAACGGAGACGGTGACGGGCAAGATGGCCAAAACGGCAGCGGCCAAGGCCAAAACGGCCAGAACGGTTCTGACGGAAACGGCCAAGGCCAGAACGGAAATGGTAACGGCCAAGGAAACGGAAACGGTAACGGCCAAGGAAACGGCAGCGGTAACGGCCAAGGAAACGGAAATGGTAACGGCCAAGGAAACGGAAACGGTAACGGCCAAGGAAACGGTAACGGAACCGGTACAGGGGGCGGCCGGGGAACAGGAAGCAGTGATGCGGCACATGATTATGTCAGTATTCCTAATTCCGTGGGCGATGACCCGTCCCTGACAGGCAATAAGACCGGAGATCAGCAATCGGACTATTTCCGTCAGCAGAACGGTCTCGCATGGGAAGGAGAACATGTGGATTATAACTCCGTGATCGGCCGGTATACGGACAGCGCGTATGAAGGTATTGCAAACGGGAAGTACCCCACCGGTATGGAGTCGGTTATAAGAGACTATTTTGAAAATCTAAATAAATAACGGAACCGGAGTGAAGAGACGGAACCGGAATACAGTCACGGAACGAAGGTCCCGGAAGAAATTTTCGTCTGCGGTATTATGCAGAAGAAAAATTCTTCCCTGAGGTGGGACCGGAGTGAAGAGACGGAACCGGAATAAAGAGACGGAACAGAATAAAGAGGCGGAACCGGAATAGGAGAATATAATGTCGGAAATAGAATTGTACCAAGAAAAAATTATGGAATGCGAACGGGAAATCGGAAAAGGCATCATCGGCCAGAGGGAAATTATCCGTCAGGTTATGCTGGCGCTGCTTTCCGGTGGGAATGTCCTTTTGGAAGGTATGCCGGGGCTGGGTAAGACCATGCTCGTGCGCACTATCGGCCAAGTCTTCCTGCTTACGTTTAAGCGGATTCAGTTTACACCGGATCTGATGCCCAGTGACGTGACGGGGACCAATATTATGGTGAAGGATGAGGGGAAGAGCAGTTTCCGGTTTGAAAAAGGTCCCGTCTTTGCCAATCTGGTTCTGGCTGACGAGATCAACCGAGCCACTCCGAAAACACAGTCTGCTCTGCTGGAAGCCATGCAGGAGCATACGGTAACGGTGGGGAACGAAAGTCATACTTTGGAAGAGCCTTTTTTAGTGCTTGCCACCCAGAATCCTATCGAGCAGGAGGGAACCTACCCGCTGCCGGAGGCACAGCTGGATCGTTTTATGTTTAAGATTTTGGTGAAGTTCCCTTGCAAAGAAGAGCTGCGGGGCATTGTGGGACTGACCGAGGGGCAGGAACCGCCGGAAATACGCGGTTTAATGAACGGAGAGGAACTTTTGCAGGCCCGGAAGCTGATCTCCCGGATTCCCGTTGCGGATGCGGTTATGAATTACATTTTAGAGCTTGTGATGGCTACCCATGAGGAAAATCCCTATATCAGGGAGGGGGCAAGCCCCCGTGCGGCACAGGCATTGATCCGTGCATCTAAGGCGAGGGCATTTATGGAAGGGCGGCTGAACGTATCCTTTGAAGACGTACAGAGTGTGGCTTATCCGGTGCTGCGTCATCGTGTGCTGCTGAGCTTTGATGCCGTCTCGGAAGGAGTTACCGAGGATACGGTGATCCGGCAGATTATAGAGTCAAAGGAAAAGATTATGTATGCTTGATTCAACTTTTTATGATACCTTATCCCGGCTGCAGCTTCGTATGTCCCACAAAAGCAGCCTGAATATGGCGGGCAACCGAAAATCGGTTCAAAAGGGAATCTCGGCGGAATTCTCGGATTTCAGGGAGTATATGCCGGGGGATGATCTGCGCCGCATGGACTGGAACGTATATGCGAGACTGGATAAATTGTACATCCGCGAATATATGGAGGAGAAGGAGGCGGTGGTCTCCGTTCTTGTTGACACCAGCGCGTCCATGGATTACGGCGCCGAAAGTAAGGCAGAGCTTGCGAGGGATTTGGCGGCGGCAGTAAGCTTTTTGGCATTAAATAACATGGACAGGCTGCAGCTTTACGACATGAAGGACATGGGAAGGAGACTTTCGGTGAGCGGCGGGCGGAATGCTTTTGCCAAGGTATTACGCTGGCTGGAAAGATTATCCTTTTCCGGTGAGGCGGATATGCTTTCCGCAGTGAAAAAAATGCAGCGCAGAGGGCCGGGAGTGACGGTGCTGATCAGTGATTTTCTGCATCCCGATTTATTGGATGAAAATACCAAGAGCTACGAGAAACTATTGCAGTATCTGGATTATTGTAAGCAGCGTCCGGTGGTTCTGCATACCATGGCATCGGAAGAGCTCCATATTACCTTAGAGGGGGCGCTGAATTTGATTGATTCCGAGACAGAGTCCAAGCTGCGGCTGACCGTGGATGCCAGAGCCATCGACCACTATGAGCGGGAACTGAACCGCCTTACGGAACGCATGAGAAAAGGGTGTGCCGGAGGAAGGGGAGCCTATGTGCTCTGTGATGCCGGAAAGGACAGAAATCAGCTTGTGTTTCAGGATTTAAGGGTGATATATGATATTTGAAAGTATGTGGCCGCTGGCTCTGCTGCTGTCGGTGCCCGTGGTAATTATTTTATATTTGTTAAAACCAAAGGGGAAGGACTATAAGATTTCCTCTAATTTGTTATGGGAAAAACTATTCAGGAATCAGCAGTCCAAGACATTTTTGGAAAAGTTTATCCACAATATCCTGATGTATCTGCAGATTTTGATCTTGCTGCTGCTTGTTCTGGCTCTGATGTCACCTTATATCCACAGACAGGGAAGAAGCAATGGAAACGTGATTCTTGTGCTGGACACCAGCGGGAGTATGCAGCATGACGCGGGAGAAGGCAGAACGCGTATGGAGGAGGCGCTGGAACAGGCCGGAAGTCTGATAGCATCCTCGGAGAATACGGCTTTTTCCGTTGTTGTCAACGACTGTATGGGAACCGAACTGCTTGCCGTGGGGGTGAGGGACAAGAGCAGTCTCTACAGGGCATTGGAGCAGGTGGAGTGCTGCGACGGACCGGGAAATCTGTCGGATGCGGAGAGTGTGGTGGAGACGCTTCGGAGTTCCGGCGGGGAATCCGGGGAGGAGACGCAGACGGCGGAGGTCATAGTCTTCACGGACGGCACCGGCGCCGAGGATGCCATGAGCTTTGCCAAGTATTTTGACGCGCAGGTACTTGTGACGGGACGAGAAGTGAATAATGTTTCCAATAATTTTCTCTCCTATGTGGATCATGCCGGAAGAGGGACGGAAGCTGTCGGCGGGGAGTCTGCCGGAACGGAGACTTCCGAAAGGACAGCGGCGGGAACGGATGCGGAAGCTTCCGGAGGGACAGCTGGGGAAACGGCGGAAGCGTCTTCGGAAGAGGACAGCCGGATGATAACTTGTGCATCCGGCATTACCAATTACGGTGACGGAGAGGCTTCCATGGAAGTCAGCCTGTATGAAGGCGGAAAACTGCTGGAAATTAAACAGATGTCCGTTGCTCCCGGGGAGACTTCATTATGCTTTTTCAGTCCTTTTGATTGGGGAGGAGAGCCGCTCCGCAGCGAAATCGGTTCCGTGCGGTTTGCCGGAAGCGGCGGGAGGGATTCCCTTGCCGGAGACAATGTGGCATATGCCGTTCCGGAACAGGCCGGACGGACGGAAGCGGTGCTGGTGGGCAATGGCAACACATATATTGAGAAGGCTTATCAGGCGGCAGCGGGAACAAGCCTGACCAAGGTGCAAAGCGACAGCTTGATTCCCGAGGAAACGCAGCCGGTGCGCATTTATGATGCCGGCGCCGAAATCGGTTCTGCAGAAGATGCAGGCGGTCTGATATTCCGCGACGAAAGAAATGCGGGCGGTACGGCAGAACGGGTGATGCTCAGCGTCACAAACTGCGACCTTACGGCGGGTCTGCAGCCTTTTCTCATCGGTGTCAACGAGACGAAGATATATGAAGTCCCGGCATGGGGAACCGGCTTTCTGTGGGCCGGAGAGCAGTGTGCAGGCTATTACGGAGAACACGACGGTGTGAAGACGGTGGTCGTGGGCTTTGACATCCGGGAATCGGATTTTCCGTTAAAGCCGGAATTCCCGGTTTTTATAGCCAATGCGGTTCGGTTTCTGGGAGAAACTTCACTTTTGGCCGACAATATCTATGCGGCGGGGGAAGCGGTACTGTTTCATCCCCAGGCGGATTTTGACGTGAGTACGCTGACGGCGGAAACGAAGAAGGCGGGTCTGTATCATGTTGCCGCAGGGGATATAACGGAACCTTATGTAGTGCGTTTTGCCACGGAGGAAGAGTCCGACGGACGGCCCGTTGCGGAAGGAACCGTGGGACAGAATTCTTACAGCGGGCAGCTTGTAAAGAAGCAGCTTCGCAATGTGCTGTTGGTGATTATCCTGTTGCTTATGGCGGCGGAATGGATTATGTACCTGCGGCAGATGCGTTACCGCGGGATTCCTTTTACGGGAAAATCCGCCTCGGCCAAACGAGCCTGCCCGCTTTTTTATTTTGTGGTGCGGGCTGTAGGGATCCTTATGATTCTGCTGGCGCTGTTCGGTTTTTCCATTCAGAAACGGGGAGGAGCAAATACCACCGTTTTTCTGGTAGACATATCCAACAGTAACGCGCAGAACCTTTCGGCAATGGAAAACTACCTGAAAGACGCGCTGGACGAAATGCCCGGAGACAATCAGTACGGCATTGTGACGTTCGGCAAAAATTCCCTTGTGGAGCAATTTTTGACGCAGGAGGATCATTTTTCGCAAATTATGTCGCTGCCGGACAAGTCGGCGACGAATTTTGAGGACGCCCTGTTCCGGGCGCTGGCTATGATACCGGCAGACGGAGCCGGACGCGTAGTCATTTTGACTGACGGAAGGGAGACCAAGGGAAATCTGTCCGCCGCGGCGTCCGCCTTGACAGCCGGAAACGTGGAGCTGCTGGCTCTTGTCTATGAGACGACACAGGGACAGGATGTTTATGTGGAAAACGTGGAGCTGCCCGGTTATCTGTATCAGGGAGATGTGTATTCCATAACCGTGACGGTGGAGAGTAATTATGACACCGATGCACAAATCCAGATTTGGTCGGGAACCATACAGACGGCAAGCTATGACGTACATTTAAATCGAGGCGCCAATCAATTCAGGTTCCAGCAAAAGGTGACGGGCGAAAGTGTGGAGAGCTTTGACGTAAAAGTAGCGGCGGCCGGAGACACTTGTGAGGAAAACAACAGCTTTCACGCCTATTCGGTAGTGGATTCCATGCCTAAGATACTGCTGGTATCCGGCATGAATGAGGACAGCGGCCAGTTTGAAAAGGTGCTGCGCAGCGTAGGGAGCAACTATCGGGCGGTGTCCGCCATCAATGCGCCCGACACGCTGGAAGGGCTTTTGGAGTATAAGAGTATTCTGCTGGAGAATGTGTACCTGTCCGACCTGCCAAAGGGCTTTCTGGACAATGTGGAGACATATGTAAAAGACTACGGGTGCGGTCTGATATGCATCGGCGGTGAAGACAGCTTTGCTTTGGGAGGCTACCGTGAAACCGTGCTGGAGACGGTGCTTCCGGTGGATATGGAGCTGCGTGGGGTGGACGAGATTCCCACTATGGCTATGGTCATGGTCATCGACCATTCCGGCAGTATGAGCGCGGGCGCAGAGACCGGCGCCACAAATCTGGATTTGGCTATCACCGCGGCGGAGACGGCGGTGGATCAAATGCGCAGCACGGATTATGTAGGGGTTATTACCTTTGACGATACCTTCAGCTGGGTGGTGGAGACAACCCAAGCGTCCGATAAGGATACCGTCAAAGCACAGATCGAAACCATAGCGGAGGGCGGCGGGACTACCATCCAGCCGGCCTTGCGGGCCGCTTTAGAGGGTGTGAAGGCTTGTGATGCCGATATCCGCCATGTGATCCTTCTCACGGACGGACAGGGTGAAAGCAGAAACTACAGTGACATTATAGCATCCTATGCGGCGGAAAACGTAACCTTATCCACGGTTGCGGTGGGCGCCGAATCGGATGCAGATATATTGAAACGGCTGGCGGAAAACTGCGGAGGCCGCTATTACTATTCGGATACGGCTTCGGAGATTCCGAAGATCTTTGCACAGGAAGTGTTTTTGAGCGGGGATACTTATTTGCAGAACGGAACCTTTGGGCTGGCGGTGAACGGCAGCAATGAAATCACAAGCGGACTTTTTGAAGAGGGCTGGCCTCAAATTTACGGGTATGTCAGCGCTACGCCCAAGGGAGCATCCAATGTATTGATTGCCTCAGAGAAGGAGGATCCGGTGCTTACGGTGATGCAGTATGGTCTGGGCCACACGGCAGCATGGAACACGGATGTGACAAATCAGTGGACCGCAGGTTTTGCGGGGGAGAACGAATACGCCCAGCTCTGGCGGCGTATCATTGATTACAGCGTGGGCAACGCCGACATCGGGGAGGATTCGGTGGATGTGATGACCGCCGGAGGAATCACCCGGATTGTCTATGACGCTTTGGACTACGGGGAGCAGACCAAGGTGGAGGCGGTGTATACCGACCCGGAAGGGAATACACAGACGGCGCCTCTGTCCGCCACGGCGCCGGGAAGCTATGAGGCCAAGCTGGATACGGATATTACGGGAATCTATAATTTAAGTGTGCGGAGGCTGGACGACGGAAGCATTACCAATGCCGTCACCACCGCCATGGCAGTGCAGTATTCCGACGAGTATAAATTTGACATAGGAACCGCGGCTTTTACAAGCTTTGTGGAGCGGTACGGCAGGCTGCTTTCTTCGGAGGAAAATTTCTGGAAGCAGAGAAAGAGTGAGACGAGGGAAAGATTTGAACTGACAAAATGGCTGCTTCTTACGGCGGTATTGTGGTTTGTCATGGATATTGCATTCCGAAGGTTCCATTTCCAGCCTCGGGATACTAAGCTATACCGTGCCGCAAAACAGCGTTGGACGGGCTGGCGGCAAAGGAAGGAGACCGGAAAACTCCAAAAAGGTTCTCCGGATGCCAGCGGAATCGGGAGTTCAGCCGGACAAAGGGCATCGGCGGATTCCGGCGTTTCGTCAGGAAAGGGATCCTTGGAGGGTTCTGATATCTCTGGGGAAACGGGTACATCGGCAGATTCCGCAGCCGCCGGAGGGACGGGGGCTTCTGCCGATAGGAAGAAACAAAAGAAACCCAAAAAGGCGGCCAAGAAGCCGGAACCTCAGACCTTGGACACTTCCGCTTTATTAAAAAAGAAGGATCAGAGAAATCAATAAAATTTATTCGAAAATGTCCTTTGGAAACAGGGACTATAAAATGTCTGCAAAAGCAGGCGGATGGAGGAAAGGATATGCAGTCATCAAGAGATTTACAGAACCAGCTTAGAAGCATTGATCACAAGGGCTATCCCGCATATAAATCGTTGCGCGGAAGCTATCAGTTTAACGGGTATCAGTTAAATATAGACCATGTTCAGGGAGATCCCTTTGCGGCGCCCTCCCATTTGAGCGTGATTGTCCCCATGAAGGGGGCGGGCTTTCCGGAGTTCTGCCTGAAAGACAGTTTGACAAGGAATGCGCTGGCAGATTATCTCACCCGCCAGTTTGGGATTCAGGTAAATCATTTTACATTTAAGGCCAAGGGCTCCGGCAAGAGCGGCCTGATCTCGGTGACGCACTGCGGGCAGGAGGTGCTATGCCGTACTGCCTGCGAGGTCAAAGAGACAGGGGTTACGGCGCGGTTTGCGGTGGGCTTTCCCGCCAACGGGAGAACCATTAACGCAAGAGAGCTGGAAAAGATTTTGTTTGAGTACCTTCCGGTCTGTGTGGAAAAAGCTTTTTTCTACCGCAATCTGAATGCACGGGCGGTAAAGGAGGTCATCGAGCTGGCGGAAGATCAGGCATATATCAGAGGACAGCTTTCGGAGAGAAATCTGACGGCCTTTGTGGCGGATCATGCGGTGCTTCCCAGAGAGAGCGGTATTTCCTCCCGCCCTATGAAGGATTCCGTGGAATTTATATCGCCGGATTCCTTGCGGGTCAGCATGGATCTGCCCCATAGGGGAAAGATTACCGGAATGGGTATCCCCAAGGGGATCACGCTGATTGTGGGCGGGGGTTATCACGGGAAATCCACACTGCTTACCGCGTTGGAGCTTGGCGTATATGACCATATTGCGGGAGACGGGAGGGAGTATGTGATCACGGATGCCAGCGCCTTAAAGCTGCGCTCCGAGGACGGACGCTTTATCAAGGACGTGGATATCTCTCTGTTTATTAACGATCTGCCCAATAAAAAGGATACCCACAGCTTTTCCACTGCGGATGCCAGCGGAAGCACTTCTCAGGCCGCGGGGATTGTGGAAGGTATGGAGGCGGGCAGCCGGGTACTGCTGCTGGACGAAGATACTTCGGCCACGAATTTCATGGTTCGGGATGCTTTTATGCAGAGCGTGGTAAGCCCTGACAAGGAGCCCATCACTCCGTTTTTGTCAAGGGCAGGGCAGCTGTATGAGGAGGCGGGAATATCCACCATCCTTGTGGCGGGCAGCTCCGGCGCCTTTTTCCACATTGCGGATACGGTGATTCAAATGGATAATTATCATCCGCTGGATATCACGGAGAAGGCAAAGGCGCTGTGCGGGGAATTCCCTCTGAATGCCGCGGAGAAGACAGGGGCATTTCAGTTTCCTGCCAGCCGCCGAGTGATGACGAAGGACGGGGAAGGTACGGCCAAGCGCCGCGATTACCGCACCGGTGAATACAAACAGGGAGAGTATGAGCGTCTGAAGGTGAAAGTCATGGGGCGTGACGGCTTTACGCTGGGCAGACAGACAGTGGATCTGCGTTATATAGAACAAATTATTGACAGCGAGCAGACCGCATCCCTTGGTCTGATCCTAAAATATGCGGTGGAGAAGCTGATCGACGGCAGAAAGACTTTACCGGAAATTGCGGAGTATATCATCGGTCAGCTGGAGAAGAAGGGATTGGAATTCTTTGCGGAGGGAGGTTATATCCCCGGCGGATATGCCGTGCCCAGAGGACAGGAAATCTACTCCTGCTTAAACCGTTACCGCAGAGTATAGCCGTGAGGACTGCGGGTGAGGAAATGCCCTGCGGCGGCAATGAATGAACGGTAACAGCATGTTTTCAGTGTTGTGTAGTTTTTGAGAAATATCTTGATTTTTGTAAGACGGTTTAGTATAGTAGATGTAGTATTGGCGGAAAGGACAAATTGAATGGCTGAGATGGTAAATGTAGCAGTGGATGCTATGGGCGGGGATAACGCTCCTTCGGAGATTGTCAAGGGTGCGGTGGAGGCTGTCAATGAAGACAGGCGCATCAGGGTATTTCTGGTAGGACGGGAGCCTGCAATCAAGGAAGAGTTAAAGAAATACACATACGATGCCGCTCAGTTGGAGATCGTGCATACGGAAGAAGTGATTGAGACTGCGGAACCTCCGGTTATGGCGATTCGGAAGAAAAAGGATTCTTCGATAGTAAAGTGCATGAATCTGGTAAAGGACAAGGAGTGCGACGCTCTAGTCTCCGCCGGAAGCACAGGCGCCATTTTGGTAGGAGGACAGGTCATCGTGGGGCGTATCAAAGGCGTGGAGAGACCCCCGCTTGCTCCTATCGTTCCCAGTGTAAAGGGAGTCAGCCTGCTTCTTGACTGCGGTGCAAACGTGGATGCAAGACCTTCCCAGCTGGTGCAGTTTGCCAAGATGGGCAGCGTATACATGGAGAGTGTTATCGGGATTAAGAATCCCAGAGTGGGGCTGGTGAATATCGGAGCGGAGGAAGAGAAGGGAAATGCCCTGACTAAGGAAACATATCCTCTGCTACAGAATTGTCCCGAAATCAATTTTATCGGCAATGTGGAGGCGAGAGATATTCCCCACGGTGCGGCGGACGTGTTGGTCTGCGAAGCTTTTGTGGGAAATGTGGTGCTAAAGATGCTGGAAGGGGTCAGCTCGGCTTTGGTAGGGAAGATCAAAGAGGGGATGAAAAGCTCTCTGAGAAGCAAAATCGGCGGCATTTTGGTAAAGCCCGCATTGAAAAAGACTCTGAAGGGTTTCAGCACGGAAGAGTACGGCGGCGCTCCGCTGCTGGGACTGAACGGTTTGGTGGTCAAGACCCACGGGAGCAGCAAAGCCATTGAAATTAAAAATTCTATCCTGCAATGCATAGCATTTAAGGAACAGAATATAAATGAAAAAATCAAAGAAAAAATAGTTTTGGAAGACTAAGAAATTATTTAAGAAAGAAGGAACTGTTATGGAATTTGAAAAGCTGAAGAAAGTAATTGCTGAAGTACTGAATGTGGACCCTGAGGAGATTACCATGGATACTACCTTTATGGATGATCTTGGGGCTGACTCTCTGGATGTATTCCAGATTATTATGGGCATCGAGGAAGAGTTTGACATCGAGATTCCTGCGGAAAAAGCAGAAAAGATTACTACTGTTGAGGAAGCGGTGGAATTGATCAAGGGCGCCATGAATTAGGGCATTATTAAAAAAGTAACTATTTGCTTTCCATAAGAGCAGTCCGCTATGCGTAAGTCCGCCGTGCGTACTGCTCATTTCCTTTGAATGGAGGTAGAAGAAGTGCAGGGAGAATACACATTACAAAATCTGGAGGAACGGATCGGCTATCAGTTTCAGGACATTAATCTGCTGAGACAGGCATTGACCCACAGTTCCTTTACAAACGAGCGGAAAATCAATAAAACCGAAAATTATGAGAGATTGGAGTTTCTGGGGGATGCGGTGCTGGAGCTGGTGTCCAGCGAATATCTCTTTAAGAGGAATCCCAGCCTTCCCGAGGGAGAATTGACGAAGATGAGAGCGTCCATGGTCTGCGAGCCGTCTCTTGCTTTCTGTGCCAGAGACTTGGAATTGTGCCAGTTTATCCGGCTTGGAAGAGGGGAGATGAGCACCGGAGGCAGAGAGAGGGACAGTATTGCATCCGATGTTATGGAGGCTGTGATAGGCGCCATTTTTTTGGACGGGGGCATGGAACAGGCCACGATTTTTATCAACAAATTCGTTTTGTCCGATTTGGAGGACAAGCAGCTGTTTCATGACAGCAAGAGCTGCCTTCAGGAGCTGATGCAGGGAAAACTGAAAATGGATTTCAGCTATGAACTGCTGGAGGAGAGCGGGCCGGAGCATAGCAAGACATTCCGTGTGGCTGTCTGGGCAGGCGGAGAGATCCTTGGAGAGGGCTCGGGAAGGACAAAGAAGGCGGCGGAACAGCAGGCATCCTATCAGGCGCTGCTGCTTTTGAGGGATAGAGGAATATGTATTTAAAAAGTATCGAAGTACTTGGATTTAAGTCATTTGCGAACAAGATAACGTTTCAATTTCATAACGGAATCACCGGAATTGTGGGACCTAACGGAAGCGGTAAGAGTAACGTTGCCGATGCGGTCCGCTGGGTGCTCGGCGAGCAGCGGGTAAAACAGCTGCGTGGAGCCAGTATGCAGGATGTCATTTTCTCGGGAACGGAGAACAGGAAACCTTTGAGCTATGCTTATGTTGCCATTACGCTAGACAATGCCGACCATCAGCTGGCGATCGACTTTGACGAAGTGACGGTGGCCCGCCGTATTTACCGTTCCGGGGAAAGTGAATATCTGATAAACGGAAGCCCTTGCAGGCTGAAAGATGTAAACGAACTATTTTACGATACCGGTATCGGTAAGGAAGGGTATTCCATTATCGGACAGGGACAGATCGACAAGATTTTGAGCGGCAAGCCGGAAGAACGAAGGGAACTCTTTGACGAAGCCGCCGGGATTGTAAAGTTTAAGCGCCGGAAGGCGGCGGCACAGACGAAGCTGGAAAACGAAAAGCAGAATCTCATCCGTGTCAACGACATTATGTCGGAGCTGGAAAAACAGATTGAGCCGCTGGAAAAGCAGTCGGAGACGGCGCGTATTTATCTGAAGAAAAAGGAAGAACTGAAAAAGCTGGACATTAACGTGTTCCTTTTGGAGAACGCCCGCTTGAAGGAGCAATTGGAATCCGTACAGGAAAAGTACAGGATTGCCGGGGGAGAGCTTTCCGAGACAAGCGAGAAGTACGAGGGAATCAAAGAAGAATACGAGCATATTCAGGAAGAGATCGAAAGTCTGGACGAGGCCATTGAGCAGGCCAGAAGCACTCTCACCGATACGGGGTTGATGAGGGGGAAGCTGGAAGGCGAGATGAATGTCCTGAAGGAGCAGATCAATTCGGCGAAGGGAAACGAGGCTCATTTGACAAACCGCCGCAATACCCTTCAGGAAGAGATTGAGGCAAAGGAGAAGGATAAGGAAGGCATTCTTCGGGAAAAAGGTGAGACGGATGAACAAGTCCATGAGATTACGGAGACGGCGGATGCGCTGAAAGAGAAGCTGTCACAGATTCAGGACAGTATTGCGGCGCTGAACAATCAGATAGAAGCCGGCAAAAATACGATTATCGGAGAGCTGAATCAGCGTGCTACCATTAAGTCCAAGATGGGACGTTTTGATACCATGATGGAACAGGTCAACATCCGCAGGGCAGAACTGAACTCCAGACTGCTCCGTGCCAAATCCGACGAAGCGGCGCGGGAGGAGACCATCAAAAAGCTGGAGGAGGAATTCCGGACCGTCACCGAAGAGCTGCGTGTGATGAACGAGAAAGAAGCAGCCATGGAGCTGGAATTGGGGGACATCCGTGAACTTCTGACCAAGACGGACGCCAAGCTGCGGAATACGCAGACGGCGTATCACATGGAAAAGTCTAAGCTGGAGGCGCTTTCCAACCTCACGGAGCGCTATGAGGGCTATGGCGGCAGTGTCAAGAAGGTCATGGAACAGAAGGAAAAGACCAAGGGCATTGTCGGTGTGGTTGCCGATATTATCAAGGTTGAGAAAAAGTACGAGACGGCTATAGAAACGGCTTTGGGAGGCAATATTCAGAATATTGTCACCGATGACGAGGAAACGGCAAAGAAGATGATCCGGTATCTGAAGGACAATCGGCTGGGTCGTGCTACTTTTCTGCCCCTCACCAGTATTACCAAGCCTCAGGAATTTAAGAATCAGGATGCTCTTTCCGAAAAGGGGGTCATCGGCATGGCTGATGAGCTGGTGCAGATTGACGAAAAATACCGGAATGTGGCGAAATCCATGCTGGGCCGTATCGTAGTGGTAGACCATGTGGATAATGCGGTAAAAATCGCCAGAAAGTTCGATTACGGTATCCGTATGGTCACACTGGAAGGGGAACTGCTGGTGCCCGGAGGGGCTATCAGCGGAGGCGCATTCAAGAACAGCAGTAATCTGCTGGGCAGACGCCGGGAAATCGGCGAACTGGAAAAGCATGTGAAGCAGCTGCTTTTGACGGTGGATCAGGCCAACCGGGAAATTGACGAGACTAAGTCCAGACGAAATAAACTGCGTATGGACGTGGAAGCCGTTAAGGCGGATATACAGAGGAAATCCATCGAACAGAACACGGCACGGCTGAATATCAGTCAGGCGCGGGAACGAATGGAGGAGGAAGAGGAAGGAGTCGTTTCTTTAAAGCTGGAAGAAAAGGAAATCGAGAACCGGATTTCCGAGATTAAAAGCGATAAGGAAAACATCCAGAAGGAGCTGGCTGCCAGCGAAACTTTGGAGAAGAATACACAGGAACAAATTCTGAAATTCCAAAAGGAATTAGAGGAACAGCGTATCTTGGAGACAGAGGCTGCGGCGCAGGTATCCGAGTGGGATCTGAAGGTGGAAACTATGCGCCAGACCCAAGGGTTTAAGCAGGCCAATGTAGATCGTATCAATGGTGAGATTCAGAAGTCCCAATCGGAGCTTGCGGAAATTTTGGAGGCTTTGGAGAAAAACGGACAGGAAGTGGAGCGCAAACAGCAGAATATTCAGGAAATTGAGAAAACCATTGCCGCTTCCTATGACACACAGAACGAATCGGAGCGGAAATTAAAGGAGCAGGCAGCCCGCAAGGAAGAACTGTCCGCGAAACAGAAGAGCTTTTTCCAAAGGCGTGAAGAACTGTCAGAGCGCATGACGGGGCTGGACAAGGAAGTATATCGTCTGGGCAGCCAGAAGGAAAAATTGGAAGAAACTCTGGAATCCCATATTAATTATATGTGGGATGAGTACGAAATAACATTAAGTGACGCTTCCTCCGTGCGGGATGAGAGCCTGACGGATTTACCGGCTATGAAGAAGGATATTTCTTCTCTGAAAGAGCAGATAAAGCGGCTGGGCGATGTAAACGTAAATGCCATAGAGGATTTTAAAAACCTGATGGAGCGGTTTACTTTTATGAAGACTCAGCACGATGATCTGGTGGAGGCGGAGAAGACGCTGGAAGGCATTATCGAAGAACTGGATACCGCTATGCGGAAACAGTTTGCGGAAAAATTTGCCGAGATCAACCGTGAGTTTGACAAAGTATTTAAAGAATTGTTCGGCGGCGGAAAGGGAACGCTGGAACTGATGGAAGATGAAGATATTCTGGAGGCAGGCATCCGCATTATTGCTCAGCCTCCCGGTAAAAAACTGCAGAATATGATGCAGCTTTCAGGCGGGGAGAAGGCATTGACTGCAATATCGCTGCTGTTTGCCATTCAAAATCTGAAACCGTCGCCGTTTTGTCTGTTGGACGAGATTGAGGCGGCGCTGGACGATTCCAATGTAGGCCGCTTTGCCAAGTATTTACATAAGCTGACTAAGAATACACAGTTTATTGTCATTACCCACAGGCGCGGAACTATGGAGCAGGTGGACAGGCTGTATGGTATCACTATGCAGGAGAAAGGTGTGTCCACTTTAGTCAGTGTCAACTTAATCGACAAGGAATTGGAGGATTAAGTCCCAATGCCATTGCGAACTACACTTTCGGACTTTTGTGCATGACCGTTATGACACCGAGAAGTGTTTTATGCATGGTGATGCAGCCGGCAGCTTGGGAGTTTGGTTAGGGAAGAGCAGTAAAGAGATTTGGAGGCTGGTATGAGCGAGGAAAAGAAAGGATTTTTTGCCAGATTGAAGGCTGGCCTTACTAAGACGAGAAATAACATTGTCAGGGGAATCGATTCTTTGTTCAGCGGTTTTTCTGCCATTGACGAGGATTTCTATGAAGAGCTGGAAGAGATTCTGATTATGGGAGACATTGGCGTCAATGCTACCGCCGCCATTGTGGAACGCTTGAGAGAGCAGGTGAAGGAACGGCATATCAAGGAGCCTGCGGAGTGCAAGCAGCTACTTATTGACAGCATCAAGGAACAGATGCAAGTGGACGAGACAGCCTATGTGTTTGAACAGGAACAGTCTATTATTATGGTCATCGGCGTCAACGGGGTGGGTAAGACTACCACGGTGGGTAAGCTTGCCGGAAAGCTGAAGGCACAGGGGAAAAAGGTATTGATCGCAGCGGCGGATACCTTTCGGGCCGCCGCCGGGGATCAGCTCGCCCAGTGGGCCAAGCGTGCCGATGTGCCCATGATCGGAGGCAAAGAGGGTGCGGATCCTGCCAGTGTGGTTTTTGACGCCGTAAGCGCGGCAAAGGCAAGAGGGGTGGATGTCCTTTTGATTGACACGGCGGGACGCCTTCACAACAAAAAGAATTTGATGGAAGAGCTCCGGAAGATGAACCGTATTATCGATAAGGAGTATCCTTATGCCCACAGAGAGAATTTGATTGTGCTGGACGGAACCACAGGCCAAAATGCAATGGTACAGGCCAGAGAGTTCGGGCAGGTGGCGGAGCTTACAGGGATTGTGCTGACGAAAATGGACGGAACGGCAAAGGGAGGCATTGCGGTGGCCATCCAGTCGGAACTGAAAGTACCGGTGAAGTATATCGGAGTGGGAGAGACCATTGAAGATTTACAGAAGTTTGATTCCGACGAGTTTGTAAATGCTCTGTTTGACGTGAAACGGGACGGGCAGAATGAGGCGGACAGTGAAGATGCGGACTGACCTTAGGCAAAAGCAAGAGCGGAAGATGCGAATCTGTAAGTAATAATGGAATCGATGTTGAATCAACGACAGAAATCAGAAACAGAGGGATAAAGAAAGAGGGATGAGAACTATGGATGAGCAAATGCTGACATTGGAGAAGTTTGAGGAAGCATCCGAGGTGGTAAAGAAAGTTACTTTGGAAACGAAGCTGGTATACAGTGATTTCCTGAGCGGCCAGACCGGAAACAGAGTCTTCCTGAAGCCCGAGAATATGCAGTTTACAGGGGCATATAAGCTGAGAGGCGCGTATTATAAGATGAGTACTTTGACGGAGGAGGAGAGGGCAAAGGGTCTGATTACCGCCTCCGCGGGAAATCATGCGCAGGGTGTTGCTTATGCGGCACAATGCTACGGCGCGAAGGCAACCATCGTTATGCCCACCACCACACCGCTGATCAAGGTGAACCGTACCAAAAGTTACGGCGCAGAGGTGGTGCTCTACGGTGATGTCTATGATGAGGCGTGTGCAAGAGCTTATGAACTGGCGGAGGAGCACGGCTATACATTTATCCATCCCTTTGATGACTTGGCAGTTGCAACCGGGCAGGGAACCATTGCTATGGAAATCGTCAAGGAACTTCCGTTGGTGGACTATATTCTGGTGCCCATCGGCGGAGGCGGTCTGGCAACCGGTGTTTCCACTCTGGCAAAACTGCTGAATCCCAAGATCAAGGTAATCGGTGTGGAGCCTGCGGGGGCGAGCTGTATGCAGGCATCTCTGAGGGAGGGGCAGGTAACTACGCTGCCGAAGGTAAGTACCATTGCCGACGGTACGGCGGTAAAGACTCCCGGCGCAAAACTCTTTCCCTATATTCAGGAAAACATTGATGAAATTATTACGGTAGAAGACGAGGAGCTGGTAGTTGCCTTTTTGGACATGGTGGAAAATCATAAAATGGTGGTTGAAAATTCCGGACTCTTAACCGTGGCAGCCCTGAAACATCTGAACGTGAGAGATAAAAAGATAGTCGCTATCTTAAGCGGCGGAAATATGGATGTGATCACCATGTCCTCCGTGGTACAGCAAGGCCTGATTATGAGGGACAGGATTTTTACCGTGTCAGTACTTCTGCCTGATAAACCGGGCGAGTTGTGCAGAGTTTCCGGTGTAATCGCGGATGTAAACGGGAATGTAATTAAGCTGGAGCATAATCAGTTTGTCTCCATCAACAGAAATGCCGCCGTTGAACTTCGGATCACGCTGGAAGCCTATGGTACGGAACATAAACACCAAATTAT
>Ga0137308_100781_pt1 | contig 43175 bp, 37 predicted proteins | sample Inofrocosms_June_FD_97181 | JGI IMG/M metagenome (GOLD analysis project Ga0137308, IMG submission 97181) | Mouse cecal microbial communities from Vienna, Austria - N-Acetylneuraminic and N-Acetylglucosamine D2O microcosms_June | ecosystem: Host-associated > Mammals > Digestive system > Large...
CATCGGGCAGTTTAAGGAGGTTCCAAACCGGCACCCGCACATACTCCGCAAAGCCTCCGTCCGTCCGCGAACCCAGATAACTATACTGCCGACACATCTCATATTGCATCTTCCGGCATTGTGTACATTCCATACAGGGAATCATGGGGAATATACCCACCCGCCGGTTCAGCCACGCATTGTCTACACCGGAGCCTGTTTCAATCACTTCCCCCGAAAATTCATGCCCGGGAATCAAAGGATGAGAATATGCCCCTGTCTGATAAATCCGGGGAATATCCGACCCGCAGATCCCGGCGGCGCGAACCTTTACCAGAACCGTTTCTTTCTCCAATATCGGTGTCTCCACATCTTCATATCGTAAATCCCCGATTCCATGCAGCACATACGCTTTCATTAGCCATTATCCTCCCTGTCACAGACCATGCGGCAAAACCGCTCAAAATCTTCCCTTGTAGTTATCTTAAAATTCCGTTCATCACCGGCAATATAACAGAGATTCATCCCCGCCATAACCGCAGGCTCCGTGGAGCCCTTGACTGCCATTATCTGTTCCTGTGTAAGCGCTGAATTTGCCTGATAGTACTTCTCCAGCCGGAAGGCCTCAGGCGCCTGTCCTGCAATCAATTTATCCCGCTCCAGCAAAGCCTCAATTTTGCCAGACACTCCATAATAGACAGTGTCTTTCATCTGCAGCGCCGGCATAACGCCTTCATACTCGTTACATTTACTTATGCACTCAGAAATCATTTGCCGGGAAACCAAAGGTCTTGCCGCATCATGAATCAACACCACCGCATCTGCATCCGCATAACTCTTGATATCCTCCAAACCGTTTAAAATGGATAACTGCCTGTTTTTCCCCGGCTCAGAAAACCCTTTAAGCTTCTCTCCCGCCCACCTGCGTATCAGCGGACGCCATTCCTCATCCGCTACTATCTGGACAGCATCAATCTCGGGATGCTTCTCAATCGTTTTCATGCAATAGTCTATCACAGGGCGCCCACCTGCCTCCAAATACTGCTTCGGAATGCTCTCACCGAGCCTGCTGCCTGTTCCCCCTGCCAAAATCAATGCTATATTCATGTTACAGCTCCATCTCCCTCAATTTTTTGATCGCTTCCGCATATGACAGCTCCTTCCCAAAAAGGAGCGTTGTCCCAAGCACAAAGCCTTTGATCCCTCTGGGCGCAAAGGACCGGATCTTGTCTTCCCCGCAGGCGCCGTCCCAATAAATTTCAAAATCCATTTCATCCTTCAACGCAAGGAGCTTACTAATCTTATCACCCACATAAGGCATAAACATTTGTCCCGCATTTCCGGGGTTTACCGCCATCACCAAAACCTTTTTGACAATGCGCAGCATCTCAAAAACCGTCTCCACACTGGTTCCGGGATTAATTGCAATACCTGGTATGAGCCCCGCGTTAATGATCTTTTGCAAGGTAGTGGAAGGATGGTACTCGGCTTCCGGATGGATATAAATAGTATCTCCGGGACGGAGCTTCTTGGTAAAAAGATGAATATTGTTATTGGGATGCTCTACCATCAAATGCACATCCAGCGGCAGCTTTGTTGCCGATCTGATATAACTCATATCGTTTAAAGACATGGCAAAATTCGGCACGTATCTTCCGTCCATGATATCGATATGGAAGGAATCAATGCCCGCCCGTTCTAAGTCTCTTACTTCCTTTTCTAAATTACCGTAATTCGCGCACATCATGGATGCCATCAACTCAAAATTCATCCTTCCGTATTCCTCCCTGAATATTATCATTCTTTCGTTATAAACTGCTTTTCTGTTTATTATACAGCCAATATATAGACTTGTGTCAAGCCCTTGGATAAATAAAGCAAATAAGAAAAAGAAAACTACTAAAAACGGCATAATAATTTGTGAAAAGGATTGTATTTTTTTTAATACAATGATAATATTATATGAGATTATTGCATTTAAAGCTAAAGGTTCATTACTCCCCTTTATTATGCGAATGCAATCTGTACATGTAAAGCTACTGTATATTAATTCGAATATTGCTAATCATAAAAATCGGAGTGATATGAATAATAAGAAATGTATAACTGCTATACAAAACCAAAAAGGACAAGCTGACAAAAATTTCCTTACATCAAAAACGTTATTAGTAATAGCTATATTGACCATTTTCTTATTTGGAGTCTCTATTTGTCCTATTTTAAACTGGTTAAATACATTTTCAGATACAAAAGCGGGACATTGGTTTGTTCTAAAGAACGGAGTATCTGACTGGTTTGCTTTTTGGGGAAGTTTCAGCGGCACTTTAGCAACAGTATTAGTCGGAATCGCAACATTTAGGTTAACAGAGCATATTGAAAACGACAGAAAAGAAAGTGAAAGACTCGCAAAAAAGGTATCGATCGTAGAAAATATGCCTAATATGTATTGCAAAGAAGCAAGACTCTATTCGTTTAACAGAGGCGATATCTCAAATGAACACTTAACAAGATTTGAAGAAAAAAATGACTATTGCCTAGAGCTTGAGATGACTCCCGCATTTCCACAATATTTTGGTATTTCTATATCCGAAATACAAGTAGGTCTGGGAAAACCTGATGAAAATACGGCAACCTTAAGTAATGACGAATACAGTTTCGACAACTACCAAAATTTTACACTTTATATTAATATTCCAAATGAAATAAAATCTGCCATAGAGGATTTATATAGATTGAACTTAACAGTTACAAGTTCAACTCCGCATAATAGGAGAAACGTCCAATTAAAAATCCGTTTTCATTGCGGCAACGCTTTATTACCGAATATAGAAGGAAACGTAATATTTGATATGAACCTTAGCTTAAAAAGCTTAGGAAATGAGGATACCAAAAATGAAAAATCGGGAATGAAATTTGCAGTTACAAACATAAAATTTCTTGAAGTAGATAATCATGAGGCAAAAAGATGAAAAAACATACAATGAATATAGAAAAACCAAAAGATAAAGCACATGATACAAATTGCACTTTTGTATTTCCCGAAGAAATAGTGAGGGAAGTCTGTGAGCATACCGATAATATTTCGAAAATATATAAACGGACTGTTGACATTCTTGAATATGATTTCGAGGGATTTTATAATTATTTTATTGAAATATTAGAACAAGAATATGACTATGTCATTTTAATGTCAAGACGTTGCTTGGTCTTTTTCCAATTGTACACATATTTATATGTTTATGACAAAAAAGAAATAAAAAGCAAAAGTGTTATTCTGTCAGATAAAGCTATCCCTTATTATTTTAATTTATTTAAGCATACTGATAGAATTGCAGTTGTTGATGATATTATAGTACATGGCAGAACCGTATACTCAATATACAATATGTTTCAAGAGATGTTTCCGGAAATTAAAGTTGATATTTATGGATATGTGTCCGAGGAGAAGCTGGACTGCCTGCCGACAGGATTAATTAAATCTCTGAATATATCCTATTTTGCAAATACAAATGAATGGAGATTGTTGTCTAATAATATAGTAAGTTGTATTTTAATGTCAAATATCCCTTATACTTCTTTTGTTACGGCATTTTATCAATACAACAATCCTTCTTCATGGGAATTTTTGAGGAATAAGTCTTTTATAATTGTTCCAAACACAAAAGACAGCCAAGTTCATGAAGGTACTGATTCCTATTGCATTTATGAAAAAAATTGGAATAAGCCGGATTTATTTTCCTCATTGTCGTTGGGTGAATGTATTAGATTATATTGGAATAAATATACGGAAAAGCTGACAATCATCCCCTATGTATTTATTCGGTCTTTGTCTGCGGAGCAAGCGGAAACAGCGATAGACTATATATATAATTTATTGCCAGATGAATATTCAAATATAAAATTGTTTTTTCACAAAAAGGAGGAAGCTCCAAACCGTAAAAAATCTTTGGAAGAATATAAAATGAGAATTCTGACATGCTTACTAAGCAGCTATTATTGGACCAATTTTTTAGAAAGGCATTCGTTACCTAATCCGCAATACGTTGATGTTGACACTTTGTCAAAAAGTTTTGGTGAGCCAATTGCAAAGGAATTAGGAAAGATTAAACCAGATCTTTTAAACAATGTTACTACTGTCCCCTTCACGGAATGCAGCAATGAAAAAACGAAAAATACCGCTGAACAAAGCACTATTAAACAGGACTTTGATACATTGCTTTCAAATCTTCTTTATGATGCTTGGGTCACAGATGAAATAAGGGCAAAAGAAAGAAAGAGCAGGGCACGTGGATACACTATAGATGAGATATTGATGCAAGGAAGAGGAACTGAACTTGACGACTGTCATATCTTGTCAAAATTAATTAATAGTTGGGACACTGGCCTTGCAGCAGCAAATTTTTCATTTGATCCCAACACTAACGACATAGGATGCTTTGTAGCTTCCGGAGAACAGAGTTATAAAATTCTTTTGGAAAACAATGCAAATATTATGTATGCGCTGATAACTGTATCCAATATGGTAACGAGGAGCGACGCAGAGAAACATTCATCGTCGTTTGAAGACTATAGAATGCAATTATTAAAAGAATTATTGGATGAATTTAATTCATATAGACAATTACAAGATTACAGTAAAATAGAAGCCATCATTGAAAATACAAAAGGATATTTAAATGCATGGGATCAACCAATTATCTGGGAAAGTAATATGTCTGAAGAAAACAAAAAAATCATGTCGGATTTTATAGACAAGAAATTTTAACTTTGGAGAAATTATGGGCAGCTTGTGGATATACATAAGAACAATGTTTGAAGAAGACTATACAAATAAGGGAAATAGCTTTGAGTGTATCAAAACCAGTGTAGAAAGGGGCATCAGTGAGTGCATATGTATCTCAGGGACAGCTATCAATTATATTGCTAACGAAATGAAATTCTGTATGAAAAAGCCGGGACATTCCAATACTTGGGGTATAAAATGGAATGCCGAAAAAAATGTCTATTTTGCTTTAAGAAACAGCACAGACTGGAATGCCAGCATCCCTGATTTACAATCTGAACCGAATGGGATCTTTTTTGATCCCGACACCCAGTTTTGTACAATAGCGCCAAACGGGTATACATATATAAAAATAAGGAACTTTGAGGATATGGTTAATCCAACTGTAAACCCCAAAAAATTATATGCGGAATTAGAAGGAAAGGCAGACCAAAAGATATGCTTAGAGTTCTTTATCATTATGGCGCGGGAATTTCGAACCATCATGAAAATGGATGATTATGTAAAAATGCTTTTTCGTTTTACCTTTTTCCTACATCCATATTCAGGAATAGAAATCCTTAAACAGCACTCTAAAGATACAAGCTGTAGAAATTTTAACACTGATTTATTAAAGAGATACTGCCAGCTGAGTAATCAGCTGGCGAAAATAAAATCAAATCCTCTGGCCTGCATAAATGCCGTAAGCAAGTTCATTGAAGCAGACATTACGATGTTGTATCAAAAATTGAATGAATCGAAGACCCAAGGAGATCCCAAGAGTATAAATGAATTTTTTCAGAAGCAGGCAAATATTACAAAAAAAGTTGCTGAAAGCTCCCGTTTTAAAGAAGTAATGAACGCCTATAAAATAGCGAATAACTACCATCATAATGACGATAAAGCCTGAATAATTATACTAATTTCCATATGCCCGCTTTAGCGGGCACTCAAATTGGAATTGTGAAATGCTCTTTTTCACACTAATCTATGCAAAGCGAACTTTTTGTATATCTCTAAAGCTGGTAAATATATTCTCAAATTTCTCTTTTAAATTTATATTATCCAACTTTTCTATCCAATATATGCCAGAGTACATCTACGAGAGATATACCTTAATTTATCCCAAGCAGCAGCTCCCGGACAGCCGATGTCAGTTTTTCCGCGCCTGAATCACTTAAATGATCCGTATCATTAAAGTCTTCCTCCTCAAATCGGGCATCTTCATATAAGTCCAACAGATGAATCATGCCTTCTGCCTGATTTAATACTTCAAAAAAATCGTCCTTAAATTCTTGATATAGATGTTCCCTGTAATAACTTGTGGCCGGTGTCACTACCAAAACAAGATTTATGCCGCAAGAATCGCAAAAAACAGACAGCTGATTAAAAAGTCTTTTATTTTCGTCAAGAGAAATTTTCCACTTATATGATTTATTATGGGCCTCAGCCCTCGCTATTCCGGCTTGCACTTTTTCCGTTTCATTTAATTGGCGCCAATCTTTTGATTTATCCTCCCATACCCTTGCAGCACAGCTGTTTCTGGTGCGGTTCTTATTAAAATATGCCTTTTCATACTCTCCGAATGAATACAGTTCCACCACTCTCTCAATATCAAAAATATCACTCAACGGTAAAATATTTACTTTAGGCGGCAGCAATTCACAATTATGTAAATCCCCATACAAGGGGTGATAAACTTTAGATACCCTTTGTATTTCCTCCTCATTTTTCGTTTTGGATAAGTCAGAAAAGAAATAATAATAATTGCAGCATAAAACAATGTTTCTGATATTTCTGTTGGCTGAGCATACTTCATATATACCCTTTAAAGAATAATATAAATCTTGGGATCTTAAAGCCAAGTTAACGCTGCCCGGTAATTGTTTGCAATCTATGCCAAACAGCCCGTAAGACGATCCGGTAATTATAGTGTCTATTTCTTCTCGCTTTGAGGCAGATACAGCATTTTTTAAAAAATAGTAATCAAAATTATAGCTTATTTCCACTATAATATTATTGCTGACCTTGTGAAAAAAATCTTCATATACTATTACCGAACATAAAGAAAATGACTCAAAAAAATTGTAATCCGCATCTGCTTTTGATATGATTATGTAATCCCAATATTGAATATTTTCTAATCCAATAAACGACCGTATTTCTATACTTGGCTTTGTCCAAACACTTACTGACTTTACCGTCATCTTATCCGGAATTTCCTTAACCCATATTATCATATCTTGTTCTCCGATTTCCCCGTAATCACTTTTTATAAATTTAGTATCCCTATTTTACCCCCCCCCATTCACTTTGTCAATCTGATGTTAAAATTTTAGTTTCCCCATTTTTTCCTATGTTACTGTTCACTTCGCAATGTCATTTAGATAATTTCGAAAGAAATGCATGCACCTTTCTCTAAAGTGTAAATGCACAGGTTAAAATGGATATGCCAGAAGGAATCCAAAGTTTTTCCCTCTGACATCACATCAGGACAGAAAAGGATTGCATAACAAATAAGCAGGTTTACATCTGCTTCATAAAAGGGTATGATAGATATCGATGGGACTGCTTTATGCTGCCCGGTATATAAAATACCGTGGCTTTCGGAAATGCGCCGTCTGAAGGCGTGGATACTGGCGTTCCTTCCGGATCGGGATTAACTCTTTTTTAAGCAGAGACATCACATCTATGGGGTCTTCTTCCGTGGCCAGACGGAGAAAGGCCCTGCAGATATGGGCGGCTATACTGAAATTCACTTTATATACATGTTTGGTCTGGCCGTGCTTTATGACTGTGAGGTTGACGAGAACTTCCGTCATATTGTAAGCGATCAGCTTCGCCCATATTTCCTGCTTGATATATTCCGGCTTGTAAGCATGGAAGTTACTCAGCCCAATGGTATATTTGAGTTTGCGAAAGGAACCCTCTATGGCCCATCTGGCAAAATAGAGGAGCTTTATACGTTCCGGCGGGAATTTCTCCCGGGGCAGGTTGGTCACAAGGCATTCAAAAGAGGCATCGGACAGGGGGAATCTTACAATACGGAAGGAGATGTCGTAAGTGTCCAGAGAACCGTATGCCACATAGTCGAAAGAGGCATTTGCATCCACAAACCGCTTATAAAAGCCTTCTTTCACAGGAATCGACTTTTTATGGCTGCGTACAAGGGTGACGTTTACGGTGATGTCAAAGGAATCCGTATCCGGAAAGAGAAAGTTCCCAACGAGGCCTTTGGAATGGATGTCCTTAGTGCGGAAAAGGAAGTATTGTCCCTTCTCCACCACATGGGCCATGTTATTATAGGAGCAGTACCCGCGGTCGCCGATGAAGACATCCCTGGTACCAGGCGGCGTGTCGAGCCGGTCAGCCATATCGCAGAAGGCCCGGAACTCATCCTTGAGGTGGACAGGCTGGATAAGTGCGGCGGGATAGGTATGCCGCTGCAGGTCATAGAGGGCATTCAGGTGCATGCTGTAGAAGCCTTTTGCGGAATGCCCTTCTGATACAAAGTATTCAGGGGAAGCAAAGGAAGGCCTGCTGAAAAAGGTGAAGGTCGAGCCGTCTGCAGCAAGGAAACGGAAGCCAGACCCTGCATCGGTCTGGAGGGCTGCGTTGAAACGGTGGAAGACGGCTTCCAATGCTTCAGGCCGGAGTTTTGCGCGCTGCTGGTTAAAAGCAGAAGCGGAAGGGGAATCCGCCTGCAGGCCAAAGTAATCAAGCAGTTCTATTCTGGTGCCGGAAGAGCCGCAGGAAACCAGAAAGGAAATGAGCCTGTCGGCCCCCATTTTTCTGGAACGGGTGAAATCCCTGCCGGGACTGGCCGAATACTGGGAGATGTTGGACACGGCATGGTTGACGGCATCATTAAAAGCAGCTTTGATGTATTCATGTGACATAAAAATGTACCTCCTTGGAATTGGATTGATGATTTTGTCTCCAATTTCAAGGGCCGCGCTCACTACCCCTAAAATTCATCAATAGTGAGCGCGGCCGCACATTTTAGTGTTTTTGTCAACCCCTTTGGGGATATTTTTATAAAAATTTAGGTTAGACCCCCATAGCGGAATCTAGCCTAATACCTAACTAAATGACATTGGTTCACTTCGTTCACAGCAGCCTATGCACAGAAATCGCAAAACAGCGATTTCGCGCATGTCTGTCTCGGGTTTATCACGCAGAAACAGCGTGAAAACACCTCGCGGTGACAGCAAGTGAACAGTAACTTTCCTTTCCGCTTTCTGCAAAGGCGCATAAATGTGAAATGAATGATAAAAAAGCAAAACAAAAAGCATTGGGGAATAAACACTTACTCTCCAATGCCTAAATATACTTTTACTTTCCGGCTTCCATACATCCGTCCGGACTGCCACGCATATTATACATGTATTATCCTTGTTAACTTTTCCACTAAATTATATCCGTCCCATATCAAGTCAAAATCCAGTGTATGCCCTATCGGAACAACACGGTCTACACCGCGGATCCCCGAATCAAGCAAAGGGGCTATCATTGCTTTCCCACCAAGCAGACCTATGGTCTGGCAATGTGTATTGTTGCAGAACTCTCGGATATTCATTATATCATCGCAATCATATTCGTAAAAGTATCCGGAATTCCCTCTATAGTCCATTAGCCCCGGTGATAATTCTGACACCTGAACCCTTACCAGACAATTATCCTTTCCCGAATTCTGCTTCATTATGCCAAGACCGGAAGCGGATGCCATATATTCTACAGAAAGCTTATCCACACTCTGTATGGGCTGGAAGTAATATTTCTTCTTTACCAACGCCAGCAAGCTGTCCCAGAAAATGTCTTTCGCCTTCTCTTTCACACTGCCCGTCCAAACTACCGCCCGGGGGCTGGTACATGCGTTTTGGTCGGAAAGATAGGTATCATTATAAATGTCTGACGCAATCCGGTTCTTACCTTTGTTATCCGCATCATTTTCTACCAACCGGACATACTCATCAGAATCGATCACTGCCAAAGAATAGCGGTCCGCAAAGGTAATTTCCTCCGCCCTCGGAGGCAGCGGAGATTTACGCAGCTCCGCGATAGTAGCATCCCCGCCCCAGATAACACGGACATCGCACAAGGCAGACAGTGCGTCGTTTACTTCCTTATTGCGCTCATAACGCACCAAGGCAATATAGGGTCTCATATCCGGATGCCCTTCAAGCGCCCTTCTGATTGCCCTGTTAATGATCTCCACTTGAGGAAACTCTTTCGACGGAATCCTCACAACATTTGCATTGCCGCAAAGCAATCCCGTGAAAAGTGAATACGCATAATTCACCGGGACGTTAGAGGGCGCAATATGGAACGCTGTCCCCCGGCCCATGCGGAAGATATTTTCATTTGACAGAAACCGTTCCTTTAAAGATAAAACGGACGATTTCCTGAGCCAAAATCCTAAAGTCACTACATCCGGAAAAGCTTTGGCTTCAGGGCTACGCATCAACTCTTTTGATATATCGTTGACAAAATCTAAAATGTCATCCGCAAACGGCTTCTTAGGCACAATATTGGCAAAATTCCTGACAACATTACTATCGCCTGCCATATAAGATATTTTATCCAACACGGAACCGGATTCTCCGCCGTCCGCATGGTTCCGTCTCTCCCCATAGTCTGCTGCGAAGGTATCACTGCAGCCGCGTATTTCCGCATTTTTAAGACGGCCGAATATCCGAAAATACTTCCCCTTCCGCCCGCAGGGGCAGTCGTCTTCGCCAAGGATCACTCCCTCATCCTCCGTAAGAAGGCTGTGCCCCGGATAGGATTCCGGAATCGTCGATACCACCTGAAGAATTCCCCGCTCCCCTGTCTCACATTCAGAAAAATCTTCCGGCCTTCTGGCAATTACATCCGAAAAAATACTGGCATGTAAATGTCCGCATTCGCACTCCATATAAATACATCCGGTCTGTTCCACCATCCCATAATAGTCGTGAATTCTGGCAAGCCCGCATACAGCCTGCAGACTATCATGAAACTCTTCCGGGCTGACCGCATCGCCGGCCAGTTTCTTCCAACCGCCGCCATGGATCAATATGCCGTTAGACAGATCAAAAGCCTTACCCAAAGCTTTCAAGCGGACCAGCTCTTTATAAAAATACTGCCACACCATAAAAGTAAACCCAAACAGGAGAATCCTCTGCCCCTTGTGCTGTTCCAAGAAGGCTTCCAATCCCTTCACGTCAAGTTCCATATCATCATTCAGGGCATATACCTTCTTCGCGCCAAAAATGGAAAATCCAAGAATTCCCGCACCTCTCGCAGAAAACATATTCCTGTCCTTCACCACGGAAGGACAGTCCACTATAACCATTGGCATTCTGGAGGAACCCGTAAATTCGTTTACAATCTTAACCATGGCCTTCTGCTGGTTTGACGCAGTGACACGATTCAGGTAGATTTTAGAAACCCTCTGCCCCGACGTCCCGGAAGATGTCATTGTCTTCACTACTTCACCCTGAGGCACGCTCTTTAACGATAATTCTTTAAACAGCCGAACCGGAAGAAACGGAAGATCCTTATATGAACTGATCTCCCGCTCCCCATAAGATACCGTATTAAGAATATCCGCATATTCGGGACAGTTCTGTTTATGGTACTCTGTCAGTTCCACCAGCCTGTCCGTAAGTAATTTTTTCTTCTCTGCTTTGTCCAACGAATAAGGCGGAATCTGTAATAATTCTTCAAAAGCCACAGTCTACACCCCTAACCTTTCCTTGATAAGTATCGCCATTTCCTTACAATGTTCATTGATAAAAAAATGAGACCCTGTATATTCCACAAATTCACAGCAGCCGACAAAATATCTCTTCCAATGCTCCATTTCAGCCCTTGGGGTGTCTTCCTCCGAATAAAAAACAGTGGCAGGAATATCGGATGTATATGCCGCCTGATCAAAATTATATCTGCTGATCATGAAATAATCTGCCTTATAGAGCGGCAAATACACGCGCCAAAAAAGCTTATTGCCGACAAGCTGCTCAGGCAGTCCGCCAAAAAGAATAGTCCGGTTCTTCACATATTCGTCTAATTCGGCCTGATTGCATTTCTCCAAATCGACTATCTTCTTCGGTTCATGTGCCGCCAGAAAAACATGGCAAGGATATGGCAGCTCATTCCGCTCCGTCAAAACCCGCAGAGTCTCCAGCACGGCAATACTTCCCATGCTATATCCTAACACAGCATATTCCCCGCCGGAATAATGTTCCTTTATCTGCCCATATAAATCTATGGACAGCTCTTGGAACGTATCACAGAGTTTCTCCTTGCGCCTGAATCCATGCCCCGGATATTCTAATTTAACAAATTCAATCTGGGCGGCACACGCCTCCTCTAATGGATCAAAAAACGATGCATTTCCGCCGGCAACCGTAAAACAGAACAGCTGCATTGCTACACCCCATTTTCATACTATTGATAATACTTGGCCAGTTCCTTATATAATGTTTTACCTGCGTCATTTTTAGGGATTTCATCAATGACCACTGCTTTAAATGCCGCGGAATTCAACCCTGTCTTTGTCACCACAAAATTCTTCACGTCTTCCGCAATCGCTTCCTGAGTAACAAAGAGATACATATGGTCATCCACTCCTGCGCTGGCACAATCTATATTGTCAAAATGAGCTTTTACCAGCCGGTCAATTTCATCCAGATTCACCCGGTTGCCATATATCTTCAGAAATCTCTTCTTCCTGCCCACAATATAATAGTACCCGTCTTCATCAAACTGCGCCATATCTCCGGTCTGCAGAATACCTCCCCGTTCGTCTCCTTTTACCAGATCCTCACCGCACTCCGCATACCCCAATGTAACATTGGCGCCTTCATAAACCAACTCTCCGGTCACATGAGGCTCCGTCACATCCTGCCCGTTCACATCGATCAAGTGGAATTTCCCGCCAGGAATGGCGATACCCATGGAACCGCATTTCTCAAGGGATTTCTCCGCCGGGAGATATCCCATCCGGGCTGTGGCCTCACACTGCCCATACATGACAATGAACTTAGTGCCCTTTTCCTGTGCATTTTCGGCAAATTTCTTATGAAGCTCAGGGGTCAGCTTTCCACCTGCCTGAGTGGAATACCTCAGAGACGGCAGATCCATCCGGTAAAATCTCAGGCGGTCTAATATCTCATATGTGTAAGGGACGCCGCCAAAGGATGTTGCTCCTGCTTCCTTAAAAAAGTCCCAAAACTCCTTTTGCATCAAGCCCTTATCCGTAAGGAGTAAATCCGCGCCCACCAGAAAATGGCTGTTAATAATAGACAAGCCGTAAGTATAATTCATCGGCAGCGTTGTAATGGGTCGCTCCGATTCGTCCAATCCCAGATACTCTACAATAGATTTTGCATTTGATAACACATTCGCATAACTCTGGCGGACAAACTTCGGGCTTCCGGTAGATCCTGACGTAGTGAGCAATAAACACAGTTCATCATGAAGCGGATACTTCACGCCAAAAGCAGTTTTCAGCAATACATAATCAAATATTCTTAATCTTTCCGTAACCTGATACTGCTCAAAATCTTGCATTTGTGAAACAGGCACCCACAGGTAAAGGGGCTTGTATTTTATAATCAGCTCTGACAACAGCTCTCTGTCCATATGGCTGTTTAACAATACCGGCACAATACCGTTATTGACGAATGCCGTATATCCCACCACAGACCCTATGCTGTTTTCACAAAATGCAAATACAAGGCATCTTTCACCGACGTTATCTGCGATGTCTTCCCCACATTCTTTTAAACGGGCATAGGTAATGGTCGTGCCATGCTCATCCTGCATTGCAATATTATCTCTGTATCTGTCAAATTCCCAAATCATAGGCTCATCTCACTTTAAAATTCAATATTATAATTTTTCTCCAGAATTTCCTTGCCTTTTTCAAAAGAACTGAAATCAATGATATCATCCGTATCCATCATGATATCAAAGGTATCCTCAATTGCCGCCACCAGTCCCATATGCCCTACGGAATCCCATTCCGAAATACCTTGGTACTCCAGTTTTTCAGCCTCTCCTGCAGCCACGGAAAAGGTCTCTACAAATGCATTCACATACTTCTCATAATTATTCATTTTCTTTACCTCTCTTATTATTTTATATTTTCCATCACTAACTTACTATCTTTCATTTTTATTGATGGATTATATTCCTTCTAAAATACATCTTTATTTTATCCATTTATAATTCAATCCGGAATCGCATATAATACTAATTCCCGGCAATATTTTTCATATGACCTTAAATACAATCTATACCCAGAATATAAAGACTTAATATATTGTGGTATGGTGATTAAGTCTTCTTTCTTATGATATACACATATAGCGAGTAACGGTTTGTCTTTTCTGATTGCATTTTCAGCTCCCCTTAATGCATTCAATTCGCTTCCTTCAATATCCATTTTGATAAAATCCACTTTGTCTTGAGGCAAAACAATATTATCAATTTTATCAACCAAAACGGACATTTCACCCTCCTCTGAAAACCTGCAGGCGGTGGGTTCATATACGTTTTCTTCAAAGCAGAGAACCGTCTTCTCATTCCATGCCCCAAGTTGTAGTATGACGATATTTTCTTTTGAAGAAAAATTATTTACCAGCTTTTCATAATTATTCTTTGCCGGCTCCAAAAGAATAGCTTTTCCCTCATATGACTTTCCCGAATCCGCCTTATAATTTTCACAAAAAGCCCGAAAAGTGTCCCCGTCATATGCTCCACAATCGACTATGCATGAAATATTTTTAAGATTTATTAATTCTTTATCGAAATATTGGTTTTCAAGCCACATATGGTCTAAATATTCAAATTTACCGCTGATCCTTTGATTCAAAAATGCATTCATGCATTGTTTGGATTTTTCATCTCCTAATGTATCATATAACTTCGCGAATACTTCCTTATGCTCGTTAAAAAAAGAATACTCTATCCGCAATGGAGAATACAATGATACAAAATCCTCATTAACAAAATCTATTTTTTCATTGTTACCAAGGACTGTTTTTTTTGTCATACAAGCAACGAGTACCGTGCATATTTCACCCCCCCCGAGAGCATCTACGGATACTATCGGCAACCCGCAAAAGTATTGATTTGCTTTATAATATTGAGAATCTACGCAAAATCCATCCGGACTTATCATATTCTTAATCAAAGCATCATAAACTGCTTTACCGCCAACTGCCGCCCCATATATGTAAAGTTTTCTGCCTGCTTTTTTAGCTGCGGCGGCTTGCTGTAAAATCACATTCTCTCTTTCTTGTACATTAAGCATACTAACCATCCTCCATAATATTCTTATATTTTAATAGAATTCTTCCCATACTGTCTATTCCAAATTTTCCGCCTTTATCAGCATATCTGCCTCTATATCCATCGCCGTCCTGCGTCCGATAAGCTGTTCTATATCCTGAGGCGGAAAACCTGTTCCCGGCCTTTTGAATACAAAATCCTCTCTTCCAAGCACAGTCCCTTTTGGGATATAACGTGCTGAAACTATGCTCCTCCGCATGTTTTTCCGTTGTTCATATTCCTCCGGTATTAAGCTCCTCTCCTTAGTACCCATACTCTTCTGCACTAAACGGCACTTCCGGACCAATTCCTTAAGCTGCTGCGGCTCCATAGCCATCTGATTATCCATGCCGATTTTTGATTTGTCCAATGTCAAATGCTTCTCGATTACTGCCGCCCCCAAAGCAACGGCGCCTATCGCCGCCTCATCTCCCACAGTATGGTCGGAAAACCCTATGGGGCAGTGGGGAAACTCTTCCCGCAGACCCAAAATATTATTCAGGCAAATCGTTTCTTCCCTTGCAGGATAGATAGATACGCAGTGCAATAAGATTAGATTCTTGTTTCCCGTTTCACCGATTACCTCTGCCGCTTTCCTGATTTCTTCCGTCTCACCCATTCCCGTAGACAAGATCACAGGTACTTTTTGGGATGCAATATACCGTAAAAAGTCGGGATTATTTAATTCCATGGATGCAATTTTTATAAAAGGGGCCCCTATCTCTGCCAAGAAATCAACCTCTGCCTCCGAATAAGGAGTGGAAGAAAATCCGATATTGCTCTTTCTGCAATATTCTGCCAATTCCCTCAGCTTTTCCTCCCCCAATGAAAATTTCTTTACAAATCGTTTTGCAATAGGATTTTCCCTGTAATATGATTCGGAATACAACGACTCTGCCGACCATGACTGAAACTTTACACAGTTACAGCCCGCCTCTGCCGCCGCGTCAATCATCTGCATTGCCGTCTCCATGTTCCCGTTATGGCTGCTGTTCACTTCCGCTATCATATAAGGAGAGGCATAATCGCCTATGAGTACACCATCCTTCAGTCTACATTCTGCCATACTGCATCTTCCACCTCCTTATTCTTGTTCATAGACACACAAATGCCATTTCTCGCTACATGATGCTGAATTCATGGCGATAGCATTCCCGTATCACAGCTGTCTTCTCATAGATCAATAGGTTCTACAATCATCTCCGATAAAAACAGTTCCCTGTCCATAAAAGGGGATTGATCTTCTATTGGCGGACGTACCAGCGTCCCATTCACACCCTTGCGGAAAGAAGTATGAAAATACTTTTGATCTTCCTTACAAAATATTTCACACAAGACCGGCTGGTCTTCCGCTATCAAGTCATCCAGCCCCTGTTCCAATTCATCTTGATTTCTTATACATTGATAATGTAAGCCGAAGGCTTCCGCAAGCTTCTTAAAATCCGGTGCCGGTACGCCATCCGATTCATCATTTCCTATGGTGCGTGTCCGGAATAAATCTTTTTGTCTGGAACGGATCACTGCATACATATTATTGTTCATAACACAGATCTTTGCCGGAATTTTGTGATATTGAAAAAGCTGTAATTCCTGAATATTCATCATTGCAGACCCGTCTCCGACTACTGCAAGAATATCCTTACAGCCTCCGAACCACGCGCCTATAACGGCCGCAACCGCATACCCCATTGCACCCTGAGCTGCCAGAAAAAAGCACTTCTGCCTCCCCTGATAGGACACTGTTGACGGTATGATAAGCTCTTCAAGTCCGGCATCCGTTATCACAGCCGTATCGTTACCCATTTTGCTACTAAGCTTATCGGCAAACATATATAAATCAATTTGTCCCTCCGGCCCGGGTGCGGTAAAGTTCTCACCTGAAACCGAAAACACATCCTTCCAATGCAGACATCTCTCTACCCAATCCTGCGTTGCAAGCTCAATAGGGCACTTTCCTAACTCTGCAAAAAAGTCTGCCGCATATGCATGAATGAAGTCATCAATATGCATACCTTCCTTCGTATGTTCCTGCGGGTCAATATCTACGACCACCACTTTTGCTTCTCTGGCAATCTTTTCCGGAAATCCGCCTATCGTCTGCGAACACAGCTTACTGCCCACTGCAAGAATATAATCCGCATTCTGCAGAGCGAAATTTCCTGCTCTGGGTGCGCCGAGGCTGCCAATTGCGCCAATGGATAATCTATTGCCGCTTCCATAAATATCACATGCGGAAAAAGTATATACCACCGGTATCCGAAAGCTCTCCGACAGTCTGCCTATGGCATCGCTGCATCCTCTGCAGCCTCCTCCTATCAGAAGAAGCGGCCGCTTGGCATTCTGCAGTTCTTCTGCCACCATCCGGACACTTTCATTAACGGAAGATCCCATCTCCGTAAAAGGTTCAAATTGCCTTAGCTTTTCCGGCTCAATGCGCATACCCTGTACGTCTAAAGGGATATCAATCCATACAGGCCCTTTACGTCCGTCCTGCGCTATATATAATGCCTTTTGCAATTCATATGCCGTGTCTTCCGGATCCGTCAGCATAACCGCATATTTTGTGACAGACTCTACCATACGGATAATATCCGCTTCCTGAGAGCCATATGTCCGTATCGGAACTTTGGTATATCTGGTAGTCTCAGCCAAAAAATGATTACCGGAAAGAAACACCACAGGAAGATTGTCTTGATAAGCACACAGACAGCCGGTCACAGCATTTGCCGCCGCACAGCCCGTGGAAACCAGACAGACGCCTACTTTACCGGTTGCTTTTGCATATGCCATGGCCGCATAAGAAGCCCCTTGCTCATGCAATGTCGAAATACCGCTCACTTCCGCATTTTTGGCAACCGCATCTGTCAACTGCAGGATGCCGCGCCCTGTCACCATGAATATATGCGCCCCTCCGGCAGCGGCTATTGTTTTTATCACATAATCAGCAACTCGTTCCATAACATCCACCATTCAGCATTCTTTCCATTGGTTATTCACTTTTTCTTTTTGGTAAATAAGATTTAAAAATATCCGGGATAGATATCATCATATCAGCCTCACAGGCAATTTCACCATCTACTTTTCCAACGCCAATCCCTTTACATATTCCCCTTTTCCATGAAACAATCCGCGCTTCCAGCTCCAATCTATCCCCTGGCACAACCTCCCTTTTTAACCGGATGCTGTGTTGTAAACCATGGACAATACTCCTGCCCTCTAACTCAGGCATGGATAAAAGCGCAACTGTTAGCATTTGGGATAATGCTTCTAATTGTAACGCTCCGGGCATATTCGGATCATCAGGAAAGTGACATGGGATATACCATTCATTATTAGAAACATTTTTATATCCTTTTGCATATTTCCCCGGTTCCAGATCCGTCACCTTATCTATCATCAAAAAGGGATATCTGTTAGGCTGGTATTTCAACAAATCCCTTATATCCAGAGAACCTTTCGTATTCATATCACCCCTCCTTTTTATCGGAACAATCCTCCGTTTACCCCGACGATTTCCCCGGTAATGTAGCTTGACATTTCAGACGCTAAAAATAATACCACATTGGCCACCTCTTCGGGTTTTCCCAACCGGCCCATTCCAATAGCCTTCAATGTACCGTTCTTAGTTTCCTCATCATATTTGTAAAACATATCCGTATCAATGCTTCCAGGTGCAACGGCATTAAAGCGTATATTCTGCCCTACATATTCTCTGGCAAGGCTCATGGTCATATTGGCAATTGCCGCTTTAGAAGCGCCGTAAACAGATTGTCCCACATTCCCTTGCAGACCTATAATGGAAGAAACATTGATCACAGATCCGCCGTCAGGATTCCTTTTCATTAGTTTAACCGCTGCCTGCGTGACAAAGAATGTGCCAAACACATTTACTTCAAAGGTTTTGCGCAATGCCTCTTCATTCATCATCTCCAACAAGCCGTCATGGATCACTCCTGCATTATTTACAAGAACATCCAGTTTTCCAGATTCTTTTTTAATTTTTAAGATGCAATTATAAGATGCTTTCTTATCGGTTATGTCAAAGCAGACAGGGATTACTTTTCCCTCCTGAACGGTAGCTTCCAACTCCAAAAGGGCATCTGCTGATTTTTCCTCTAAAATATTTGCATAAACTGTTCCTCCGGCTTGTGCGATTTTCTGGCAGATCGCATATCCGATGCCTCTGTCACAGCCTGTAACCAAAGCCACTTTCCCTTTTAATAAATGCTTCATTTATTCCTCCGCACAATATTGTTTATGCAAACCATCCTCCGGATGCACCGACTACTTCCCCGGTAACATAGCTTGCCATATCCGATGCTAAAAAGAGCACTACGTTTGCAATCTCTTCCGGCTGAGCCAGACGTCCCATACCGATTTTATCCAAACTTTCCTGCCGCAGCTCTCCATCCACAATATTAAACATATCCGTATCTGTACTGCCGGGGGCAACTGCATTCACCCGGATTCCGAAAGGCGCCAATTCCTGAGCCCAGACCTTTGTCATAGTAGATACTGCTGCTTTGGAAGAGGCGTATGCCGTCTGCCCAATATCTCCGTTCTTATACAGTACGGAGGAGAGATTTACGATACTGGCATACTCTGACTTTTTCAAAAGACGCAGCGCTGTCTGAGTCACATGAATCGTGCCGTAAACGTTTGTTTCATATATCAGGTCAATTGCTTCATCATTCAACATTTCCAAACGATTAATCCGTGTTATTCCGGCATTGTTTACTAAAATATCAAGTTTTCCCTTTTCAAGTTTAATCTTTTTGATACAATTCAAAACAGACTGTTTATCGCAAACATCCAGACATACAGGGATTATTTCACCTGAAAGCCCGGAGGCTTCCTCTAGTATCTGATCAAAATCCCCTTCTTTTCTATATCCGGCATAAACGACCGCACCTTCTTGTGCCAGTTTCACTGTACATGCCCGCCCTATTCCCCGGCTGGCACCGGTAACTAATGCAATTCTGTTTAACAACATCTTATCTTGCATAAACTCTCCATTAATCTCACAATACATTCAAAGCAGCAGGTACAACAAATGTAATTTTTACACCTGCCAAAACATTCTCCTCAGACATTTCCTCCTTGAATGCCTTAATTTCCCCCTTGGCAATCCCGTACTTAAACCTCTTTAACTCTGCCCGAATCACTATTCTATCACCCGGAACGCACATTCCGCCCAGATAAACATCCTTAATTTCTGTCATGAGCGGAACCTGTCCGGCCGGCAATCCCAGTTTTTTTATAAAAGTTGACAGTAGCACCTGTCCCATGGATTCTAACAGTAAAAATGCGGGGAAAACAGGATTTTCCGGAAAATGGCATGCAAAAAACCAATCCTCTTCTTTCAATTGAATCTCGGCTTCTGCCCATTTTCCTTCTTCTACGCACAAAGAGTCCAAGATCATATATGGATACCGCATAGGAAGTATGTTATTAATTCCATCACCAATATACTGTTCCATTGCTTCCCTTCTCTTAGAACGGTGTTACAACACCTTCTTTAAAATAGTCCTCGGTCTCAACCATTGGAAATACACTCTCCGGCACAATCTCAAAGGATGCTACTCCCCATGAGCAGCCTGCCCCAAAACCGCATGATAAAATCCGGCTGGGTTTCTTTTCATCGCTTGCCCCTAACTGATCCACAATTGTAACCGGTATGGACGCACACGAGGTATTCCCATACCTTGTAATCGATAACGGCACTTTATCCAAACTCCACTTAAGCTGTTTTGCAATACGCTCCACAATCATTTTATTTGCCTGATGCAAGACCAACTGATCATATTCTTCCTTTGCCGTCCCTGTGTCTGACAGAAATTTTCGAATTGCTTCCGGTGCCTTTCTGGTCGCAAAAGCAAACGTTCCCATCCCTTCCATATAAGGGTCATAAATAGAACGTTCCTTGCCGTCACTCCACTCTGTCACTTCATTGGGCAGTCCGAAACCACGGTTCAATCCCATGCGGATCATCATTTTAAAATCGGTTCCGTCGGCATAAAGTTCTGTTCTGATAGGTGCAGCTTCCGGCACACGTTCCAACAACATCGCGGTTCCGGCATCTGCGTTTAAGACAGCCAGCGAATTGTCCGGCTTTTTGCGTTTCATTACATTTTCATATTTGAATGATTCCGCCACTACCAGCAGCAAATACCGTTGTTTCATACTCTGCAGCAGAGAAGCACATGTATGAAGGCCATATACAAAACCGGAACACTGTAAGCCAATGTCAAAGGCCATACATTCCTGTGGCAGTCCCAATCGTCTATGAATAATATATGATGTTGACGGGAAAATGTAATCCGGTGACCCGGTTACCAACACTAAGGCCCCTATTTCTGTACGATCGATTTGTAACTTACCCAATAATTCTTCTGCCGCTGTATATCCAAGATCTCCCGCCGTCTGTTCCGGCAGCGCCTTATGCATTTGCTCCACTCCGGTCATTTGAATGATGCGCTCTATCGTCTCGTCACCTAAAGCGTGCGCTAAATCACGGTTCCTGATTATATTCTTTGGCACGGCGCCGGTTAACCCGGCAATATTAACATTACGAAACTCTGCACCTGCCATAATTCTATTTCTCCATTCTGGCTAAAATATCCCCTATCGTTTGAAATGCCTTAATGGCATTCCCATCCAGCTTAACCCCGAACTCATCTTCCATCATAACAATGAGTGATAATTTAGTCATAGAATCATACTCCTCAATGTCACTCAAGTTGGTTTCTGCCGTAATGTCTCCTTCCTCCAGTTCAAACAAATCCTCCAATAATGCTAACTTTTCTCTTTCCGTCATTTTCTTTTCCTCCTTTAATTTAATATATGATTACTCTTCCGGTAATCCGTCATCAAACCACTCATCTGTATGCACAAGCGGTAAAATCTGGCTTGGCGATAAATTCAGCTCTACGGCTGCCCACGATAACCCTACTCCAAATCCACAACATAAAAACCTTAACGGATCTGTTGAATCGTTTTGCCCATACTCTTTAACCAGAGTATTGGGAATGGATGCCGAACTTGTATTAGCAAATTCATCAATTGAACTCAGCATTTTTTCCGGCGGGAATCCCGCACGTTTTGTCACGGTTTTCATAATAAATATATTTGCCTGATGCAGCACCAATTTATCATAATCCTGCGGGGTGGTATGCATATATTCCATATAGGATTGCAACATTTCCGGCGCTTTGCTGATGGAAAAATTAAATACCCTTACATCATCCAGAAAATGAGGCCTGCTGGACCATGGATGCCTCCATGTATGCTCTGACATCATTATTGCGTCAAACCCCTCCCCGTCTGTGCAGGAAGTAAATAATAGAGAGCCGTTCTCCTTCTTTTCCAATAAAGTTGCTGTTCCCCCATCACCAAACAGCAATAACGTCGAATGGGAATCTCTATTTTCCCTTCTCCCACGAAATTTATTTTTAGCGCTGGTGTCCCCACACAACATCAACGCATATCGGCAATTGCTGCTCTGCAGTAAAGCAGACACGGCATTCAGCCCATACACAAAACCGGAGCAGCCCTGATTGATATCAAATGCCATACAGCCCTGCGAAAGCCCTAGACGCTTGTGTAATACGCAGGCTGTAGCAGGCTGGTCATAATCAGGCATCTGTGATACAAATACTAATACACCGATCTCTTTTCTGTCCACCCCATAACGCTGAAGCAGCGCCTCTGCAGCCCCGTAACAAAAATCGGATGTTGTCTGGTAATCCCCTGCCAGATATCTTCCTCCTACGCCTGTGTTTTTCTTAAACTTGTCTACATTAAACTCTTCTTCAACACCACAACACACTGCGGCCTCTTCCAAAGACTGCCAGTGTGACGATGCTGCCGACGCTATTCCTACGATTTGAACTCCATTATATTTATTAATAACCATATCACACATAGCACAAACTTCCTCCGTCAATATCAAATCCTCTCCCTGTAATCATATCTGCCGCAGAACTTAAAAGGTATGCATTCAGAGACGCCACATCATCTGTAGGGATGAACCCTAAAGGCTGTTTAGACATTACCGCTTTTACATTTTCTTCCGGCAACGTTAATGCCATGGGTGAATTCACCATTGCAGGATGTACGGCATTAATATTAATATGGCGGGGCATCAGTTCCTGAGCATATACGAGTACGGATGCGTCAATCGCCGCCTTAGAGGCCGCATATGCCCCCTGTCCCTTACCCGGGTGAGTGCTGGCGATGGACGAAATCACAACGATTTTTGAACCATCATCACAATATTTTTTCTTAGTAAACTGACGGACCAGTTCAAAATAGGAAAAAAAGTTTGTTGCCATCATATGCTGCATGGCTTCCGGTGTTGTCAGCTTGCACGGACGAACGTCTACAATCCCTGCACAAAAGACCATTCCCTGCATCCGGCCGTTTTGTTCCACCATCTCTTTCAAAAGCCCTTCCATACCCTCTAAATTACAAACGTCATAAGGGTAATAGGTATGTCCGCTGCCGGCCAACATTCCCATTGTCTCTATCAGCTGTTCTTCCCTTCGTGCCGTCAATATTACCTTTGCACCGACTTCGCTCAGTGTTACCGCCGTCTGCCTTCCAATACCCGAAGACGCGCCTGTAACCAATATTGTTTTTCCTGTTAAGTCAATTAAATTTTTCATAATTCAATCCTTTTCGCCGGATTCCCCATAACGAGAGAACCTTTTTTTACATTACCAAATACTATACTGCCGGGGGCAATCACTGCCTCTGCACCGATTTTACGTTTTTCATTGATAAAAGACATTGTCCCGATGCAAGCAGCTTCCCCAATCTTCACTCGACCTGATATCTGGCTTCTCGGAAAACAGGTTACATAATCTTCTACTACCGTTTCATGGCCAAGCGTTACATACCCATTTAGGAAAATCCCGTCTCCCAATTTGCAATCGTCCATCACGGACGAGTATGGCTGTATGATACATCCCTCACCCATGATAACCCCTTCTCCCATTCTCGTTGTCGGATGAAGTAAATTCGTAAACCGTACTCCTTCTTGTTTAAGACTTTCCTGCACTCTACGCCTGTCCTTTGGATAACCGATGGCACAAGCACATACTACATCATCTTTGTGTTCGATAAGGCTTTTTCTGCTTATCACAGGGAGTCCCCGAAGCTTCATCCCTTCACGGTACCATTCATCATCCAAAGCATACGCAATCAGCCGGAAAACCTCTTTCTTTTCATTAATTTCCCGAACCAATGTAGTGACCTCTTTGGCCAATCCGCCGGCCCCATACAAAATTAAATCCTGCATTTCTACATTCCTATCCTTCTATTCATCTTGTGGCAAACCTATCATTTTCATAGATCAGATCCTCCATCTTTACTATGTTACGATGCCCGGGATAAACCATACATTCTTTCGGTATCTGAAGCAGCCGCGGCACTGTTTTCTCCCAATAAATTTTTGCATCACTCCAAGGCCACCTAATGGTTGGCTCAGCATCGGGTATCAAAGAATCTCCGGGAAATACACATTTCTCATCCATAATAATAAGGCTGCTCGCCGGAGAATGCCCCGGTAAATGTTCCAAATGAAGAATATGTCCTTGCCAGCTTATGTCTAATATCTCCTTATATGTCTGCTCTGCCGTAATCACATATGGCATATATTCTGTTTCGAGGGCTTTGCTCCGCTCCTCCCCATTCTCATCCGTCATAAATATGGATATCACAAATGGCCTGCACAAAAACCTCTGCCTCCGTGCATCCAGCGTTTCCTCTTGGCAGATGACTTTCACGTCATAATGCTCCCGGAACCACGGTATCCCGCAAGTATGGTCAAAATGTTCATGGGTCAGCAAAATCGTAACCTTTGTTACCCCGTTATCCTTTAGATACCGATCCGCCTCTGCAGAGATATGCGGATCAATGACCAATGCCTCACCGTTTTCTGCCATAACATACATATTGGCATCTATATATGGGAAAATATATCTTTTTATTTTGTCATAAGGAAATGTTTCCATGCTTTTTCCCCGCATTATCGGCACTACGCCGCACTTTATCCCTTAATCCTTCAAACGCACCCAGCAGCGTCCGCTTTGTTTCCTCCGGCATAATTATCTCATCTATATAGCCTTGCTTTGCGGCAAAATAAGGATTCATGAATTTCTCTTGGTACTCTCCCTTTCTTTTCTCCCTTGCATCTTCGGGATCCGCCGCATTTGCTATCTCCTTCCGGAATACCACATTCACCGCACCCTCTGCCCCGAGCACTGCCAGCTGTGAAATAGGATACGCATACACCAGATCCGCTCCCATGCATTTGGAGTTCATGGCAATGTAAGCGCCGCCGTAGGCTTTGCGGAGCACCAGCGTTATTTTGGGCACTGTCGCTTCCGAATACGCGTAGAGCAGTTTTGCCCCGCGGCGGATAATGCCCTCCTCCTCCTGTTTCTTACCGGGGAAAAAGCCGGGTGTATCCACCAAAGTCAGCAGCGGGATGTCAAAACAGTCACAGAAACGGATAAAACGAGCCGCCTTCTCGGAAGCCCTCGCGTCCAAGCTTCCTCCCAATTCCAAAGGCTGGTTGGCAACTATCCCTATGGTGTCGCCGTTCATTCTGCCGAACCCGATTACAAGATTTCTCGCGTACCGCTCTTTACACTCATAGAACGAGCCTTGATCCGTTATAAGATTGATCACCTGATGAATGTCATACACCTTCCGCTGGTCATCCGGCACCACATTCTCCAGTTCTGCGCTTCGGTCGGCTTCCGCCGTATTATTACTGCGCCGCGCCATATCTTGGGGGCAGATATACGTGAAGAACTTTCTGGCCTCACTAATGACTTCCTCATCGTCGCGAAAAACAAAATCCGCCGCACCGCTGACCTCACTGTGTATTTTCGAACCGCCTAATTCCTCCGCCGAAACTTCCTCGCCTATGATTTCCTTTACCACACCCGGTCCTGTGATAAACATCCGGGCAGTATTCTGTGTCATAAAGGTAAAGTCACACATGGCCGGAAGGTAACTGGAGCCTCCCACGGAACAGCCCAGCAAAAGCGCTATCTGCGGAATTGCACCCGAACATATTACATTCCTCTTGAAAATGCCGCTGTAACCGGAGAGAGCCGCAACCCCCTCTTCCACACGGGCGCCGCCGCTGTCGATCACAAAGACAATCGGACAGCGGTTCTCATATGCCATATCCTGAACACGGCATATTTTTTCTCCATGCACTTTCCCAAGGCTTCCGCCCATCACTGTAATATCCTGTACCGCAGCATATACCACCTGTCCATGAATCAGCCCCCAGCCGGTGATAACGCCGTCTCCCGGACATTTCTTTACCGCCATGCCAAAATCTACGCTTTGAGACTCCGCATATTGATCCAGCTCATGAAAAATGCCTTCGTCAAACAGCCGCTCTATCCGTTCCCGCGCCGTAAGCTTTCCCACCGTATGCTGGCGTTCCCTTTTGCCGGTTCCCTTTTCATCCGTCTGATAGATCCTGCTGCGCCAATTTTCCAATTCGATTTTGTACGTTTTATCCCAAGCCATAATCCTATTCCCTATCATTAATTAGTATCATACCACATCAGCAAGAAATCAAGCGCGAACGCAGTGAGCATTTGATTTCACCTGATATGGTAACGAAAGAAAATGTACCTTTTATAAAGATAACACACATCAGGCCTTCCCGTAAATACAACGCAGCGTAGACTTGGCTTTAAGGCATCGCATATAATACCGTTTCGCTTTCCGTCCCGGAATGATGGCGGAGATACAGCTTATACTCAGGGACAAGTGATTTAATATATAAAGGCAAAGTCAGCATGTCCTCAGGCTTATGGTAGATACAGATTGCCAGCTTGGGCCTGTCCTTCAAGATAGTTCTCTTGGCTCCTTTTAAAGATTCCAACTCGGAACCCTCCACATCCATTTTTATATACGTAACCCGCTGGGACGGATCAACGGCCTCGTCTATGGGCATTACTTCAATGCAGGTTTCCCCCGTTTCCGCTATCATGGAATCCGAATTATTTAACGCATTAAAATGCAAGGTTTTTCTCTCGCTCCATGTTCCGCAAGGGATGACATTTATCTCGAAGTTTAACCGCTTCATAATATTTTTACAATTTTTAGAGTTTTCGGGATCCGGTTCAAAGGCATAGACTTTTTTAATCTTTTTACAGTAATTCTGCAGTTCCGTTGTGGTTGCTAAATTATAGGCCCCTGCATCCACAAATACCTCTTCCTCCTCAAAAGACATAAAGTCCGGATTAAAATACTGTCCTTCCTTAAAATCATACATCTCAGGATGCAGACAGAAAATCCTTTCCTCTAATACCCCCCCCCATTTCCATCAAGCTCTTCTTAATCTCATCCTTAAATATATGGGAACTGATGACAATGGTATCATCGCTATGATACAAGTATTTCGGCTGAAACACCTTATATCCTGCCACTCCGCTCTTCTGCTTTTCTTCGTCCCTGTCGCAAAACCCTATGAACCTTGGATCCTTTTCAAAATACGGCAGGCAGATAAGGGCATCATTTCCCGCACCGTACAAAACGATAGACTTTTCGGCAGGCAGAGAAGCAATCCATTCCTCTGCAGTCATATTGCCTGATGTCTGGACATATTTATCGATTATATATTTCATGTACCTAAAATCTCCGGATATAAGGTAATTCAGCCTATTCAAGTAAATATCCTTGGACTCCTCATCCTCCAGCATTGCATAAATCTCTTGAAACTTATTCATCACTTCCGCTTCCAATTTTCTTTTCCTCCTTCTGTTTTCCGGCAGATGCTTCCCGGCCTTGCGTCTTCGGCTTTTTAAGGTACGCTTTCCTGTTAGTTACTTGTCGCTGTCACTTCCAGCCTCTGACTTTCATAATTTCCTCTAAATTCCCGATTTTAATATTCTGGCTTTCTTCTATTCCTGACAGAACCTGTTTCGCCAGTGTTCTGGCTCTTTTCGTTTCGAATGAAAAAGCCAGCATCCCGCGTTCCATTATCTCCACGCTCATTGGCGCAAAATGTTTCCATACCGCATCGGAGGTAATATTGACCTGCCGATCCGGCAATTGCAGCAAATAATCCATGATACACTTGCTCCGGCCGAAAAGCATGGGAAACAGATGCCAGTCACTGTCTGCACCTTCCCCTACACTAACACAGGAAAAATGATTATCAAAACAAACTACCGGCATAAAACTCTCCCGGCCTTGCCGAAGCGCCAATGCCTTAATCTCTTTTCCAAGCATAGCCCGGCGCATATATCGCGTCAAATTCATCCCGTAAAGGAATGCGGGCCGGTACAAGAAACAGATATGCTTTTTTTCTGTCTTTACATATCGAGCCAATTCTTCCGCTGAATCCGTACAGCACATTCTCTGCAAAAATCCTTTGTCACAATACCTCCGCAGCAAATCTTCCGGCTTTTTACACTCTCCGTTTGTTCCGAAAACGGCAATATCCCTTATCCCGGCCAGTAAAAACATGCTGACCATACATTCCCAATCTCGTTCCTCCGGATCCGGCTCCACTGCTTCGCCTACATAAATAATGCCGATCCATTCTTTCCCTATATCCTCCAGATTACCGGCAAGCAGACTTTCAATATCCACATCCAATTCCAGAGAAAGGCTGTACAAAAGTGAGATATCCGGAATCCCCCTCCCTTGCTCCCATTTGGAAATAGTCTTACTCCCTACTCCGATCCGTTCTGCCAGCTCCTGCTGCGTCAGTCCGGCTCTTTGACGCATAAACTTGATAAAACTGCCGATATATTGATTGTTTAATTCCATTTGATAACCCTTTATATATGCGGTTCCGTTTACGAGAAAGGCATATATTTTTGAAGACTAATAATCCGCCCCGAATACCCGCCTTCCGCCAGTGAAGAATATACGGCGTCATTTGATGCAAATATCACATCGCTATTATGTAATACATAATCGGCATCAAACACTTGATAGCCATATTTTGTAATTTCCCCGATGCATGCATTTTGCAGATCGCATACACCGTTAAGGCTTATCTTTTCATTCCTGCAGAATTTCTGAAAAGCATCACCGCGCAGCCCAAGCCCCCATAAATACCATTTACATTCTTTTTCCGGTATTTGGGCTATCTCTGCCCGGATAGTTTCCACATGGGACATCAACTGATCATAAAACGGCTGGTATGCTGAGATCCTTTGCTCTATTGCCGTATGAAATACCTCTGTTTCCCTGTCTAATTCATGCAGCATTTCTACAATTTGCTTTGTAAACAATGCTCTTTTTTCTTGATCCCTTTCAACCCTCACTGTCCAGGAGCCTTCTATGCCTTTCCTGTATGCTGCCATTGTACGGTCAAGATAATAAATTCCTCCCCGCAGCGCGCCCTTAATCTGCCATGAATAATCAAAACATAAAATCTTCTCAAACCTCATTAACGAGCGGAACATGCTTTTCCTAAAAAAAAGGGAAGCGGTAGCCAGATATCCCCCTCCACCTAAAATAACCTCCTCGGCAGTCAGAATCGTGTCTTCCGTTTTCGGCCTGATATCACGCAGTACAAGTTCAGTCTGCCCCGACACTTCCACTGCCCTGCAGGCACACATATCCAGTTCCGGATGGGCTTCCATGGCGTTGTATTGTCTTTGCAGCTTCGAATCGTCCATCCAATAATCGTCACATTCGCATACGGCAATATACTTTCCTTGTGCCGCCGGCAGACAATAACGCAAAAAAGGATCTATCCCTTGTGACACTTGATTTTCACTCTCATATAGAGGCTTTATCAAATCAGGAAACTTTTTTTCATACTCTTCTATCACTTGCATCGTTCCGTCTGTGGATTTGTCATCATGGATCACTATTTCAAAGGCAAAGTCCGTTTTTTGGCTGATTATGCTGTCCAGTGCCTTTCTGATATATTTTACATGGTTATATGCCAGACACAGGACAGTGACTTCAATAGTGCGTAACGGCTCCAGCCGGTCTGAAACTGCCCGAAACTTTTCCCGGGTTTCCCTTCTATATCTTGTTCCGGCTTCCCCAAGCCAGCTGCCGCTGAAATAATGGATGGAAATTGTCTGATCCGTGATATTTTCTCTTCCACTGATGTAGTTATAAGGGCAGAAAAATTCCGATGCATATACGGTCAGATCTTCTACAATCTCCGTTTGATTTGTAATAGAAAGCCCTCTGTCCATCAGCGGTTTTGTCTCATAATAACCGCTGGCTTCCACATTGTACTGCCCGTTTTCCAGCAGAAAGGGCACGTCCTTCCTAAAGTCCAGCAGCTCGCCCACAATATCCAAATGCTTCACACAGCCGGAGCCGCCGCCGAAATTGACATGCCCCCAGTCTTCCCGTCCACAGAATCCCTTTTGGAAACGCAGCTCGTCAAGGCTTTTGAGCAGCTCCACATCCGTGTCCAAGTAGAATCCCCCATATTCATATAAAATCTCCAGACGCGCAACGTCTGCCACATATCCCCATCTTTCCGCTTCATACGCCTGTCTGGTATAGGGATATTTCTTATAATCATAATTGGATGCATCCCAGCGTACAACCTCATAATCCGGACATTTCTCTTTCCAGCTGTCAATACACTTTTGAAGCTTGTCCGGAATCGGCGTACCTGAAAACCAGATGTAATGTATGGTTTTCGGAATCAGCGGTTCCTCACTGCATTTGTAAATGCCCTGTATATGCGGCTGTGTCTTCTCTTGAAGCTGAATAATCGGAGCGATACATACCGTAACCCCCTGTGCTTCCGGCATAGACTTTAACTGTTCTAAAACAGGGTAAAAATCTCCGTTTGTAATCATCAAAACATAATGATTCACAGAATGCTTTTTCAGGAATTCGGCGGAATAGACCGGAACCCTTCTGGAAACAAGCCCTATATCCCTTCCCTGTTTTGCCGGATTATTGTCAATATACCCGAGGACTTTGGATTCAAGGCTGTATTGGCTGCAGATATACGGTATCAACACCCTGCCAATGGCTCCCGCCCCCCAAAAGATTATATTTTTATCCGTATCCTTCACATATGCGGCAAATTCCTGAAATGATGTATTTATGAGTTTCATTTTCCCATCCATTCTTCTATGTCGTCACCATAGAAATACCAGCCGGAGAATCAACGAACTAAATCCCAAGCTATTTATTACAGTCTTCCACTAAGTCCTTCAGCGAAAGCACCTGTTTAAACCCTTCTTTCTTCAGCAGGCACAGAACCGCGTCTTCATATCTGTCCAATGAGACAATTACCGTTATATTCTTGTCCAAGTCTTTTGTATGGCCTACATCATAAATAGGAATCCCTCCAAAGTTCTGGCCGTTCATAGAACGATCCATGCAAAAAGGAATCTCATAACGATCCTTTAAAAAGCTTGTAAGCGCCCTCCCCGTCACAGCCATCCCATAGATTGCCACCTGATCCGTCTTCACTGCATCCTTTACGACGGCTTCAAATCTATTGTTACAAAAGATATTCTCCATCAAGCGGTATCTCGCCCTTGTCACAACATACGGCGCCGGACCAAGGCCGGACTGCCTTCCGCCGCCCCAGTCATGTACTTTGGGATGTTTCAGAATCGGATCTTTCATAACCTCCAGAAATTCTTTATGATGGGGATGATATTCATTCCTGACATCTCTGAGCCAGCCTTGCATATCCACCTCTCCCCAAGGTTCAAAAGGCCTTAACCTGACAATGTCCGCAGAGAATTCTTCTATACACCGTTTTGCAAACTGCGGCATCTCACGGAAATTCTTATCCTGATATACAGTGGCAATCTCTAAATGGTCAATAATACCTTTCTCCCTTAAGGACTTCACAAAGTGCAGATTATCTATCAAAGTAGAAATGGGCAGTGATGTACCGGAAAGCTCCTGCCAAATATCTTCATCAAAGCTGAGGACGGTAATAGCCACATGAAGGTTATACTGCCCCAGATTTGCAATCTGGCTCCAGTTCTTCTCGTTAAAAAGCGAACCGTTTGTCTCCAGAATCACGGAGCATTCCTCTGGAGCCGCAAGGGGCTTCCATTCTGCCAGCAGTTTTAATATATGCTTACTTACAAACAGCTCACCCAGCCCATTGGCGCTGATTTTCTTCACATGGGGCAAAATCTTCAGAAGCTCGGAATCAACCTTTTCCAGCTTCTTCTCTCTTTCAACCGCATTCACACGTTTCATGCAGTCCGGAATCCCACACATTACGCAGCGGTAGTTACATACATTTTCATATGCAAGATACAGCGCCGGCGGAAACTTAGGGATCTCCTCCAATTCTATGAAATTATCTTCCACATTATTATTCGCAACATAAGGGCATGCGTTAGGCCTGCAGTTCGAATAGTCTCTGTTTAAGTGGTATTCCCTGATGAGGTCGGCCTCCGCACTATGGTAGATTTCCTCCATTGTGTTTTCCGTTAATTTCCCTATTACCCCCCCGTCTTTCAACCAACCGCATATCCTGACTTCGCCTTCCTCATTGACTACTTGTATAAATTCTACTGCACGCCTGCAAAGCTTCATATCGCTACCTCATCCTTTTGATTTTTCCCGGTTTTTCCCGCATATTTTTTAATGCCTTTTTACGACTACATAAGTATATCCGCAATCCTATTCACTTCATCCGGCTCCAAGTTCTCATATATCGGCAGAGTCAACACTTGTTCTGACAGTAATCTTGCACAGGGAATATTGATATCCTTAAATTTATGGTTAAAACAAGCCTGATCTGATGTAACCGGATAAAAATATTTTCTCGAATATATCCCCTTTGCTTTCAGTACATTATACAGCTCATCCCTGCTGATTTTATATTCGTCTCTCACAAGGATCGGAAAATATGCATAATTGTTATTGCTCTTGTCCGATCCCTCAAAAACCTCTATCCCGTCAACTCCCTTTAAAAGAGCCTGATAGGATTCATATATTTTTCTCCGCCGGGAAATAGCCGTATCAATATGCTTCAAATTGCAAAGTCCCATTAATGCACAAAATTCATTCATTTTGGCGTTGACACCGATTTCTACGACTGTCTCTTCATCGCGTATGCCGAAATTCTTCAGATAATATAATTTATCGCAAAGCCCCCTATCCGAAAAAGTGACCGCCCCGCCTTCAATCGTGTTAAACACCTTCGTAGCATGGAAACTGAATATTGATGCATCGCCATAAGAGCCTATACCGCGCCCTTTGTAATTCACCCCAAAGCAGTGTGCGGCATCGTATATGACCTTTAAGTTATGTTTGTCTGCAATTTCTTGGATTGCCTCTATATTACATGCATGTCCGTAGACATGCACCGGAAGAACCGCCACTGTTTTGTCAGTAATCAGCTCTTCTATTTTCGTTTCGTCAATCGTCCCATCCTCCGGCTTTACATCGCAGAACACCGGCTCCATACCACATCTTACAATGGCATGGGTGGTAGAAATAAACGTAAAGGGCGTTGTAATAATCTGTGAATCCTGAGGGAAATCAAATGCCTGAATGGCTAATTCCAGAGCCATATGCCCGTTTACCATCAAAGAAATTTCAGGAACGCCCAAATAGTTCTTCAGCTGTTGTTCCAATTCTTTGTGGTATTCTCCCATGTTTGTAAGGTGACAGCTTTCCCAAAGCGGCTTAATCGTCTCTATATATTCTTCATACGGCGGCATAGAAGACCGTGTAACAAATATCTTTTCATCCATACTCAACCCCTATATTATAAAATAATATTTTGTATCTGCTCAAACAGTCCTTCCCGCGAAGCCGAAACAAATTCTCTTTGTGTTTTATATGTATCATCACTTTTGTTTGGCACTGTTTTCACAGTGATCTAAGAATTTCTCCAAAGTCCAGTCACCGCCTTCTGCGAAGATCGGAGCCTTGTCAAACAAGACCTTGTCAAAATAATCCTTCGTTTTCTTGTCAAAAGGCAGGACATTCTGAAGCATCTTCCCTTCCAAGGTTTCAAGGTCAATTTCAGCCGCCTCACCAATCCCTTCCAGCCAGATGAGTTTATTCTCCACGCGGCAGAAAAGCGATTCCTTATTCAGTGTTGTATAGATGGACGGCAGCCCGGACATCTCAAACACCTTTACCAGATTACCTTTTTCCTTGTCCAATAAAAACAATTCCTTCCCGTCGCCGGATACAATAAATATTTCCTTTTCTTCCGCATGGATAGCGGAAAACGGCATACCTGCCCAATTACATTTCTCCCACATCGGTAATCGGTATCTTGCTGCCTCGCCTTTTCCGGGATTCCATCTGACAATATCTGCAGTATCGCATCCTATATACCAAAAGTCACTTCCGTCATATGTCATGCGAAACACTCTCTTGTCCGGAAGCTCATAGCTTTTAATCTCATGGCTCTCCAGATTGGTAACGGTAAGGTTTCTCTTCTGGGCTTCCAAAGAGAAGAATCTCTTGTCATCCATGCTCCCGTGCCAATAGTACTTGTCGTAAAAAGGTGCTTCCCACCATTCCTCCCTGCTTAACTGTCCGTCACGGCCAAACTTCCATAGTCCCATACCACCGCCGCTGGGCATCAGATATATTTCATCCCCCCATATATGGAAGTTCCACGGCGCATACCGTACATCTTCCCCATATCCGCCTTCCAGCCCGAAAGCTTCCTGCTCCCCGGTTTCCGTGTTATATACATGAATCATACCGGTACCCGTGGGAAGGAAATATATCTTATTCCCTAACCTGCAGCATTTGAAATGAAGCTCTTTTGCTTTCAGATCCCGTTCTATAAAAGGTGTCATGCTCTCCACGGCGCCGGTCTTCCGATCCACTATGACCAACGCATTAAAGGCCGTATTGGAAAAGTATACCTTATTCTCATCCATCACAAAACCAGGACAGCTGAAATAAATATAATTTTCCATATATTTGTCGGTAATATTTTGGCATACCCTTTCCCGGTTCAAATGTGTCAGCATTATGGGTTTGTCATGATTCTGGAAGGGCTGCATTATTGCATTCATATCCCCATAATAGACATCACAGTTTTCCACGGCACATTCCTGTCTTTGCGTCTCGTCGCATATCCCCCAGCCTTCGGCTTTATACCGGTTTAAAATCTGCCGGTACCGTTCTCCCAGCTCAGGTGAAACCTGATCCAGCCTTTCCCCCATTGCAGGATAGGGCCGCCACCAGAATGTAAAGCGATCCTTCTTCGCTTCAAATACTTTCAGTGTATCTTCCAATACATCTAACGCCTTTTGTCCGTTGGCCATAAATTGTGCAGGATCATTTGCACTCAGGACCAGCTTTTTGCGTGTACCGTCTTCTTTTAATACCTTTGCAAGCCACTGAGCCGGGATTTCCTTAAAATCTTCTTCCTCCCTAATGTCCTCCGGCTTTATAAGACCAAGCTCCTCCGCTTTCTTCTCCTTATCCTGCAGATATTCCCTCAGCAGCCGCAATTGTACTGCATAAAAAGGATAATCGTGTGATGACGTATTTCTGATGCAAATTACATAATCGCCATATATTCTCTTTAAGATCTGATCATACCCCACCGGCACCGGCAGCATAACGTCCTCAAATTCCGCCCCATACACTCCGTCAAACCATTCTTTGGGGAATTTCTTATTCTCCCGCTCCGTGTAATTAACATAATACACTAAATAATCCGACTCTTTCTCACCATACATCATTGCAATATAGTTTGCCCACTTCCACATTTCGGAGGAGAACATATACCACTGTTCTTCTTCAAACAATTGACGGTTGATAGAAAACTTACAGTTCTTTTCCAGATACTCTATCCCTTCCTCCATTTCTTCCTTCGCCTTTTGTTTGATTTTATCGGGATTCTTCAAAGCTTCCTCATCATCGCACACTTCCTCCCACCTGCCCTGATCAATCGTCCGGGCCATTTGGGCGATACGGCCTGCCAAAAGCAATAATTTAACCTGCAGCTCTCTGTCCCTTTCATTCCGAGGAAGATAATCCAGCGGAAAAATATCCACTCCCACGGTAAAAGGACAGCCATGGAACTGTTCCAGCCATTCCTTCTTAATGCTGACACCGGTTCCATTACTTATCCAGCTGTGAAATTGATTGTATCCCACATCTGTCAGCGGACTCCGTACCAGATATCCTTCCGGAAGCTCTTTGGGCAGCACTTCCATCAATTTATTATAGTCCTCGCGCAAAAGCCATATATCAAAGTCATCATCCCACGGAACAAAGCCTTCGTGACGAACCGCCCCCAGCAATGTACCGTATGCCGCATACCATGTAAAGCCATATCTGTCGCATACCTCCGCTATTTTCTGCAGCACTTCTATTCCCGAAGCCCATACGGTCTTCATTGTTGTATCCAGATAAAATCCGTTCCGGATCTCCTGTTCAAAAAAGCCTTCCCGAAATTCCAACATCCTTATACCTCCCTACGTGCTTAAAGAGAGGTGTTTACACACCCTCTTGCGCGCGTCAATTAATATTTGAAAGTGTAATGCGTCTCCGATGTACAATGCATTTTCCTTCTTGTCAAAAGAGGAAATAGTGCATACAAGAAAATGTATCATCAAAAAAAGCGCCTATTATCCCACGAAAGCGCTTTCCATCATTTTCTATAGCTGCCTCCATGCATCTTTTCCCGATCCTCATTGTAATATATATCGGCCTATAACATCCAAAACATTAACTTAAATTTCATTTAACTATATCTTACCAACACTGTGACGTGTTTTCAGCACTTTTTACGGTAAAACCCGAGGCCGCCATTTCTATGAGTTCTGCTCCTCTGTCATCCGGAATAGACGCAGATATTGCCGAAGCTCTATGGAACTTGGTTCCGCACTTTGAAAATCTCGGTAATGCTGCAAAAGAGGCCATCTCATAGTGCCCTTGCCATAAATATGTCATGATTCTTTGGCAATTTACCGGCGGATCCCAAACGAATCTATCTCTCCCAGACTTCCAAATAACTTCCCTCTTTGAATTCCTCCTGTGCAATCTCCAGCATCTGTCTGGCCGAAAGCTTCTTCTGGTATTCCTTATTGTCAAATAAATTCTTTTGATCCTCTCTCACAAAGTCGCCTTTTTCAAAGGAAATGGCAAAAAAATCTTTTCCGAGCCATTCGTAATCACTGTCCGAAATCGTGTCCAAACTATAAAAGACGCCTCCGTAGCGGAAGGAATGCCAATTTCTCAGGCGATATACGTCCGGATACTTCATAGCCACATATGTCCCATAGGTCTCAAATTCACTGAAGCTGTTGGACTGCAGGTCATTTACGTCGATGGAATATATTATTTTTTCCCAAAACACAGTTCCCGGAATGTTATCGTTTGCCTCTATATCTTGAAGCAAACGGCGTGTAATATCACAATGAAACAGCATATGTTCCGAAATAAAAGATTGCTCAATACACTTATGCATTCCCGGAATAAGTTTTGCCATCGTTTCAAAATACTTCTCATGGTATTCGCCCTTGACATCCAAATAGGGAGCCCCGGACTTCTCATGAAACATAGAGAAAGTGCCGCAAGGTATGGTATCCCCGTCCCATATAAGGTAGTAATCATCCTCGCACATGCGGGCATACTGCATTTTTATAAACTGCTGATAGTACCATCCCGTGATCCCTCTCGGAAGCTCCTGCCCTTGCAGGATACTTTCCATAACATGTTTCATAACCTTATGCACCTCAGCAAAGGGAAGAATTGTATTTTCGTCTATAAAACCAACTTTTTCACCCAGACCGGAAGCTGCCACCAGAGCCCCCACTTCTTCATTGCCCACAAAGAAAATTCTCCTTGCCGGCAAATCGGCTGCCAATCTATGGTATTGGTTCCGGACTCTTTCATAATCTTTTGGCGTCACTACAATCAGTGCATCGTACTGCTCATTCGGCGTTATATTCTTTTCGTCACCGCTCCTATGCCCATCTTCTTCCGCATTCTTTACGCCCCCACTCTTTTCTATGCACCTTTCTTCTATATTCCTCTTTTCTATATTCCTCTTTTCTATACTCCTCTTTTCCGATGCAATGTCATTTATCTGCCCGTCCGACATGGCTCTCTCCTTCCTGCCGAACACGATTCCTCTTCTCAGCTCGGCATCCAGATATGCCTCCATTGTCCAGTCCGGGCACATATATCCCTTGGAAGTGTCTGTCACAAAGCCATGGTTATCCAAAATGCCGCGTATATCCCTTTCATCCTCCTTACAATGGTAAGAGCAAATGGCACACCGAATATTTGCGCTGCTTTCCAAAATCCTTGCTGCCCCTGCCAAAGCGGATTTCTCAGCGCCTTCTATATCCATCTTAATATAGTTGATCTCTTCCCCTTCCAACAGCTTATCAAGGCTTACATGCACCCCGTCATGATAATTGTCCAGAAATCCATAGATAATCTCCACCTTATCACAATCTTCATAAAAGGTCCGTTCCAGTGCCTCTACCCATTCCGGATCCGCTTCAATCAAGTAAAGCTTTCCCGCCTGATCTACACAATCTAATGCGAAAATACCTTCTGCGGCTCCGGCATCTACTACAACATCCCCCTTCTGCACTCCATAATTTACATAATCATAACAATGGGGAGAACGGACATCCTGTTCCAGAATCACGGAACGATAGTATTCTATAATCCTCCCTTCATCCCATCCTCTGGGGAAAAACATCCTCCTGCCCTTGTAAGGCACATACCGCATTCCGAAATTTTCATCCAAATACACCATAACAGGCAGCTTCTGATATTCTTTGACGAAATCGTAGCTGATTAAGTCTATTCTCCCTTCTCTGTCGATATACTCTATAATTTCGGTAACTTCCGGATCGTCCAGTTCCTGACTATGTTTATAACGCCAATAATCCTTATTCGCCAAAGTATACACTGCCTGCGATACCATATCCATGCAAAGCAGCAATGCATCAATCAGTAGAAGCAGTTTACTTAAGTCTGTTTCCCCATCCGATATCCCGGAACACATCTGCTCGAACCGCTCCAAAACCTCTGCATACTGTTGTTCTGTAAAAGTACTGCGGTTGACCTGTAATTCTGTATATACACACTGCTTCATATCTTCAACCGGTACTCTTTCCACAGGCAGTCCCCCTTCTGAAACGGCCGTTCTAATTTTCAGCAGCAATTCTTTCGTTTGATTCATCGTGCTTTTCTCCTTTACATCCGCATTTCTTGCTTGTATGGTTTTCTCCCATATGCTAAAATATATTAAATATTATGTGCTAAAACCTTGTCGGTTATGGCTGTCAAGAATGGTGGTATTTTCATGCGTACAATACAAATTTTTCAAAAGCTAATCAATTCTATAAAAGCAAACCCATCCATTACCGCGCTGCTTCCTTGGGAAGATATCCAATTATGTATATTAACGGAGCTGGAAGACCGCGAAGCCCTTTACACGGTAGGGCAATTTCAAAATATCCGAATATTAATTCAAGATTACATGGACGATGCCATGCGATATGCATCCGGCAGCAATGCAGAGGCTGTAATGCTCCGGCTCCAAAGCATTATCTTTGCCTTGCAAATCCTTCCTGAGACAGAACATGCAAATCATTTAATAGAGCACGCCAATTTTGACCATGCCTGTCTCCGCCACTATAAAGATAACACTATTATCGTACTCGGTGATTCTCATGTCAATTTTTTCAGCGGTAATGAAGAGCTCTCATTTTTGCCCATGGGCAATGATATCAATACCTGCATAAACAATACTTCCTACCCCTTTACGCCGCTGCACATCGGTCCCTGTCTGGCATATAATTGTAACCGTCCCCATACTACTGTTTCTTTTCTCGAAAAGGTTGAATTCTTATGCCAAAATTTTATAAAACCTCATGCCCGGGTTCTATGCTGCCTCGGAGAAATCGATATCCGCGTCCATGTCTTCAGGCAGGCAGAACTACAGCATAAAACCTATCAGCAGATTGTTGATGATATTTTAGTAGAATATCTACAATTTCTCCTTCGATTACAGGAACAGGGATATCAGGTGTCCTGTTGGGGAGCAATTGCCTCCCAGAAAGAAACCTGCCCCTTAGACCCTAATTTCCCCCGCAACGGTACGGAGACCCAGCGCAATATGGCAGCCGCATACTTTAACCGGCAGTTATCCGAATATTGTATGCAGCACAGTATTCCCTTTCTGTCTATTTTTGAGCGGATGATTACGCCGGATTATCTTACATTGGATAAATATCTTTCTTCTGATCACTGCCATTTAGGGCAGTGCGCCCTCCCTTTGGCCTTGCAAGAGTGGCAGAAATTATTTTAATTATAGCATATTTGTTTTGAATCTATCAAGATTTGATTCCTATGTGTCTTAGAACCGTAAATAGCCGTATTTTCCCTTGTTATAGCAAACTTAGTTTAGACATATTCTCTAAATAGTTAAAAAATTATTTTTCCTAAGTACGTAAAATTTCCTTTTATGTAAAAAAAGAACTGACTTACGTCAGTTCCTTTTTTATTAGATGTTACTTTGTTTCCACAATTACTGCAGTAAGGAAAGTACACCCTGGTTAGCCTGATTGGACTGTGCCAACATAGCCTGACCAGCCTGAGCCAGAATGTTGTTGTTAGCATACTTAACCATCTCAGATGCCATATCGGTATCACGAACACGGCTCTCAGCAGCGGTTGTATTCTCTACAACGTTGTCTAAGTTGTTGATAGTATGCTCAAGTCTGTTCTGAACAGCACCGAGTTCAGCACGCTGGTTGTTCAAGCTCTTAATAGCATTCTTGATGCTGCCGATTGCTGATTTAGCTGAAGCTACGCTTCCTACAGAAACACTGGATACACCAATGCTAGCAGCAGACATTGAGCTAATCTTCAAAGTAATCTGATTACCAGATGCGCTCTCTGCACCAACCTGAAGAGCAACACCAGTCGCAAGGCTACCATTCAACAGATTTCTCTCATTGAAAGTAGTAGTATTTGCTACACGGTCGATCTCGCTAATCAGATTAGTAACTTCCTTCTGGATGTAGGTACGATCTTCAGACTGATTTGTACCGTTAGCAGCCTTAACTGCCAGCTCGTTCATTCTCTGAAGCATATCGTGTACTTCATTCAGAGCACCTTCAGCCGTCTGTACGCAGGAAACACCGTCCTGAGCATTAGCAGAAGCCTGTGTCAAACCTCTTACCTGACGTCTCATCTTCTCGCTGATAGCCAAACCTGCTGCATCATCAGCTGCACGGTTGATCTTGTAACCGGAAGATAATTTCTCAGTGGACTTGCTCTGGCTAGCGCTTGTCAAACCAAGCATTCTGTTAGAGTTAACTGCGCGTAAGTTGTGTTGTACTACCATAATATTTTCCTCCTTGAATTTCAACACCGCTTCCTTGCGGCGTATTGTTTTTGCTTGCCGTTCCTTCGATTCGCACGTATCGCCCTCCCGGCAAATGTCAATGTAACCTTTCGCTGATTGTGCGGGTCAGTTTCTGATTACGATTAGGTAAGCTCTTGAATTCTCATTCATTTGCTTTACTTGCTAAGTATATCGGAAGATTTTGCGGAAACTTTAGGGATTCTTGAAAATTTTTTATTTTCTTTTTCACTTCCTATAATCTCTTCTCCCTTCCCGACATAATGTATATCGGAAGGTGAATAAAATACTTTAGAGGCAATTTACATTTTTTCAAAAAAATATATATTATTTTGTAAAGTCCATTCCTTTTATTGCCATTTACAATTCCTTTTTATGGTTATCAATTGCTTCATAATACCCTCTGACATAGCCGTATACTATATAAATGTTTTATGGCAAATAGGAAGCTGCTATGCAAACCCCTTGCGCAGCAGCTTCCTAATATATAACTCCTATTGCCTACTGTCCATAAACTGTGAAGAAGACACGGAATTTCCACTCATATTCTTATAATAATTGTATGCAGCCTTGGAATTTTTCCTCTCTTGACGGATATTTTCACGGCTTTTTGAAAAATATTGCTCCACTAACGCTTTGTTTCGTTTTTCCTGCGCCTGAATCGAGGTCCCAAGCTCTGTAACCTGACGGATTTTATTTTGAAGTTCCGCAATCTGCGCCTTGTACTTCTCGCGATTACCCTTCAGTTCCTCGGCAAGCCTGCTATAGACAGCTTCAAAGCCTTCATCCAGCTTATTCAGCCTTTCGATGAGCCGCCCTTTTTCTTCAATCGCTTCGTCAAAATCTTCCAGCTTTATCGTTTCCGACAAGAAACTCTGTTCCTGCTGTTCATTGTATTTCCGGATGTCCTGCAACACCTGAAGTTTCCGGTCAAGGCTCTCGGACAGAATAGTGAGTTGATTTTCCATTAGGCATTCCCCTTCTCGCGATTAATGCGCATAACTTCTTTCCATGTATCCCTGACGGATCGCAGATGCTCAATGCACTCTTCCAAGATTTCCTTGTCTTTTTTTACATTTGCTTGAACAAGGCGTCGATCCAAATATACATAGATATTCTCAAAATCCTTCGCCACCGGATATTTCATATCCAGAGTCTGGCGGAGATATTCTATGATTTTCTGTGTCTTTATAATATTGGTATGAGCCTTCTGGACATCCTTTTCGTCAATAGCTAACTCTGCAATATTACAGAACTTAATTGCGCCGTCATACAACATCAATGTAAGTTCCGCAGGACTCGCCGTCAGTATCTTACTATTGTTATACTGGGCATACGCATTAGGTAATGCCATATCATGAACCTCCCAACAGTGCAGTCACTGAACTTGAATTCTGCTGCATCTTCGCCATAGCAGTCTCCATGGCAGCAAATTTCTTGTACCATTTATCCTCGTAGTCGTTCAGTTTCTGCTCCAAATCTTTAATCTTAGAAGTATAGTCATCATAATCGGACTTCATCTTCTTGTCATCATAAAAACTACCGAAGGTACGGACACCATCCACCGACTTGGACATCTCAGTCATTTTGTCATACAGATTCTGGGAAAGCTTGGTGAAAAAGCTGATCACAGTATTAGGGTCGTTGGCAATCATGCTCTTCAGCTTATCTGCGTTTCCTGCAGTAGCAGTGTCATCGGGGTCACCGTCAATATGGTAGGCGTTTTTCTCGTTTTCCGCAGCGGTGAAATAACTTAATGTCTCAATACCAAAGTCGAAA
>Ga0137308_100782_pt1 | contig 43145 bp, 34 predicted proteins | sample Inofrocosms_June_FD_97181 | JGI IMG/M metagenome (GOLD analysis project Ga0137308, IMG submission 97181) | Mouse cecal microbial communities from Vienna, Austria - N-Acetylneuraminic and N-Acetylglucosamine D2O microcosms_June | ecosystem: Host-associated > Mammals > Digestive system > Large...
AAAATGTCTATCATTCAGCTCTGACAATTCCGCAACTTTAAGTTGCTATTGGTTATTTTCTCCCATAAGCAGCAACAAAAATCTGCCTAAAATAATAATTTAGCACTATATCCGACAAATTGAAACAAATAATACAAAAAAAGAAATATGAAGAATGGAGTGTGATTCCGCCGCAGTCGGCATTGGTGGTAATGTGTATAACTGGCTGTCTTATGGAATTGTGGGTAACTCTGTTTGCAGGACGTGGGAAAGCTGCCCTTTGCTTTTCCATGTGCTGTGAATAGAGTTATCCATGATTCCATAGCCTGTTATGCACATTTCCACAATGCGGTTTTTGTTTTTCCGTCCTTATGCGGTTCGTTCCGCTTCCTGTTTTTTCCTGTGGTATGCTTCCCTCCTTGCGGCAAGATAATTCTCATAGCGTTCCACCGCTTCGGGGTTTCCAGTGGCGGCTTCCTCATACATTTTTTGCCGGGATTTCTTGGTGGCTTCGGATTGATACGCCCGCTTCTTTGCCAGCTCTGCCGCCGCTGCCGGGTCGGTTTCGGCTTGCCGTACCAGTTTTTCCCTTGCGGTTTTCTTCCGGCTTCTGTGGGCTTCCAGACGTTCCGCTTCCTCCGGCGTTAAGGCTTCCCCCTCTTTTTGGGCGGCGGCAAGCTCTTTCAGCGTCCTTGTCTTTGGCTGTCCGGCTTTCTGCCTTTCGCGCCACGCCTTATGCTGTGCGGCTTTTTTCCGGCGGTGTTCTGCAAGCCGTTCTGTTTCCTCCGGCGTAAGCTCTGCCCCGGTCTTTTCCAGTTCCATAAGTTCCTTTATGGATTTTTTCTTAGGCGGCTTGGGCGGTTCTGTAGCTTTTCGTTTCTCCCTCCATTCCTTTTGCCACTCCCGGTTATGTGCAAGCCGTTTTTCCTCGGCTTCCAGTTCTTCCGGCGTAAGAAGCCCCGCTTTCTTCCTTGCGGTAAACTCCCGTTTCTCTGCCTTGCGCTTCTCATACCGCGCCTTTTCAAGTTCCTTTGAACGTGCTTCTTTTGCCGCCTGTTCCTCCTGCTGGCGACGTTGTTCCTCTACCTCTGCCGGGGTGATGATATGGGCGGGTACTTCAAATGCGCCAATAAAGTTCAGATAAATGTCTATCCGCTGGCGGCGGTCATTCCCCCGCCCCTCGCCCTCATGGATAATCACTTTCTCGATAAACTCGTTAAGCATGGGTGTTGTCAATTCGGAGAAGTCGGTATAGCGTTTCACAAGCTGGATAAACTGCTCTGTTTTCAGCTTATCGGCGTTCCAGCTTTCTATCTGCCTTTGCCATTCCTCTATGGACGTTTCAAGCCCGGTCTGTTCCTCGTCATATTCGGCAAGAAGCCGGGTAAAATGCTTATCGGGTATCTTGCCCGTGGCGTTGCCCTCATACAGCTTTTTCACAAGCCCGTCAAGCTCTTTGTGCCGCTTCTGTGCCTTGTTGATTTTCTGCTTGCACTCTTTGACGGTTTTCTCTTGGTTCTGGTCGGACGCTTCCCGGACACGCTCTGTAAACTCTTTTTCATTGTGCCGCACATACCAGCTTAAGTAACCACGAACGATACCGGATAAGTTTTCGACGTGCATTGCATCAGGTTTGGCTTCAACCAAAAACGGGTCTTACCGCTGCCGGAGCCACCGATGATAAGCACGTTTTTGTTGCGGGCGGTTTTGGGGTCCTTGGGGCGGTTGTTCATGGTCAACCGTTCCGTTTGGGTGAGGATGATGTTGTCCTCAAAGGCCGGGGCAATATAAGGGGCAATGTCCGCCGATGTGCCCCAGCGGGCGGTGCCGTATTCCATATTTCTGCGAAACTTTTTTGCGTTTTTGGCCTTGTAGTAGACGGCCACCCGCAGCAGCACACCGCACACCAGCCCCACCAGCAGATCAAAGGGGTGGAAGCTGGGGAAGCTGTTCTGGAACGCGGCAGAGATGCCGTCCAGCAGATGCAGCAGCTTTTGGGAGCTGTCAGCCCCCTCCGCCAGCCGCCACGCCTGCCCCAGCTTGGAAGCATACAGCCCGATCACCGCATAGGGCAGGTTGGCAAGCGCCAGCTTTTTCACGTTGACCTGCTTCATCGTTCCCGCTCCCTCCGCTTCTCCCGGTTCACCACCGTATTCTTCACCAGCTCCTTAAAGCTGGCAAGCCGTTGCAGTACCGAGGGCCGGGACGCTTTTTTGACCTTTTTCCCGGCGTACTCGTTGAACGCGGACGTGAGCGCATCGGCGTCCCTGCTCTTGAAGAACACCAGGAACTTGGGCGGGTTGCTGCTCCTGTCCCGCTTGATGGCATAATCCACCCCATATTTACGGGCGATGCGGTCAAAATCCTTGATGGAGGGATCGTTGATCTCAATGTTGGACACGCCCTGATCCTGGCCGATGAGCTGCTTCACCGTCTGCCTGCCATGGTGCTTCACGGGACTGTCCCGGCTTTGACGCTTTTGGTGCTTGACCTCCTTACGATGGGCCAGATATTTGGAAATGGCCGATTTCAGCATCCGGCCCGTGAGCTTACTCCCGTTGATGACCAGCGTGAGTGTTTTATTCTCCACTTCCTCCTGCATGAAATAATCACCTCTCTTGTCCCCGGTCTTTCTGCCGGAGCTGTAAATATTCGTTCCAATCCTTGCCCCGCGCCGGGGCGTGGACTGATACGCTGTAACCCTGCCGGGTGTACTTTTTTGTCAGCTTTTCCGCCGCTTCCCGCCCCGGCCCATCCGCGTCCAGGCACAGGTCAATGCGCCGGAGATGGGGATTCTCCCGTAGGTAAGTGTCCAGCGGCCCCTCATACAGCCCGCACAGTGCAACCGCGTTACTTGTAACGCTGGGATGCAGGGTGCAGTAGCTCATCAGGTCGATGGGGGCTTCAAAAACAAATACCCGCATGGAATTTTTATCACAGTGGAGCCGGAAGCCGATCTCCTTATCGCTGCCGGGGACTCCGGCCCGGAACGATTTCCCGCCCTTGTCGTAGGTGCCCCGTTTGGCGGCATAGACCGGCTTGCCGCCGCTGTTCCGGCCCACAAAGACACAGTTATGGCGCTCGGCTTCCTCATACAGCAGGCCAGCGCCCATAAAGCCCCGTATCACCTGGGGCGCGATGCACCGTGTTTGATTGAGGTAGGCGTATACGCGGCGGGTGTCCGGGTTGGATGGTGGGAGCGCAAAGGGGACATTTTTCTTTGGAGCCGGACGTGGTGGAGGGGTGCGGGTTTCCCGCACCCCTCCATGGTAGTCCAGGAGGAAGTTTACCGCCTCGGAAAAGCTCTTGCCCTCAAACCTTCGCAAGAAAGAAATTGCATCCCCACCCCGCAGCTCCGAGTAGCGGAACCACATCCGGCGGTCTCGGCTGCGAATACGGATGCTGTCCATTTCTTTTGTGGTGAAGTAGCTACCGATCTTCTTGACCTGATAGCCCAATGAGGACAGCAGATCGGGAAGGTCGGTGTTTCGGGCAATCTCCATTTCCTCCGCTGAAAAAAGATCCTCCCAGCTCTGGCCCTCCCTGTCCTGGGAGATCAATACCCGGTCTTGGGCAGAGTGGGCACGACGGGCTTGCCGTAAACGGTAGTGACCCACCGGCTGACAGCCTGGACCCAAATGCCATTGTAGACGCCGCCCACATCGGCCACATTCACGAAGGAGGATGCGGCGATGCTCTTGACGGCGGTGCATTTCAGCATGGGCTTCTCCACCTGGGCGAAGCCAGCGGGAGCCTGCCCGAACACAAACATGATCTCCGTGACGCGCTCATTGGAGGCCAGTCCCAGCGCCGTGGCGGACGCGGCCAGCGTGTAATTCTTGCTGGTGGACAGGTTATCCGCCAGGGTGCGGCACTCGCCGCCATTGACACGATAGGTGATCTTGTAGGTGCCGGGGAAATTGTAGGTGCCCGTCACCACGGTGTCCAGCCGGACCTCGGCGGGCAGAGTATCGCGCCAATAGAAGGAGGTCAGCATGACGTTGGAATTGTTGGCAATGTCGGAGAACGAATAGTTCACCGGCTGGCCCGCCATGATCTGCTTGGGGCCGGTCTTGGTGATGGACACGCCGGTGGACAGGGATTTATTCGTGACCTCAAAGCGGACGATTTCGCCAGCGTGTTCCAGATAGGCGGTCAGCTCCTGGTCGCTGACACCGTAATTCGCCGGAGCCTTTACCTCCCGGATGGTATAGCGGCCCAGGGGCAGGGGCCTGGAAGCGGCCACACCCCGGCTGTCGGAGCGAATGGTGTCCACCAAATTCCCGGCCTTGTCCCTGATCTCAAACACAGCGCCCTCCAGCAGCGTCCCAGCGGGCAGACCGTTGGTGGAGTTGTAGTCGGCGGATTTCTTGGTGATCTGGATTTGGGCGGTGATGGGAGTGTTCTTCCACTCAATCAGGGTAGTCTCGCCCGCCGTGACATACACGGTTTTCATCTGGGTATCGGGGATGTAGCCCTCATTTTCCAGCTCCCGCAGATAGTAGCGCCCGCCGTCCGTCAGGTCCTCGATGTAAACATAGCCCTGATTGTCGGAAGTGTATTGACCCACCGGCTTATTGGTGCTATCGTATAAGATAAAGTTCACGCCATAGATGCCCTTGCCGGTCACGCTGTCGGTCTTATGAATCAGAATCCCGGAGAAGGGCTTGTTTTTCACCGTCAGAGTGGTGGTTTTGCCGTCCTGGATGGTGAAATCGTGATGGGTGGCGTCAATTTTGAAGCCCTGCGCCGCCTCAATTTCCAGCGCGTAGTAATGCCCCGCGTCCAGATTGACGTGGACACGGCCATCCGAGCCGGTGGTGACAGTTTCCACTAAAGCGCCGTCCATCTTCCTGATCTCAAAGGTGGTGCCGGGGATGCGCTGGGTGGGGTCGCTCTCGGAAACCTTGATAAGCTCCAGCCCGCCCTCGCTCTTGTTGAAGAAGGTGAGGGTCTGCGCGACGCCGCTCTTGATGAGGATGGACTGCGGTGTGGTGTCCAGCACATACCCGCTGACGGTTTTGGTTTCCTTGGCGGTGATGGTGGTGCCGGGGGTCAGGTCGGTGAGGACGATCCGGCCATTGCGATCCGTGATATACTCGCCGTTGTTGGGGCCAGCCACCGCGCCACTGCTGTCGGTCACGAGGAAGGTCACGCCCTGGATGGGATCGGTGGTGCCGTCCACATATTTCTGGATGGTGAGGGTCTGCTTGGGGGCGTTGTAGAAGGTCAGGGTCTGCGTGTCCTGCGGGTTGACCTTTACCGTCTGCGTCTGCGTGGCGGGGTCGATGGTATAGCCCTCAATCGTCCGGGTCTCCTTCACCACGATGGTGCCGGTCACGCCGGAAATATGAATTTCCCCGTGCGCATCGGTGGTATACAGACCGTTGGAGGACAGATGCCCGTTGGCGTTGTCCACATAGCCGCCGCCAGCGTAGGTCAGCTCAAATTCCACCCCGGCCAAAGGCTGCTTGGTGACGGAATCCAGCTTGCGGATGATAAGCTCACCAGCCCGCTTGTTCCAGAACGTCAGCTCCGGCGCGCCTTGGCCTGCCTTGATCTGGACACTCTTGGGGGTGCCATCAAGCACATAGCCGTCCACAGTCTTGATTTCGCGGGCGGTGATGGTGGTGCCGGGTTCCAGCCCCGTAATGACGATCTCGCCCGCCGCGTTGGTATAGAAGGTGCCATCGCCGGGACCGACAGGAGCGCCGCTCCCATCCACCACCTTGAACGCAACGCCAGCCAGCGGCTCATTGGCGGTGCCCTCAATGTATTTGCGGATGGTCAGGGTCTGCTTCGGGTCGTTCTCAAAAGTAAGATCGTTACCGTTGGAGCTGCCGCCCGGAGTAGTCCCCGGATTGGTCGCGGTGGCGTTGGAGCCGGTGGTGACGCTGTTGCCGGTGCCGTTTTTGACGATAATGGTCTGCGGCGTGGTGTCCAGGACATAGCCGCTGGGCACACTGACCTCGGACACCACAACAGTGCTGCCGGGGACAAGGCCGGTGACGGTCACGGTGCCGTCCTTGCCGGTGGTGTAGCGGCCCAGCACGTTCCCATTGCCGTCCTTCACCGCAAAAACGGTGCCGGGGACAGGCTTCCCGGTGACGGAATCCAGCTTTGTAATGGTCAGGCTGCACAGGGGGTTGTTGAGGAACACCAGCGTCTGCGTGTCCAGGGGGTTTACGGTGACGGTCTGCGTCTGAGTGGCCGGGTCAATGGTATAGCCGGGGGCGGCGGTGATCTCCTTCGCCACCACAGTGCCGGTGATGCCGGAAATGCGGATCTCCCCGTTGGCATCGGTGGTGTACATACCGTTGCTGGACAGATGGCCGTTGTCATTGTCCACATAGCCGCCAGAAGCATACGTCAGTTGGAACTGCGCCCCGGAAATAAGAGCGCCGGACACGGAATCCTTTTTCTGGATCACGAGCGTTCCGGCCCGCTTGTTCCAGAACGTGAGTTGCTGCACACGGCCACCCACGATTTTGATGTCCTGGGGGGTGCCGTCCAGCACAAAGCCCTCCACAGTCTTGACCTCGCGGGCAATGACGGTGGTGCCGGGTTCAATGCCCTCCAGCACGATCTCGCCTGCCTTGTCCGTGTAATACACGCCATCATCCGGGCCAACCGCCGCGCCAGCGCCGTCCACAACCTTAAAGGCCACGCCGGACAGCGGCTCGTTCTCGGTGCCCTCAATGAACTTCCTGATAATGAGAGTGGTGCCGGGTTCGTTGTCAAAAATCAGGCTGTTCGCCACGCCGGAGCGCACCACGATATTTTTCGGGGTCTCGTCCAGCACATACCCGGAGGGAGCGCGTTTCTCGGACACCACGACGGTGGAGTTGGGGGCCAGCCCGGTCACGGTGACAGTGCCATCGGTGCCGGTGGTGTAAAGGCCGTTGTTGGGACCGATCACAAAGCCGGAGCTGTCCGTCACCAAAAATTCAGCGCCCTGCAAAGGCTTCTTGGTCACAGCGTCCCGCTTCAAAATGGTCAGGGTGCAGAGGGGATCGTCATAAAATCTCAGCGTCTGCGTGTCCCCAGCGTTCACCACCACCGTTTGCGGGGTGGGGTCCTTCCGGTAATTATCCGGCGCAAGTTCCTCCGAAACAACGTATGTGCCGGGGAGCAGCTTGGACAGCACGATCTGGCCGTTTTGGTCGGTGGTGTAGAGACCGTTGGAGGAAGTCAGCCCCTCATTGTCGGGCGTCAGCTCGCCGTTCGCCATCATGATTTTGAAACGAGCGCCAGCCAACGGCTGCTTGGTCACAGAATCGTACTTTTCAACGATAAGACCGCCCTTTTTGGTGTTCTTAATGACCACCGTTTGAGTATCGCCGCCCTGCCCAATGACCACGTTGGTGGAGGGGGTGTCCATGACATACCCATCCGGCGCTTTGATTTCAGAAATGACGTATGCGCCCGGAGCAAGGTTAGAAATGCGGATTTCACCGTTGGAATCGGTGGTGAAAATGCCATTCTGCGTAAGGGAGGACGTTCCGATCACGCCGTCCAGACCGACCTCGCAGCCCGCCGCCGTGGTGATGCGGAACTCAGCACCGGGCAGGACCTCGTTGGTCTGGCTGTCCCGCTTCTGGATAATGAGCTTACCCTTCGGCTGGTCCTTAAAGGTCAGGGACACGGTGCGCCCTTCCTTAATTTGGATGGTCTGGCTCTGTGTGTCGATCAGGAATCCGGGAGGGGCTTTGACCTCGGTGACGATCACGCTCTTGCCCGGTTTCAGCCCTTCAATGCGGATTTCGCCGTTTTCATCTGTTCTGAAAATGCCGTTGCTGTCCCCGATCAGGGTGCCATCAGCATACATCACCTTGAACTCGGCGTTCGCGAGAGTGACCGAGGGATTGGTGGCGCACACCTTCCGAATAAGAAGATTTCCGTCCGGCATATTGTCGAAGCGGACTGTAACCACACTCTGCTCCCCGTTGTCCACGATGAACACGGTTTCGGAGGAGTTGATGATGGAGTAGCCATCCGCAGAGCTTACCTCCTCCACGACATATGCCCCTGGCTCCAGCCCGGTCCACATGGCGATGCCATTTTTGCCCGTCACCTTCTGGCCGATGACGGTGCCGCCCGTGCCGCTGGTGCCGGACAGATACCGAAGCTGGAAGGTGCATCCGGCCAGCGCCTCGCCAGTGACGGAATCGTACTTCTCGACCACGATGGCGTTCTTGGGGGTGTTCTCAAAGGTCACGGTGTGGTCCTTGCCCGCCGCCAGATAGATCTCCTGGGTGTCGGGCTGTTTGATGGTAAAGCCAGGGGCGGGTTCCAGCTCCTTGATTTTATACCAGCCCGTTTCCTGCCGCTCCAGGTGGATCTGGCCCTCGGCGTCAGTATAGTAAACGCCCAGGTCGTTGTATTCGCCTGTCTTGGTATCATCAGAGCCGCGCCAAATCTGGAACTTCACACCCTCAATGGGGCTTCCGGTGACGGAATCCACCTTTTTAACGAACAAATCCGGCTTGCGCAGGTTGCTCAGCTCAATGGTGGTGGTCTTGTTTTCCTCCAGGTAGACGGTGTGGATGGTATCGTCGGCCACCCAGCCATTTTTGGGCTTGGTCTCCTGCACGGTATATGCGCCCGGATTCATTCCTTCCAGGATAATCATGCCGTTCTGATCGGTGAAGTGCAGCTCATTGTAGCTGCCGTTGACCTCACGGATACGGAACTGGACGCCGGAGAGGGGATCGCCGGTCTGCTGGTCGATCTTCAGCAGACGCAGACCGGGCTTAGTGCTGTTCACGAAGTCCACCACCACATCCTGATCCTTGGCGGCGTCGATCCAGACGGTCTTGCGGTTGTTGGTATCGAGGATATAGGGGGCGGGGACATCGGTTTCCTCCACCTCATAACACCCGGAGGGCATATCGGACAGGGTGACTTTGCCGTCCGCGCCCGTGACCACATCGTTTTCATAGCCGATGTTCACGCCCCGGATGTGGAAGCTGGTGCCGGGGACGGGATCGCCGGTCTCGGTGTTCCGCTTGGAAATGGTCAGGGACCGCTTGTGATGGTTCATCTTCTCCACCACGATGGTCTGCTCACCCTGCAAATCCTCGGCGTTGATGTGAACGCCCACCGGGGAGCGGTCACAGTCGAAACCAGCGGGGGCGGAAACCTCGCGGAACTCATAATAGCCCTCGGTGACGTTGCTGACAGTGATGGTGCCGTCCGCCTGGGTTTCTTCGGTAGAAATGATCTGACCGTCCCGCAGAACAACAAAAATAGCACCGGGCAGGGGCTGGCCGCTCTCGTCCACCTTCTTGAGCTGCACTTTCACCTTGCTGCTATTTTCAAAAATCAGGGAGATGTCATGCTCCCCGTCCCACACAAAAGCCTGCTTCCGCTTGGAAATGTCGGAACTGAGGATGAAGCCCTCCGGGGGAGTGATTTCCTCCGCGATGTAGCTGCCTGTGGGAAGGTTGGAAAAGTCCAGATCCTCCTTCAGAATGTAGCCGCCGTCCTTGGTGGTGTACTCGCTGACAAAGCTGCCGCCATCATCCAGCAGGACGCTGGTAATGCGGATCACCGCGCCGGGGATGCCCACGGTGGGATTATCCGCGTCCACCTTCCTGATGGAGCCGTCCCCGTCCTTCTTATCGGTGGTGTTGTAGAAAGTGAAGGTGTTACCAACGGAGCTGTTGGGCATGACCGTTACCACCTGGGATGCGGTCTGCGCCACATAACCCTCCGGCGCTGCTTCCTCCGTGATGGTAAACTGCCCTGCGGTAAGCCCATCGGCTTCCGCCGTCAGCGTAAAAGTGCCATCCGCGCCGGTCTCCCTGGTAACAGAAAAATCGCCGGAGCCGTCCGCGCTCTCGACTTTGAAGGTGACGCCGGGGATGGGCTTGTTGGTGCCAGCTTCCAGCTTTTTTACTGTGAGACGCACGCTGGTCTCGGTGGGCTTATCGTCCGGCACCGCGATCAGAAGCCGCTGCATGGGGACGCCGGACTGCCCCGGCAGTTTCCAGGGCTGGGACTGATCCCACTCGTAGATCCACAAATGATAATTGGGGTAGTATTCCGGGTGGTCCAGCACCAAATTCACGCCGGTGGCAATATAGTCATAGGCGGAGTTGCCGGTAGCGCCGTTATCATTACTGTCGATGATGGAGTGGGTGTCAATGGCGTCCCAATCTGTGATCCAGGAGGACTGACCATAGGTGCGGTGATACAGCTTCATTGCCGCCACAAATTCCTCCGCAGCCTGTTCAATGAAACCCTCCCGGTTGCTGTTCACATCCAGGATGATGCCGTATTCATAATACCAGCTCATGGCCTGGGCCACCATGAACCAAATGTCGGACCAATACTCGGTCCAATGCTCCAAACCCACAGCGTTGCCCGCATCGGTGAAATTGCCATAGGTGTGGGCGTAAATGTAGGTAAGCAGCACTTTCAGCGAGGAACTGTCCGCTTCGGTTTTGAAATTCCACTTCTGGCCGTTAGCCCCGGAACCCAGGGTGCCTTTATGATAGGCGCACAGGGCGCGGGTGGGGGCGTCCAGACCGGGGACGCTCACCTGCTCGTCAAAGACATAGGGCAGGCCCGCATTGTTGATGGTGCTGCTGGCGGCGCGGTAACGGACGGGCCGACCGCCAATATACATATAGTCCGAGGACTTCTGTGTGATACTGCCAGGGGCCGAGGACAGCCCGGTGGCGGCAAAGGCGGACAGGGGCAGGACACCCATGACGCACACCAGCGCCAACAGCAGGCTGACGGCGCGTTTGATGATGTTGTTCTTCAAAATGAAAACCTCCTTTGACATGGAACAAGGCCAGACCGTTTTCACGATCTGGCCCTGCCAGTATTGATGATTGAATTTTGAGGATTAGCTGGGGTATCGCGTGTGAAGGATGTAGCTGGGCTGGCCCTCCAACCACCACTTGAAATACTGCCCACCCCACCGGGCCTTATTGTTCAGCCCGCTTTCCGTGACCTTGATGTATTCGTCCGTTTTTTCCAGGACTACCACCACATGATGATTTGTCCCGTCAGCGTACTCGACAAGATCACCGGCCCTGATCTGCGCCCAGCTCGGCCTGTCCACCCGCCGCCACGGAAGGTTGCCAAAGGCGGCGTCGCTGCAAAGGGTGGCCCAGCCCGCGCAGTTGGTGGAAGATACTCCGTAGGGGCCATTGCTGGTAGAGCGGTAGGGAGCGCCGTAGAGGGTGTTGGTGGGGTAGGTGTCCCGGAGCGCCCGGATGGTGGAGCGCACAGTTTCTTCCGTGAGGTTGGCGGCGGAGGGGGTGGTCGGGGTCTGTGCAACCTGCTTCACTTCCTCCTGATAAGAAGAATTGGGGTCGATGTAGACGCTGTTGGTGGCGGCGTCATAGGTTACGCCGAAGTCAACGGCCCGCCCAATGTCGCGGAGCTTCACATAATTGTTGCCGCCGATGGTGTAGGCCGTCATGGACACCCGCTGTCCGTTCACATAGATAGGCTGGCTGCTCAGTGTGGCGGTGAGAGCGGTGGCCGCTTGCGCGGCGGGGCCGCAGAGGGTAATGCCGGTCAGGATGCCGATGCCCATAAAGATGATTTCCCGCGTTCTGTTCATATTCCCGCGCCTCCTAAAAAGAATGAAGTGTTTTTGTTTACACTCATATGATACCAAAAGCGGTGCGGGAAGTCGAGGATGTCAGCCGGGGGTCAGGAAGCGGCCACAGCTTTCACGCACCAGCGGTAGGCGGGCTGGTCCTGGACGCAGGTATAGAGGGTAATCTGATTGGTAGCGGTAGCGGACAGGCCGGAGGTATCGGTGACGGCCACCTTGGTCACGCTGGACACGGAATAGGTCATAGTGCCCAGCGCGGTGGTGAAGGTAATGGTATCGCCGGATTTCAGTGTGTGGATTTTTCCGAAGTCGTTCCGCACACCCCGGTTATGCCCCGCGACACAAACATTGCCCAACCAAATGCTGGTGCCCTCAAAGTGGCCCGCACCTTTGAGCAGGGCGGCGCTGTCGGTGCCCTCATACACGCCCACGGTCAGGCCGATGGAGGGGATTTTGAGGGTGCCCAGGCTTCCGTTGGAGTAGTACATGGAGCTGGTGACATCGGTGAACGCGATGGTCTGCCCGGACGTGCCGGTACTGACGGTGGGGAAGCCGGAGCTGTCCACGCTGACGCTGGTACTGTCGGCGGGGTAGCCGCCGCCCGTGGCGTTGGTGGGGGTGCCGCCGTTGGGGTTGCCCACGCTCCCCACCTGGTTCACCAGCCCGCCGTTGAGAGCGCCGGGGACAAGGTTGGGGGTGAGGTATTCGCCGGAATTGGGCAGATAGCTGGTGGGGGTGCCGAAACCGGGCGGAATCAGGGCGGTGTTCTTGCTCCTGTCCACGTTGGGATTCTCCCACTCGTAGATGGTGTCATCGCTGGTGGGACGGCCAAACAGATAATCGTCCGCGCCGTCGATGGTGTACTCCAGCGCATGGGCCGGAGCGATGCACAGGGCGGCAAGCGCCGCCGCAACAAAGAAAATATGCAGATGCCGTTTCATGTTCGTTCTCTCCTTCCTATTTTTTTGTTCTGGACGGCCCACAGCACCACCACCGCAACAGCGGCCACGCCGCCCACACAGCCCAGGATGGGCAGCAGATTCGGGCCGGTGCCGGTCTCGGCGGGGGTGGTATCAGGAGCCGGGGGTTCGGGCTGGCTGGACGCTTCCGGCTCTTGTTCGTCCTCGGCCAGCTCCACGCTGCCGAAGATGGCGGTGTAAGTGACCACTTCACAGCCGGTCTTTGCCACCTGCCCGGTGTAATTGGCCGTTACCGTGTAGCCGGTGGCGGCGCGGGTGCTGGAGGTGCCGGTGTAGGTGGCGGTGGCGGTGTAAAAACCATTCTCGCCGCCAGACCACTCCACCGCGCCCAGGGTCAGGGTCTTGCCGCCATCCGTGATGGTCTTGGGAATCAGGTCCAGATCTGCGTCCATTAATCATAGTTAGGGATGTACCGTAAAAGTATTTTCAGATGTCGATCTTGCCCGCAAAGCGGTAGAAAATCTCCACTTCCTGCTCCCGGATGCCATCCGGCCCCCGTTTCCCTTCATGAACCAGGATTTTCTCAATCAGGGTGTTGAGCAGGGGAGCGTCCAACTCGGTGATCTCGCTGTACTGCCGGATGAGCTTGACCCACTTTTCAGCGTCCTCTACAGACTGCTTTTCGTTTTCCAAGGCCGACTTCAGCGTGGTAATCTTATCATCCAGTTCTGCCTGCTCTGCCTGGTACCGCTCAGACAGCAGATTGAAGTTGCTCTTCGTGATACGGCCTGCCGACCAGTCCTCGTACATCTTTACAAAAAGGTCATTGACCGTCTTGCGGCGCTTTTCGGCTTTCCTGAGTTCGGACTCCCGTTTCTTCCTTTCTGCCTGCCGCCCCTTATCGCTATTTTGAAGCAGCCGTTCCAAGAGCTGCTGCTCATCCTTCTGTGCCATGGATGCCCAGAATTGCAGCCGTTCCAGCACATAGGCGTACAGCGTATTGTAGCTGATAAAGTGCATGGTACACTCGTCCACCTTTTTGCTGTAGGTGCCGCAGGAAAAATATCCGGGATGATTTCCCTTGTTCTGCCTTGCGAAGTGCATCGTCCATCCGCAGTCCGCGCACTTGACCAGCCCAGCGAAAATCTGCGTCGTACCATCCCTCCGCTGCCTGCGGCGGCTGACAATCTGCTTCTGCACTTGATCAAACACATCCTTGCTGACAATGGCCTCATGGGTTCCCTCCACTCGAACCCATTCAGAGACAGGATTCCGGGTCTGTTTCTTCAGTTTGAAGGATTTGACGGACGTTTTGTTGTGGATACTGTTGCCAAGATAGTTCTCATCTGTTAAAATAAGCCTGATTTTCGTTTCGTTCCATGCGTACCGCGCTTTCTCAGGCGCATTCTGATAGATGTGCGCATAGGCGCCCTCCTTGGTGTAGTGGAGATATCCGGGAGTCGGAACCTTTTCCCGAATCAGCGCTTTCATGATTTTCGCCGCGCCCATCCCATGGACAGCCATATCGAAAATCTTTTCCACGATCCACTTCGTTTCCGGGTCCACCAGCAGATGCCCTTTTTGCTCCGGGTCCCACATATAGCCCAGCGGCGCGAATGAACTGATGTGAGCGCCGTTCATCCGGCGGGCTTTCAGAGCGGCCTTTACCTTCTTGCTGGTCTGCCGCGCGTGCATCTCGTTGAGGATATTCAAGAATGGGGCCAGCTCACTTTCGCCATTCAGTGTATCCACATTGTCGTTGACAGCGATATAACGGACACCTTTGCTGGGGAAATAGATTTCCGTATACTGGCCCGTCATGATGTAATTGCGGCCCAGACGGGATAAATCCTTGGTGACCACGCAGTTGATTTTCCCATCCTCAATGTCATCAATCATCTTCTGGAAGCCGGGGCGGTCATAGTTCGTGCCAGACCATCCGTCATCCACATACTCGGATACCACGTTGAGGCCATGGGTCTGGGCGTAGTCACGAAGCATCATGCGCTGCGTTTGGATGCTTCCACTGTCCCCTTGCTGCTCATCGTCACGGCTGAGTCTGAGGTAGAGCGCTGTGTTATAAATTGGTTGTTTCAAAAAACGACCCTCCTTTGGTTGAAACAACCCACGCTTACGGCACCACAATACCATAAGCGTGGGCAGATATCCAGCGCTTTTCCCTAACAGGCCGGGCGGATCTCATCGTCCCGCCGCTGGACGGAGAATTGGATCACATCCTCCAGCAACGTGTTCAGCGGCTTCCCGTCTGCTGAGAAATGTTCTGTAACTTTAATGCGTGTTTTTCCATGAATAAAATATAACTGCCCATTTTTTGAATACCGATAGCGGCCGATTCCAAAGACTTGGTCGGCCAGACTGCGGTTTATTTTGATAGTAACTCAACCTCCTTATTTTGTGTTGTCGGCCCACACGGCGCGTTTTGCGGGGGTGTTGGACCTGGGTGGTGCTGGGACTCGCAGGAAGGCCACGGAGGGCCATAAACGGCATTTTACCGCCCCCTGTGGCCGATGTGGTTCTCCTGCGCTTTGGACTCGATTCGCTCTATCGTCTGCTCCATCTGAGGCTGCTGATTTTGGATTTCCCTGCACAGCTCCAGCCGCCTCCTCGCTGCCCGGATGTCGCGGTTGACCTGGGCCAACTGCTCGTACAATTCAGCCTTTTCCGCAGCAAGCCGTTCTGCGGGGATACCGCACTGCTCCAAGACAGAAACAGCCTCCATGTACCGGGAAAACTCCGCTTCCATGCCGGACAGCCCTTCCTCGTAGAGCGCCTTGGCCTGTGCCAGCGCTACGGTGTCGGTCAGGGCGGTGTACAGCTTCCGCCGCTTCTTCTTTTTCACATTGAGGATGGTGCGCTGCTTGGTCAGGCTGGCCAGTGTTTCCTCCACACGGGCTTGAAATGCGACCATGTCCTCCTGGGTAGAAATCCCGTTTTCTCGGAGGAACACAAACTGTTCCCGATAATGCTCAGAGCGCATGACATCCTTCCTCATCTGCGCCGTCATCCGGGGCGGGTACTGCCGCTTCTCGATTTTGCCTAAAACATAGAGGTAATGGACATAGAGTGCCATCAAGCCAGTATATTTCGGATGCTTTTTGTAGAGTTGGTAGCGGGGCCGGGAGACAACTGCGGGGCGGCGCCCGGCCTCGATTTCTTCCAGATTGCCAAGAATAGCGGCCCGGATGCCGTCCTCTGTGAACAGCAGATTCTTTCGGCCTGGGTACATGAACCGCTCCTGGCCCCGCAGGCGAAAGCCCAAACGATTGCCATGGTGAATCTCGTATCCGCTATGCTCCATGAGCATGAAGAAGTGGCCCAGGTCGTTGGCATCCTCAATGGCCGTCCGCAGGTCTGCCTCCAGCATGGAGCGGAAAGTGGGCTGGCCCTTGGACTGCCGCAACCATTCGATGTAGCTGATTGCTTGGGAAGGCTGGCCCTCCATGATTATGGACAGCCCATGCTCCCGGCACAGGCGGTCTGAAATGTCCCGAATCTGGCGGTAATACTCCTGTGTCGTGATGTGGTATTTGCCCCCGGTCTGGGCGTTTACCGAGTTGAACACCAGATGGGAGTGGATATGCCCTTTATCCACATGGGTTCCGATGACCACCTCGTAGTCGGCCAGATACTCGGCGGCAAATTCCTTTGCGATCTCCAGGGCTACCTCCGGGGTGATTTCTCCCGGTTTAAAGGATTGGATGATATGGTAGCATTGACGGCCATCCAGTTTCCCCACGTCCCGCTTGGTATCCATCATCTGGCGGTACTCCCGGCCTGGGTCACAGTTCTGATGGGCAGTGAGGATTTGATGATCCGTTTTATCGCCATTCAGCACATACTGGATGGCCTGATTCAGTCGGGCGTTTCGGGCCAGTATTTTAGTGACTGCCATTATTTCCTCGCTATCTGATACATCAATTCGTAGACCTGATTAAGCAGGCACAGCCCCCGCTTGGCGTCCTCGGCCTTGGCGATCCCGGCGTTGACGCTGCGGGCGATTTGATTGATGTTGTTCCCAATGTAATGGATTTCCGTCCGCAGGGCCTTGATCTCTGAGGCCGGACGAGGCCGAACAGGACTCCCTTCCAAAAGGCGGACAATGTATGCCCGCTTGGTGAGGGCACACTGTTTCGCCTGTGCGTTGAGCAGTTGGTACTGCTCCGGCGTGAGTTCGATGTGAAGATGGCGCGTATTTTTGTTGGACACTGATTTTCTCCTTCCGTTGGGAATAAAAAACCGGCAGGCCGCAGGCGCGGTCTACCAGTGCAGAGGTATATGGATTTTACTTGGTGGAGCCGGGGACTTCCTAATTTTCCGCCCGCAGGCGGCATTGGGGTCAGGGGATTTCCCCTGCAAGCTGTGCAAAATGTACATTTGCGCGATGCTTGCGCCCTCGCCGCCCCGGGCGGCGAGGGCCTTGCCCCGCCAGCGGCGGGCCTTTTTCCCGGCGGTAAATTGATTGGAATGGGCGGGCGGAGCCCGCCCCCTCCTCAGAAGGGGTACCACTTTGCTCCGCTCCCCCCTGCGGCAGACTGTGCCCGCTGGGTGTGATAGATTCACCTCGTTCTCTGTAAAGAGGGAGGCAGGGTGTCAATCATACACCCGTTCTTACGCTTTCCCGGCTTGGGAAAGAATATCCTCCTCACCGTCCTCGTTCAGCCAGACACAAGATGCGGCGCACTCCACGAACCAGTCGGAGCGCAGCAGGGACAGGATGATGTCCCACATGACGGCGAAGTCATCGCCATGGCCTTTGTCTGTGAAAGAGAGGACATCTCCCCCAGAGACGCAGGGAAAATCGTGGGCGGCGAACAGGCTTTTTACTATCAGATGCACGTCCTCCAGCGTGAAGCCCCGCCGCTCTACAGTAGCCGTATCAAAAGAAAATTTCAAATTCATTTTGTGAGCCCTCCTATTATGTGGTGGCCCACATGATATCACCTTTCCCCGGCAACATCCAGATAATTCGCCAGACAGCCCTTCGATTTACGGCGGGGGTGTCAACGTGGACACCCTCGCCAGAGCAATACCCCAATATGTGGACAGGCAGGGTGTCACACATGACCCCCTACCCTCAGCCCTGATCCTGATCAGATGGCGCGTCTGGTCACTGATGTACACACGAAATCGCGTTCTTGAGCAGATCCCCAATGGTCTGAAACGTCTGGGCCAGCTCGTAGGAGTCCTTCATAGAGTCCTCGATTTCTTCCTGGGTCATACGGGTACACTCCGTCCAGATCCGCACGTTTTCCTCTGTAGGCGTCAAGAGAACTGCTTTTTCATAGGCTTTGCAGAACAGACCGGCGATTTTCCCCCTGCGATCCGCTTCTGCATCCGATTGGTTGATTTCCCGCACAGCCGACAGCATCTCGGCGGCAGCGGATTCCTGCTCCTCCGGCGGCAGCTGCTGGACTGCTTTCAGGATTTTCCAGCCCTGGTTGATGGACACGTCCTTCCTGTCCAGCGCATCTTTCAGGGCCTGGGGCGCGGTTTCCGCCAGCTGTGTGATTCTGCCCATGGTCTGCTCCCCGATTCCAACGGCCAGGGCCGCTTCTTTCCTGGTATTCACAGGTAAAATCGGGTTTGGCGAATTCACCGAACCCGATTTTGCAGCTTCGCTTTTATGATCGCCGCCCCCTGCGGCCATATTTGCCTGTGCCCTGGCCTCAATTTCCGGTTTCAGTTTTAGTGCAATCTTGCCCAATTCCCATTTGTCCAGGTTACGGCGGCCCTTCTGCGTGTCCAGCGCCCATTGCTTCGCTTCAAGCAAATCGGCAAATGAAAACACCAGCATTTTATAGGGCAGACCGTGTTTTTCGCAGATGCGGAAACGATTGTACCCGTCAATGACAATCATGGCCTCATTGACGATAATGGGCGCGTAACAGCCGTGTTCCAGGATATCGCTTTCCAAAGAAGAAAACTGCTCACCGCTGAGAGGCGGGAGCAGGTGTTCCATCTCCGGCAGGACAACAGGCGTCCGTTCAGAGCTGCTGTATGTGGTTTTTGTGTTTTTCAACATACCATCTCCTTCAGTACGTTTTTTGCAAGCCTCCGTCGTAAGTTTGCCGTTTTCTCCAATCCGGTTCCTGACAGGCAACCCTGCTCGGCGCTGTGTCGTGTTTCTTTCCTAGGCCCGCTCGTTCAAACTGAAGTTATGGCAGGCTTCCCCGAAAAGGTATCTGATTGGACGGTCATGCACTTTTACCCTGAATGCATAAGCACTCAGGGTACAGCGAAAACCTGTTCATAATATCCAATCTCTTTCGAGAAAGCCTGTTAATGATAATGGCAAAAAACAATTATTTCCAATTAAACTGCTGTATTACATAGTATAGCTCCGATGGGAGGACCTGTCAAGGCGAAATTTGGTGGTAAGGAAATATGGTTTCACTTTCTGCAAACAATAGGAGGTTACTGTTAGACACGGTAGCCTCTCAGCCTGTCTAGGTACCCGGTTCATGGATCAATCATGGACTGGGGTTCTGGCATATAACGGATAGATAAGAATAATATAATCAATACCCATCATCGGTACTATCAACTATAATCTTATACGGACCAATGCTGTACTCCTGCGGCCCTTGCCTTACATTTGCATCAAATGGAGAACTTTTCTGAAGCATATTGTACAGATCTGCAATTGTAAAGTCCTTCGGCATAATTAGAAGGCACTGAAGTAGCTGAAACCATTGTGCCCATACAGTTTTTTCACTTTTTAATTTTTCCCCTGAATAATTTCCGTGGTTCCGTCCAAGGACAAAGAGAAAAATTTTAGATTTATCAATATTTTTTCTCTTGATACCATTTCCCAAGCGTTCAGCAATTTCAGCCTCAGAAGCGCTTTCAATCCAGTGCTTAACGGATTTAACCCAGTACATTGTTTCTTTAGTATAATTTTGGGCTTTGCTGTGCAATGAGCGAATAGAATCTATAGTTTGATTTTGCCATTTAAGTTGAAACAATGCTATCTCGCCGCTAGTTTTATCTACCATTGCCGCATCGATATCCGTGACAGTCTTACTGCCGTGTTTGATAACAATATTATGATTGATACAAGTAAAACTATTGCCCACTATTTCATACAGTTGCTTTCTGAATATCGCCTCTCTGGAGTTAATATTCCGTGAAAAGTCATTGGGAAACTTTTGCTGCAGTGAACTCAGCAAAAAAGAGAATGGATGAAATAGTGAGCCAGCTACTGAGTGCAGATATTGATTCCTAGATATTTTAATTAGAGGTGAACAATTTACTTGTCCTTGATTGTACAGTTCGCTATTGTCCGAGGACAACGATATGCACGATAGCACCGTGTAAGCATCCTGCTCAGAACACTCCTGATTTTCCCGAATTAGCTGGAGCGTTTCATCTTCCATTCTAATGTTATAGAAAAGATTTTCTGCAAGTAGTTCTGGATGGGACGATTGTAAAAGCTCAGCAAAATGGATGTGTTTTGCTGCGTAACCAAATGAGTCAATAATAGCATCTGTAAAATTGCCGTAAGCAACACCATTAAATTTACTTTGCCCTGGGAAGTAGTCCCATTCTGTGCTATGAGTAGCATCATAATGGGCGACATCATTGAAATAACTTTCTATGTTCATCGTTGAGTTGTAGCCCATAAATTCCTTTAGCCAGGCAAAGCACAGTGGTCGCATCTCCTCCTGGATAGTTGTCCACCGTTCTTGTAGTGTCGTAATGCGCTCGTCTTTCTGCATCAATGAAAATATTAGATTTTCATAAAAATCCGTGCATTTTGAATCAAAATATTCAACCCAGCAGTTGTTCTGGAGATACTTGATTATGCAGGTGTCATTCTTAAAGCGGACAGACGCATATCCATATCTCTCCATATCAAGTATGTATTTGGTTTGCCCTACGATTTTACAGTTGCACAAAAAAACTCTACATCGATATATTTCATCTGAGTCTGCACGAGCTAACGGTGTTGCAATAAGAGTTTCAAAATCTTTTGTCCATAGATATTTAATTAACACTGGATAGGCATACTTTAAGATATCAAAGAAGAACGCTGCACTCTTATCGCTTTTGGTCATTACATAATCGTAGTATGATTTATCAATTACCTTAATACAGTTGACAAAGAAAATCTGACGTTCAACTAAAGACATCCCGTCAACTATTTCTTCAATATATTCTATAGTATCATCGTGCAACGAACTAATAATATTTTCTATATCTCTCGCCCCCCTAACATGTCGTCAAGAGATGATTTCGCTGCAAAGCTTTGTTAGGTGTTTTTCCCGTGCATTCTTTTTCAGTTCGCATTCCCAAATAATCAGCACTTTCCAGCCCATGTCTGTGAGTTTTTTGTAATTCGCCTCGTCCCGTTCCACATTTCGATTTATTTTGGGTATCCAATATTCAATATTAGAAGAGGGCCACACAAATCTGACGCAGTTGTGTTTGTGCCAAAAGCAGCCATTTACAAAGATCACTGTATGATACTTAGGCAAAACGATATCAGGGCATCCCGGCAAGGTTCGGACATTTTTTCTGTATCGAAAGCCTTTAGAAAATAGATATTTCCGAACAATCTCTTCTGGCTTCGAATTCGTGCTCCGAATATGTGACATATTTTTGCTGCGGACTTCTTTTGAGTGATTATCTGCCATTTTCTCGTTCTGCCTCAAAAAGTTTTTTTCCTAAAGTGGTCGCAAGCTGCTCAGCAATTGCTTTTGCCATAATCGGAGGTACGGCATTTCCAACCTGCTGGTATTGTTTATCTTTAGAGCCATAAAACACAAAGCTATCAGGAAATGTCTGCAATCTGGCTGCTTCTCGGATACTAATTGCCCGATCCAGAGTAGGATGAATCCACATGGACTTTCGAACATTAATCACTGTTCCGCTTGGTTCATCATAGTTCAACCGCAAATAAATTGTATTTTGAGTCCGTTTTACATCGGTATAGGTATTGGTTTTGAGCGAGTCATCTAGACTATGAAAATTTTCTCCTTGATGCAGAGCTTTGAATCTTGCCATTGCTACATCAGTCGTTTTAGTAATGATGTGGTTCTTCAGAATATCCGAATCCCTCAGCTGCTGTGCCACTGAACTCAGCTGCTCTTTTTGCCTCAGCGGAATTCCTTCCTTATCGTCTGCTAAATCATATACAGGAGTGACATCTTCCAAATCAAAAATTGCATCGTGAACAGTTTTATAATGTTCGTCCTTAATCTTTCCGGAAGGCAGAAATACCACAGTGGAAATATTTTTCTTAATTCCCATAACGACAAAGCGTTCCCTTTTCTGAGGCACTCCGAAATCTGCGGCGCACAAAACGCCGCTATTAATTGCGTATCCATCTTCTCCAGATGTCAGAATACTTTTAAGATAATCAAAAACTGCAAAAGACCGAATATTTGCCAGGAGGCCATCTTTTTCTGTACATTCATATGAATCCACATGGATATGATTATCAAAAATTTCCTTTGCTTTACTTAACATGCGCTGAATCATAATAGCCGGCTCAATCAGGGCATGAATTCTATCTGCTTCAAGAGTGCCATTGAAGTAATCCATAATTGCTCGAAATGCTTCTTTAGATTTCTGCGCAATGTAGTTGTCTGTATTGTCTTCAATATAGGATTGAGCAATTTGGGTAAGCTTGCGCCGGTGGTTTTCTAAAGATTCTTCCATCTTATCAGTGTTTTTTTCGCCTTTGTAGACGATATTCAGTTCCCGATAGTGTTTTTCAGGCCAAAGTCCCTGTTGGAGCAAATCCAGGTTTTGGACTATCTCCAATGCACCGTCAAATACCAATTCTGCGTTCAGCAAATGCAACGGAGTGTTTTTATTCGGGATCTGATACTCCCCCACAACGTCCAGATCTGTTTCCTCCATATAGAACCGGTGAACGTCAGAACGAAGCATGCTGACATTTTCCATGACAAACGCCTTGGGCTGCAGCTCTCTAATCGCTCGAATATACTGCTTAACCAGCATATTATTCTGGCTGATTGCATGGTTCTTCTGCCGATTTGCATTTGAAAATCCTTGGCAGGGAGGACCGCCAATGACAACATCAATGGTTCCGCATCTCCTCTGTATGTCTGCATAATCTGCGCCGCAGACATCTCCCTGTAGCTCGACATTCGGATGGTTGTGGCGGTAAGTTGCCTGCATGTGCGGTTCCTTCTCAAAAGCAACTTTTATATCATATTTTTCTGTCTGCATGAAGCCTAAACTCAATCCACCAGCTCCTGCAAACAGATCCACTACTGAATATGGCATTTTCTCAATTCTCCCGCTTTTCCATGTTTGCTTCATAACGACTCTGAAGCAACTCCCAGCAATCTTCCTTTTTGCACCACTGTCCAATATTCACGCCAGGAACTGTAGGATTCTGAAAATGCTCCCACACAAAATAGGCCAATTCTTCTATGACCCTTGCCGTCTCCGCATTGATTGTCTGGTCATTCCAGATTTCCTGTGGGTTGATTAAATCCGAATAATATTTCCCAATCAGTGCCACGGTGTAATAGTCCTGCTGAGCTTTAAAACCACCAAATTTCAAATTTTTGATGATTTCATCACAGCTGTTGAACAGTATCACCTTGGAAATCATGTCAATGTAGCTCTGTTCAGATGGCTCTGTGAATTCACACTTGGAAACCATATCCGAGAAATAGACAAAACTGGTTTCTAGCCCTTTACTGACAATATACGGATAGCCCTGATAGGACATCACACATTTTGCCGCTACAGTTTTAGAAATACAGCGATTCTTCGGGCAGCGGTTCTTAAATTCCTTTTTGGCTGCTGCGGTTGGCTGTCGATTCAATTCAACCAAATACTGCCCTCTGGCTCTCTCGTAGAACCAATAGTCTGTCGATTTCCCCTTCACGACAGGAATTGGTATTGCCCTGGATAGGCGTTCCATCTTTACATGGTATGCATCATTGGCATTGAAGTCAGACATATTGATTTTATTTTGGCTGTTTGCATACTTGGAAATATTATGAATAATATCTTCCGCTTGGTCTTTTTTCTTGATAACAGACAGCTTAATCTGTACATTCACCTGCGCCAAAGGGAGCTTTGACTTATAGGCATTGTAAATCGATGCCGTAGTTTGACCGCCATTCACAATTTGCCAGCCGGTGATTTCTGTAATGGTCACAACATCTCCGCTGCTCTGACTTTCATCAATGTCAATACTGTCCGCAACAGTTGAAATACCGTTATTGTAGGCCATAAACATTTGAGGCTCACTGGCTAATGATACCTTGATTCCTTTGTTGACCTTACCAGTTGCCTGCAGAAACGAACGGACATTCTTTTGAATCAGATCTTGTCCCTCAACTTCGTAGATCCGTGCTAAAAGCTCACCGGAGATAACACCAATATAGCAGTCATAGATTTCGTTATCGCCTCTAACCTTAATTAGAGGCAAAGATGCACCATACTTTTTCTTCAATTTTACAACAAGCTGGCGCTCCACAGCAGCACCACCAAGGACACTTTGATACAGTCGTTCAATATCCCAAACATCGAAGCGTATAGTTATCTTTCCATGACGAGTGTCTTCCGGAATATACTGGATCGTTTCATCATTGGTCAGTAAAATGATATTAACTGTTTCAATGTCCTCTTTATGCGCTTTGATAAACTCATACGCTTGATAACCATCACTGGATTCCTCTAAAGCCTCAAACGAGTCAGTGCCGCAAGTCTTATAGAACTTCAGAGCTTTTTTCAGGAGCCTGTCAATTTCAGTTTTCTTCACCTTTTCCGGCTGCGGCTTAGCCTGATACTTACTCACAAGCAGGGTAAGAGAATGGAAATACTCACTGAACGCATAGCCGTCCAGTTTCATATTCTCGCCATCTTTTTTGAAGTCCACCAGCGTACAGTCCGAAACAAGAGTTTCTCCCGTTTCCGTTAGGTAGGACAGGAACAAAGTTTTGAAAGCCGTATTTGTAGAAATAGGGCCGTTCTCTTTCGCATACCCAAGAACTTCATCTCGAAATTCTTCGTAGAATTCAAGAATTTTCTCGTTTACCACATCAGGCCCCTCCTTTCAAAACTTCAAATACGGATTTTATATCTTGGGCATACGGCATGCAAAGCATGATGTTGACTCGGTATGTAATATCCGCAACGCCTAGCGGTACTGCTTCTTTTATGATTTTAGGAAAACCGTTATCTACTGCAAAGCAATAAAGATCTCGCTGATAGTAGCCAACGGTATAACTATCTGCAGCTTCATCAAAATAGCCGTACTTCTTTAATTTTTCATCAAACTTCTGCAAAACTGATACATCTTCACACAACCTGCTTCGGATGGCAGCAATTCGTTCCGGTAATTTTTCACCCCCGCTACGGCTTCTGCGAAGTGCATAGAAACGCAGGAACAATTTCCCCGGAATATCGCTATTATCCAGCTGATATTCACTGCTGATACGAGCAAAGTAGGGAGCTTGCGCAGAGGTAGTTTTCACTTCAACTGCATGAGAGCCAAAGTAGAAATCATGGGTCTCATCTTCACTGCCAGCCCAGTGCGGAACTGCTTCCAATCCCTGTGAATCCAAGCACTCACTCAAAAACAACAGCTCACCATAAAGACCCTGCTGACGCTCTTCAGACATCAGCAACTCTTTATCAGCAGCAAAAAACTCCTTCCACTTTGTTAAAACTCTGATGATAACAGATAAGGACTCCTCGGTGTTTTCTGCTGTTTCCAGCCGGCTTCTCAGGTCTTCAACAACAATTTCAAAAATGTCACTGGCGCTATTCGGCAGTTGGGAGAGGCCGACAAAAGGTTTATCAATTCCATACGCTGGCAGTGTAACTGTTTCAATTTCAACACCTTTCCAGTGTGGGAATCTGCTCTTAGGAGCTTCTGAAGTCACAGATAAAAACGCTGAGCGCATTCTTGTAGCAATGTTGACTGCAAACGCAATCATAATATCATTATCAAACTTCACAAGACGCATCGCAAAGGGGAAAGCCTGACTTGACCCTGCAGATATATCGGACAATATTCCGCTGTAAATATCAGCCGTAAAACTCATCGCTGTCTTTCTCCAATGCAATATCATTCATCCGATAAGATTTGAGGTTGCCTTTTCCTTTTCGATCAGGGAATACCGCCGCAAATCCAAAGGGAGGCCTATGGTCACCTTGTTTGACAGTTAGACCCCCCGCATCTCCGATTGGGTACAGAATTAACAGGCCATTTGAAAATGGTCTTGTTTCTCTCCGTATTATTTCATTGATTTTTGTTTTGGAAGGATCGTTTTGATACTTTTCTTTCAGTTCCTGGACTTTGTCATATGAGTCCTTATTATAATCCAAATACTCATGATCAGCAGATGTCATCGTATGGATGGAACAGGTAGTTTCATATGAATCTACACCAGAACCTTCTTTTCTGTAAATACCTCCGCCTACATCTTTGAGATCTGCTATATCAAAGGCTTTGCCATGACCGCAGACATTGATCAGACAGACCGTCCATGATTTAACGCCGCCGATTCCATCCGCATTCATGGTACGGATATAATCTGCCATATATTTGCTGTTTGCTCTGGTCGCAGTTTTGGATGTTTCATAACTTTCAAAGAAGTTGGCAACATCATGGGCAGACACATTTTGATAGAAAAAATGCTCACCGGGGGCTTTCCTGCCAAGTATCTGCTGATATTGCTCTGCTGTTATGCGGCAACCTTTGATCGCACATAGAAGGTCTTCGACAGCTTCAAAGTTTCTGTCGTATTGCTCACAATCAATATCAAAAACACGAGTCTGGCTCAGCTTGCAGCTGAAATCCCGCTTAAACTCCTGACCAGTTCTCATCTTATTCCGACTGGTAATTTCCAACGTCGGATGAGATGCTACACGCAGGCCAAAGTCCTTTGGGGTCTGAACTACACTGTTCATAAAGTCAAATTGCGCCGCGAGGTCTTCGGTGACCATAGAAATGTGAGAAAAGCTTGCATGAAGAGTGGGCGTGGTAAATAATCTGCAGGCATCCAGGTAACCGGGACGGAAACCGAACCATCGGCCCATTTGCATCAGCGTATCGTATGTATTGGAGCTGCGAGTGAAATAGCTTACTGTCAGTCCTTCCAATGTCAAGCCTCTGGAGAGTTTGTCGCCGCCAATGACAATGACATTGAATGGTTTTCCCTCATGGTTCTTATAGAGAAGGACATCATCACTCTTACCATTGACACTATATACACTGATTTCCTTGTCAGCGATCAGGCGTTTAGCTTCAGACCAGATGCAGTCCCAGCTGACATCATCGCATCCAGACATATATTTGCCGAACTGCACCCTCATTTTTCCGGTCGTAGGGACATAGTCTTCCTCCCAAATCGCCTTAAGCTCACTTTCAATGATGGGATCACCATAACGAATATGGTTCTCAATCTCTTCTTTAAAATATTTCAGAACCTTTTGCTTAACCTTATTTTGCTGGCCAACGAAGCGGACAATATGGATTAACATCGTATTAGGTTTGTTCCTTTGTCCTCTGCAGTTTCTAAGTGCGGTAGACAAAAGGAAGTATTTCACAGCCAGTTTAAGCTCCTTGGGAAGTTCCCCGACCGGATCGGTAGATTTAGTGCCCCTGCTGAGATACGCTGCTCCATCAACAATTTTTCTGTAAAGCGGCATCGCAGGAATATCCTCGCTGCTGCCCAATCCAAAGAACTCTCTTGCGCCAATATACTGATCCGCTCTTGGAGATCTGTATATAAAATCTCTGGGGAAAAGGTCTGTTCCGTATTTTTCATCGTCGATATGGGGAGGAATAAAAATATTCGCAAAAGGTGTTGCAGTATAGCCGATATAGGAACGGCATTCAAAAACGCTAAGCAACTCTCGAATCAATCCATTGATAGTCGTAGGGTTATAATCATCCAGAACATTCCCTTGATCGTCATAGCTTTCTTTCGTATTGATAGATGCCTGATCCGCCTCATCATCAATAATGAGCGCGGGATATTTTGCTGGAATTTTCTTCTTTCCGCCTATAATCTCCGCACAATGATTTTTACGGAAGAATCGCAGGATTTTGCGCAGAACCGAGGCATTCTTTTTTGTAACAATCATGAACGGAGGCATCATAGATACGCCTTCCGTTTTTTTATTGACATCGCCTTTTTCGTCTCGTGTCGTAATCGACTGGACAACAGTTTCGACCTGGTTGTGAGGGCCTGCTCCAACACCGATCACATTGCGTTCCCGGGTCATATCCCCGATACTCTCCAGGCTTGTTTCGTATCCCAGAACTTCTTCATCAATACGAGACTGAGTCTGGCTACGAAGGCTGTTATGGATGCCGGACAGCACAATAACAATACGATATCCCGCATCGTAGGCCTTATTGATCATTCCGATATAATGTGCCGTTTTACCGGATTGAACATAGCCGAACACCATGCCCATTCGTTCGCCAGCCGCACCCTTACGGGGATTAGCCAAAGCATTCATAATTTCATCTGTAGAGGAATTGATATCTTCCACTGCTGTAATGCTCCAAGAGGGCTTTCTCAACAGATAATCATAGTAACGGCCCCAATACTCCGGTTTAAACTTCGGATCTTGTTTGAGCTCATCCCACCAGGTCTTATCTTCCAGGTTCGGGTCACACACGCCAATGGAAGGTTCCGTGTAGGCGGTCACTTCACTGAACAGGAACTTCTTAAAACATTCCATATCAGAAATCATATTTAAGGCACCGAATTTTGCTGCGGTTTTTTCGACTGCTGCCGCAATGGTTATATGGTCTTCTTTTACCAGTTTCTCACAAAACCCATATCCACTCTTATATAAACCGACTTCAATATCACTTAAGTCTCTCGGCGTATTAATCATTGTGCTTCCTCCACCAGTCTGATAATGTCCTCTCGGAGATGTCTATAATTAGCCATGTCCAGCAGGGTAGACTGTGTTTCTTCTTTGGTAAATCCTTGTGACAAGAAGATTGAGATCATATCTGTCAATTCTTTGATTTGTACCTGGTATTCCAAAGAGGTCTTATCAGACTCTGCGCCAATTTTTCCTTTCTGCAGAGAATCTGTTACTCCGGACTGCATAAACGGTGCAAAATTCTCGACCAGAGCGAGATATGCTGACAGGGTCGCTTTGCCCTGGTCGTCCAACCGCTTCTTGATATTATTCAGCAGAGAATGTTTTTTGTTAATATGGAACGAATATTGACCATTCTTTTTTCGTTGCTCCCATACATAATCCAGATTGGGCGCACTGACATTGGACCTCGTGTAACTGCCGCGGGAATTGTATACACGAGCTGAAGTTTCAGTACAAAGATCAATCTCTTTTTCAACTGATTCCTTAACATAACTCGGCAGAGAAGCTGTTGACTTCTTGATATCGATTTTCCAGTCCTTATCGCTGGCCGATGTAATATCGATTTTAATGCGGGCCAGATTGTATGCAGGTTCTTTCTTTATGTAGTCAAACCATGTTCCGCAGATAATCAAGCGTCTGTTTCTATAAACATAAATACCCTGGTGATAGTTCCATCCTTTGGGCCCGCCTGCTACATGATAATCATCATCAGATGCAAATTTCGTTTTATGCGGCAAAACATAAGGCTGAATAATCACCTCTGCACGGCCATCATCTGAGAAAATCGATTCTTCCGGCAGTTCTTGAGTTGCGCTGTTTTCCAAAACAAATGGATTCCATGCCTTAATTGGAGTGCCATTCAGTTCCAGAATAAGATTATCTTCTTCAATAAATCGATGAAATGTGAGTGCCAAATGTTTTTCTGTTTTACTTGCGACCCTATAAAATTTATTCTGGGCTTTCTTTTCGTCATTGATGTCAATTACACGATCCAGGTTTTCAATGACAACAATCGTGCCCTGCTCGCCCATCTGAGATGAAAACTCAGAGACTTCGCTATCATCTCGGACAATCAAGCTCCACCCAATCTCCGGAATCTGCTCCAGATCCCAAGATGCAGTGCTAACAGCAGAATCTGATTTCGTTACAACGGTTAGCTTTTTCCCAAGAGAGAATGCTGCCGTCTTCATACCCATACCAAACCGCCCCAAATCATCTTCGGCTCGGATTTTGCTGGGATCAGAAGATCCTATACGCATATTCTCAATCAGGTCTTTTTCACTCATGCCGAAGCCATCGTCAGAAATCACAATCCGTTTCTTTTCCCAGTCAAATCGGATTTTGATTTTATGGGCCTGAGCGGAAATGCAGTTATCTATAATATCCGCAATCGCAGTTTCCTCGTTATACCCTACAGAACGCAGGGAGGCCAGCAACAATCGTGCTTCTGGAATGGATTGAATTTTCTCCGCCACACTGTACCTCCTCTGTCAATTGGGCCATGTGCCACACTTTTTATATACTTTTCAGATTTAACTCTGGCATCTTTTGGTTCTTCAGCATCGACAGGAATCGCCTATGAATATCCTATTTTAACAGCACCAGGAATACGCTTTTCAATACAGGGTACCTGTATCCGGTGGGCAGAAATTTCCCACTTTACGGAAATATGTCGGTTTGAACAATACTCCATCATAAGGTCTCCTAAATATGCTCTGACCCCCACAAAATCTGCTGTCTCGATAAAATATGCAAAATATATTATATGTCAAACTGCGAACAAAGTCAATTTAATGTATGAAAATACTGCCGTTTTTATCGCCCTTTTTGTGCAAGCTGAGATTATGCCTATTCTTTCTCCAAACTGATCTAGTCAGGCTTTTTTATTTTTCATAAGCCAACCTCTTTTTTCAAAGCGAGAATAAAACATACCTTTGATCTCTCACACGAAGGTGCAGAGCAAAAGTATGTTTTTCTGGTGTTCCAATTCAGAGTCTATTAGCACAGAACAGAAACAAAGTTATCGTTCCTGCTTATGGTGTTTGAGTTCCTTTTGTATCTGATATGTAAAACTGCTTAGGAATACTACCGAGATTTGTATACTTAAATAGGCAGAATATGTGATTAGTAAATATGAAGAATTAGGTGGTAATAGCAATGTGGCAAAGAGTGCCGAATTAATTAAAAGCTTGGTCATATAAGCGTGGATTGTCTCATGTAATATCTTTAACTATGATTCACTTCGGACAGGTTGGGATAGGTGCGGGTGGCGGACAAGCTGCGGGTGTTGGTGGTGTAGCCCTTGGCCTCCACCTTCACGGAGGTATAATCCAGAGCCAGCAGGCCGGTGTAGCCGTCCTCGGTGGTCACTTCCCGATGGGCGTCCAACTGTTTCAAAATTTTGGACAGGTCGTTGGTGTCGCTGTCCACGGTGATGGTGTCGGTGTAGTCCTGGGTGTCCACCCCAACCTCGTCCTCTTTAATCATGTCCAGCAGATAATATTGCCGCCCGCCGCGCACAAAGTCCTCGGTGGGGATGCCGGAGGGATCGTCGGAGAGGGAAAGCTGGTACACTTTGTTGATGCGCAGCTCGTCCAGGGGACCGTAGGTGTATTCCTCCACCTTGATGGGGTAGAACGGCCCGCCGGAAGCCATCGCGGGGGCCATGGTAAGGCCCAGCGTCAGAACAGCGGTACACAGCAGCGTCACAATTCGCTTTTTCATGAGATAAACTCCTTTTTGATGATTTGTCAGCGGGGATCGTTCTCACACCGCCCCTGGCCCTTCACGGTGAGGATGCCGTCCAGGGTGGTGGCGGTGATGTGCAGGCGCTGGGCGGTGGCGATGTCGTTCTTCACCGTCTCATCCACCCGCTTCCCGCAGACCACCAGGACGCGGGACCGGCGCAGGTAGTCCCGCGCCATATCCAGGCTGTCCTTATGCTCCTGGGGGATGCCGTCATGGATGAAGCGGCTGGTGAGCAGGATGGGGCAGATGGGCGAGTAGCCCGCTTCGTACACCTGGCGGCAATAGCGGGCGGCGGTCTCGGTGTTGTCGCAGTCGTTGCCGCTCCAGGCGGCGGTGATGTAGGCGAGGGGTCGTTTCATGGCAAAGTCCTTTCTCCCGGTGTCCGGGCAAAAAATAAGACGGCCTGTTAGCCGCCAAAGTTGTTCAGGTCGTGGTTGACCTGCATGGTGTAATGGTTGTCTGTCGTGGAGGGCGCGTTGAACAGCGCCGCCAAAAGATAAGCCCTGGCGTTTGGACCTGGGTGGTGTTCTCTCGAATCCCGTCCATGACCTTCTCGATGTGGATCGAAGTGAGCTGGTTGAAACGCTGTTGGACAAAAGCTGTGGGATATTCCGCGTCCCGCCCGATCTTCATGGTGGGGGTGCGGGTCAGCGCAACCTCCAGCATGATTTCCACGAACTCGTCCACCTGCGCTTGGTTGGAGGGGGTGACGATCAGTTCGTAGTCGATCTGAGCTTGAATATCAGCCCGCTTCTCAAAAATTTCTTTCATTCCTTCCACGGGTTTTGCCGGAGCCTGCGGCGAGGGGGCAGGGGGAGGGAATGAATGAGTATTGGATCGCTGAGTATTTGATTTTTGAGTAATGGATTGATTTATATTTAATTGGGCGTGGTTTCCCGTATGCGGGGCGTCCATATCCGGGCCAACCGCATCCGGGTCAACCATATCCGGCTTTCCCGTATCTGGCTGGGCCGTATCTGGCAGGGTCGTATCCGACCCATCCGCATCCGGGGCGGGCGGCTCCTGGGGCTGCTCATAAATGACATACTCCGTGTCGGTGATCCGCCCGTTGCTCCCGCGAAGTTTGCGGCGGACGATATAACCAGCCTTTTCCAGCTCCTTGATGGTGTTGCCGATGGCTTCCACGCCCTCTTTGCAGATGGCGGCAAGGCCCCGGGTGCTGTAATTCCAATCGTCCGGGAAGGACAGGAACATGGACAGCAGCCCCTTGGCTTTCAGCGACAGGGTGGTATCTTTCAAATGATAATTGGACATGACAGTGTAGTCCCGCGTCCGTTCTACACGATAGACAGCCATTCAACTCACTTCCTGATTAGATTTTGATGGGGTTACAGCTCGTAGAGGGGCAGCTCATGCTCGTAGCACTGGCAGAACATCTCCACCAGCCGATTGCGCAGTTCCTCCAGGTCCAGGCACATGGGGGTGTTCCAGGGATCGCCCTGCTTGATCTCCCGGTACTCGGTGACAAACTCGCCGCCCGCGAAGTCCACGGACACACAGGACACCACCACAAGGCTCATATCCTCCAACAGCCACAGCTCATAGCGCCGTTCCGCCAGCACCTGGGCTGCGTCGCTTTGGTCGAAATCGTCATACAGCAGGGTGGCCCGCTGGCCGAACAGGTCCGCGCCCCGGTAGTCGAAGGTCTGGGGCGGCTTGCCGTAGGTCGCATAGGCATAGACGGTCTTGGCTTCATGCCGGACGGCCTGGAGCAAAGAGTTATAGTCCATACCAGCCAGCAGTTCCTCCACCTCCTGCTCCTTGTAGCCGGGGTTCCCGACACCACAGCGGAACAGGCGGTCAATGACATACTCCAAAGAACTTACGATATACATGGGAAATCTCTCCTTCCGGGCTATTTGCCCCGCCGCCGCTTGGGTTTGGGGGGCATGATGTGGCCCTCGATCACAGCAGCGTGTTTGTAGACGCGAATTTGCCCCTGCCGCTGGGCGTCCAGCACCTGGGCATAGCCGTCCTCATTGAGAAAGCGGCGCAGGTACTGGCCCTCGTGCCCCAGGGAACAGTCCGCCAAAATGGAAAACTCGGCCATGTGCCGGGTATCGTCCCGGAACCGCTCTACGGCCAGCAGGTCATGGCCCATAATGGGCTGGTTGGGTGTTTTCACGCTTTGCCCTCCCTGTCTGTAATTTTTAGGACAGCGCAGCCATACCGCGCCACAAGCAGGGCGTTGACGATCAGGCTGAACGCCAGGGTGTCCACGACCTCCGTGTTGGCAAGGTCGCTGACCATGGTGCCGGAGGAATCGGTGTAGATGTCCCGCGCCGCGCTGAACAGGGTGAAGCCATGGGGCGCGACGTTCCGCAGGTCGGCTTTGTCGAACTCGATGCCATGTTTGCAAAAGCAGCCCTTTGTGCGGCGGCAAAGATCCTCGTCAGCGGTGAGCAGGTACATAGCAGAATAGTAAGCCGGGGTGTTTTGCCTGCGGTGCTTCATCATGCGCTCCATGCGCCGCTGATGGCTGGTGGTGATGTACAGGGAGCCGGTGAAGTAACGGACTACGGTGCGCAGACGGTCATCCAGGTGGGCGTCGCGGGGGAAGGTCTCTCGGATGGCTTCCTCATAGCCCGCCACACCAGCCTCAATGCGCTTTGCCAGCCACGGACAGGTTTTAGCAGTACAGCCCTGCTCTTTCCCGCCGTACTTGGCGCATTGGTTGCAGTCCACATCTGCCGGATTGTACTGGAATGTATTGATTTGAAGCAATGGGTCTCCTTTCCCGGACAGCAAAAAACCGGGCAGAGAAAAGAAAAAATCTCCGTCCGGCGCAGCCATCCGATATTTAGTTACCGCTCCTGGTTGCGCTGGCGCTTTTTGTGCCATTGGTCCAGCAGTTTGATGATGGTCTCCTGCATCTGCTTGGGCGTATAGGAGCGGGGGAAATATTTTTGGAGGGTGTCAGAAGTGAATATGATTTTGTCCACCTCCGGCTTTTTTTCCTCCGACATGATACCCAGCATGGTGTCCTCGTTCAGTTTCCCGGACTGACTGAGTTTTTTCATGCGCTGGGCCTGGGAAACCGAAGGTGTGGCCTGCTCACTCGCAATAGTGTCCACCAAAAGCGCCTGTTCCTCCGGCTTGAGGGCGGCAAGTTGATAGGCTGGGGTCAGCTTGATTTTTTGATCGTTCACCATCTCTTGCAGCTCTGGAACTAACTGTGTCAGAGAGATCATGTTGCGGACAGTATCGCCGCTCATGCCCATCTCCGCACCGATTTCATCATCGCTGCGGAAATTCGCCGAATTATTCGGCGAATTATTTTCCTGCCCTTTTTGGGGGCGTCCGGCTTGCCGTCTGATGGCCTCCATCTTCATTTTGAGTGCCCTGGCTTTTTCCATGGGAGGAATATTTTCGCGTTGAATATTGGTGTCCACCATCATGATAATGGCGGTGTCTCGGTCCAAATCCCGCACAATGGCGGGCATGGTGTCTAATCCCGCCAGCTCACAGGCGCGTTTGCGGCGGTGTCCAGCCACGATTTCATATCCGCCACCCTCGCGGGGGCGGACGATGGCGGGAGTAATAACACCACGCTCTCTGACGCTCTCCACAGTCTCCATCATGGAATCATCGTCTTTGACAGAAAAGGGATGATCCGGGAAGGGGTACAGCTCCGAAAGCGGGATATGCTGTAACCGTTCCAGTTTGGCGTCCTGACGCTCCTGCTCCGTAGAAAACAGATCAGCGGCTGAGGCCAGCTCTATTTTGCGCTCTTTGTTTTTCAAGCCGCAACACCTCCCGCGTCAGATTTCCGTAGGCTTCCGCCACCTTGCCGCCGGGGTCATAGGCAAAGATGCTCTTACCCTCGGCGCTGGTTTCCTTGGCGCGGACAGAATGAGGAATTTCCGACTGGAATACCTTGATGTCGCTGCCGTAGGTCTCCCGCAGCAGGGCGCTGACCTCTTTGGCAAAATTGGTCCGGCTGTCCACCATCGTGAGAAGGATGCCGTCGATCAGCAGTTTGGGGTTGAGCTGCCGCCGCACTTTGCCAACCGTCTGTAAGAGCTGTTCCAGGCCCTTGGCCGGAAGGTACTCCGCTTGGACCGGCACAATCAGGCGATTGGCAGCGGCCAGGGCGTTGACGGTGAGCATACCCAGGGACGGCTGACAGTCCAGCAGGATATGGGTGTACTGCTTCCGAACGGTGTCCAGGTACTGCCGCAGGATGGTCTCACGGCTCATGGCGTTCACCAGCGATACCTCCATGCCGGAGAGCTGAATATCCGAGGGCATGAGATCCACACCCTCCGCGTGGTGCAGGATGCCCTCGCCGGGGGCGATGGGCTGATCGTTCAGCACCTTGCCCATCACGTCCGAAAGGGTGACAGGCAGGGTGTCCGGCTTGGAATGGCCCAGGCTGATGGAAAGGCTGGCCTGGGGGTCACAATCTATAAGTAAAACCTTTTTTCCGGCTTGGGCAAGTCCCACGCCGAGGTTTACACAAGTTGTCGATTTGCCAACGCCCCCTTTTTGGTTGACAAGTGCCACCACTTGGGCGTTCATGGGTCTCGACCTCCCTCTAAAATAAATGATAGTATACGGAAAAACTTTGTCAATGGTAGGGCTTCCTCTCCCCTGCTTTTGGGCAAGAAAAAAGGACGCTCCATCGCTGGAACGCCCCCAAAATCCATAGCTGATATTTGGTTTTTGGTGTAAATACTGCTGCTCGACTGCCCGCAAACCGTTGGTATCACTGGGTTTCGGGGTAAATCCTATATCGCCACTCGCACCACGAGCAGATTTATCGCATTTGATAAATCTGCTCGTTTTTTCTTTTGTTTTCTCTCCGATACTCTTGTATTCTCGCTTTTATATTGGGCAAATGCTGTAAGAACACTCGCAGTCAATTATAGGCTTATAGGATTTCTTCAATCTTCCCGATGAAGTGATGATGGATTTCGATTTTCTGCGTATATGGCCGGACACTCCTATCTGCTGGATAAACTGCGATGCAGCCGATGAATTGCCCGAAAAATATCCCATGTCAAAAATTTGATGTCAACTTGACTTTCAACCTCCTTCTAAAACGTGCGGGAGCGTTCAGGAACTTCTGGACACTCTCAAATTTTTTCTGGATTTTTGGGTTGTATTCCCTTTAGTTGATCACACTCCCTTTTGAATTGATTGCTCGACAGGACAAACGCTTCGTCATCCATCACCCCTTTCACCTTGTTCTTATAAGCTATAGCCAGACTTTTTCTGAGCTCATTCTGGCGCTTATCCATTTTCTGTTGTTGCTTTGTTAGTTTCTGAATTGTTTTCTGCAATCCTACTGACTTTGCAACAGTAATTTTGCCCCAGAAACCGTTACTCTGTGACTCTTTGATCAGGTTTATCACTCACCAAGCACCCCATCGCTTAATAAGTCCAGCGCAAGGATTTTCCTATCACATAAGCAACGGTATTGAAATTCTGATGACAAATGAATACTTATAAATTCCCATACCAGAGCCTTATTACTATGAAGTGCGATGTCATTATTTGGTCGGATATAGCCCGGGTCCATTTTTCAAGTGGCAAAAAATCTTAACTATACAATTATATTCCTTCAGACAACCCATATACGGGTAAGACTATGCGTTTTCACTGCTATCATTAATGTACCCAAAAACGGGTAATATCATTGGAGTGGATTGTGATGGATTATTCTGAGCTTTATATAAACAGAATCCGTGAGTTGTGCAAAAAACGTGACATTGCGATCAACAAGCTTGCCACAATGAGCGATGTCAAGCAGTCTACGCTTGATAATATTGTCCGGGGACTAACTAAAAACCCACGAGTGAAGACACTACATAAAATTGCGCTTGCGTTTAATATGACGCTAGCAGAATTTTTAGATTTTTCAGAGCTTAATGAGTATTCATTTGACGAGGATGATAGCGAGGAGTGAGCGAATCTTCGAGCCTGCAATGGGGGAATTTCGAGATGACACAGGCACTGCATTTTAGCGCATCAACAAGTGTTAAAAACTTGTTTGGTCGGGGTTTGGTTACAGATCAAATCGCGGCTGTATTTGAGTTGGTCAAAAATGCCTACGATGCTGATGCAAAAGAAGTAGAAATTATTTTCTCCAATTTGAAGGACGAAAATTCCTCGCTGATTGTTCGTGACAACGGTACTGGAATGAATCTTATTGATATTGAAACGAGATGGATGGTAATTGGTACCGACAGTAAAAAGAATACCATGTATTCTCCTATTTATCAGCGTCCTTTAAACGGTGACAAAGGAATTGGACGCTTTTCGGTTGATAGATTAGGGTCATTTTTGCATATGGAGGCGCAAAAAAGAGGCTCAACAAAAAGATACTTGGTCGATTTTGACTGGACTCTTTTTGATGGCGAATCTAGAAATATAAGCGATATAGAGATTCCATATGTGGAAAAAAGCGGAAAGGAAAACGATCATGGTGTTTCCCTTTCGATTTGTAATCTCCATGATGCATGGGACGAAGTGAAATTGCGTGAGCTATTCAGAAACTTGCGCCAGTTTAAAAGTCCGTTTACGCAGGATGATAATTTTAAAATATATATTACAGCACCTGAATTAGGTTACAATAAAAGAGAGGTAACTGTCGAAAAATTAGAAGGCGTAAGCTCTCTTTGGATGACAGCCGAAATTACAGACGAAAATCCTGAAGTCGTGCAGATAATGGTAAGTAAAGATGGGCTTGAATATGAGTCCATTCAGAATAATCCGTATTTATTTGGAAGCATTAAAGCCCAAGTTTTTATGTTTAATCAAGGTGACAAGGTTCGCTTTGTTAACCGGTATAGTTTGCGTGTACGAGATTATGGAAATATTCGTTTATATAGAGACAGTTTTAGAATATATCCGTATGGTGAGGCAAAAAATGATTGGCTTGATATTGACAGACGCCAGACTCAGGGGATGATGCGTTTCCTTGGCACACGAGATCTCATCGGATATGTGCAGATTGGCAAAGAGTCGAATCCAGATTTAAAGCCCCTAACCAATAGGCAGGGGCTAGAGGAAAACGATGCTTTTGAGCAACTAAGAAATTTTGTTGTAGAAATCTGTATCAAGACATTAGAATCATACTATTTTACCAAAATCAAAAAAGGCACTAACGAAACAATAAAAAAATCTAAAGCCGAAATAGGTGGTGCCGTTGCTGGTCTAACTGAGTTAGCTAAGATTCTTCGAGAAAGCGATCCGAATGCCGCTAAGCAACTAAAAGGCTATACTGCGGTTATTAAAAAAGAGCAACAAAATCAACTGCAATATGTTCAAGACCAGCAGGAAATAGTCAAAGTATACTCCAGAATTGCTCAGAAGGAAACTTTTTTACACAAATTGATTCACCAGTCCATGATTCACGTCAAAGATTCATTGGTGGCTATGAATACGTTTATCAATGATGTGGATTATCTCTTTCCGACAGATAAAGCAAGGCTGCTCGTGATTAGTGGATATATTGACGATGCACTGTCCCTTTTGAAAACAGTTCGTGACGACGTGGTAAAAAAGCGAAGCAAAACTACGCAAAATGTTGAACTTTTGGCTCAAAAGTATTTGCAGGATAATCAAGCATACTTTTCTGAAAATGACGTCAAGGTTTCTATACTCAGCACTGGAAATATGGAGTATAGTATTGACCCTGGTGATGTCAAAGCTATTCTTAATAATTTAGCAACTAATGCGGTTAAGTCGTTGCTAAAGGTTGATAATCGAGAACGAGAGATTAGATTTGAACTTTATAAAACAGATCGATTTCTAATTATTAAATGCATCGACAACGGCATAGGCATCCCTGAAGTTGATCGTGAACGCATTTTTGACCCATTTCAAAGTACAACTGATGGCTTCGGTCTTGGTCTCACTATTATTGATGAGATTTCGAAAGAATATGGTGGTGCATTGGAATTGATAGAAACTGAGGTAGGGGCATGCTTCTCAGTTAAATTGAGGTGTTAATATGCTTGAAAGAAATATATTAATTATTGATGATAATGCGCGGGTAAAAGAAGTCTACATTCCTGCATATTTAAGCAGGATTAACACATTAAAGAAAGGTTCAGAGAAGTGGTCTAAATATCTATTTAACATTATACACCTTTCTAGTATGAAAGCCACTCTTGAATATCTTTCTGACCCAACGCATTCCATTGATGTATTGGTCGTAGATTATGATTTTAACGGCGAGACAACCTTTACAAATGGAACAGCATTTGTGAAGTATATTCGAGAACAGATTAACCGATATTGTCAAATTATTTTTTACACAATGCAAGGGACATCAAACATAGATGTGGAGGAATGGACCGCACTTGTCAATTCCGATGTTTTTAGATTTATAGACAAGAGCACCGACGATAATATTTTGGGGGAGGTTATATTTGAAGCAGCAACCAGACGTAATCCTATTGTAGAATCGTTAGAGCATTTTTGGTGCCGATATAGAACAATGCTGGAAACCTACACATATACGTTCAGCGGGCAAGCAATTACCTTTGAAGAAATCATTTGTCACATACGCATGGACGATGAAATTGGACGAGTATTTGTGGAAAAGTTGCTTCAAAAGGCCATCTTGCTCAATACTGATGTTTGAGGCGATAGAGCTATGGATGCAATTTTACTGTGTATGAAAAAGCGAGGTATTCGCTTTTTTCGAAAAATCAAGTTTCCAACCACAAATGTTGTCCGATTTCATGCAAAAAACAATTTTTTAGGCTTACTTCGAACAAGATATGATAAATACGACAATATCCTAATTATGGCGCACGGCTCAAATAATGCAATACTTACCACTACCACAAATCTACATGAACGTTTTAAACCTTATATTAATGAAACCGACGCAGATGCATTCAAAGACGATTTTGTTTTTGCAGTATCATGTTTGACCGCAAATGAATTTGGAAAACAGTGTGTGGACAAAGGTTGTATTACATATTTAGGTTTTCAAGTTGAAATTGGATGGCTTTTTGAGTCAAATCAAAAGTTAGAATGTAAAATCCCAAACTCTGTCGCTACCGCTATTGATATAATTATTAAACATATCTTTGTTGAGGAACTGGCACGTGCATATGAGGAATTTTTGAAGTCACCCATAAGTGTTCAGATACTGAAAGAGCGATTTGCTTTTGCATTTGAAAAGCGAATCGCTGAATTGCAAGATCTATCCGTTGCGCAAGTTCACCAAAAATATTCAGTTAAAGTTAGTGAACGCCACTATAAAGTGTATGTGACAAGAGTGATTTTATATGTATTGTCAAATCTAGATAATGTCATATCAAAACTGATTTGTATTGGTGATGAGAATTACATTTCATCTAGTTTTATTAGATTTAGAAAAGAAGAAGGATGCAGTTCAGCAGAGATTATTAGTGAATTAGAAAGTAATCCTTATTTTGAACAATTAAAACATGAAGAATATAAATGTTATCTCAGGGAAATTGCAACTGGATAGAGAGGAGGTGCACCTTGATACAGGAAAGCAAGCAAGACTTCACATATATTGATCTCTTTTCGGGGTGCGGAGGACTTGCACTGGGTATGCATCAGGCAGGATGGAAGGCACATTTCGCTATTGAAAAAAATGCAGATGCATTTGAAACATTACGATTTAATCTTATCGAGAAAGAGAATCATTTTATTTGGCCGGAGTGGCTTTCTGAGTCTGTTCACGATATAAATGAAGTACTACAAGGTCATGAAAAAGAATTAAGAGCCTTGAGGGGAAAAATAATGCTTGTTGCAGGTGGCCCCCCTTGTCAGGGGTTCTCTATGGCCGGTCGTCGGAAAGAAAATGATATTAGGAATACTTTGGTGGATTCGTATTTGCACTTTATTGACTTAGTGGCCCCGGATTCGCTTTTATTTGAAAATGTTAAAGGGTTTACACAACCATTTAATAGCTGTGCTGAGGATAATCAAGGAAAGAATTATTCCGAGTATATTCTGGAGGAACTGCGTGCTCGCGGGTATATAGTTCGTGCTCAGATGTTGGACTTTTCAAAATATGGTGTTCCTCAACGCCGAGTTCGGTTCATTCTATTTGCAAGTAAAATCGTTGATCCAAACGTTTTTTTTGAGACACTTGCAGGCAATGTTAAAATTTTTGTGAAATCCAAAGGAATTCCAAGAAGAGTTTGTCTCAAATCAGCAATTTCAGATTTGGAAAAAGTAAATGGTCAGCAGTGTTGTCCAGACTCCAAAGGTTTTATGTCTGGGCAATATGGTAGCCCCAAGACAAGTTATCAACATTATTGTAGAAATGGAGCAAGAAAGGGCCGAGTCCCAGATAGTCACAGATTTGCAAGACATCGAGATAATACAGTGGTGCGTTTTCAAGAATTGCTCGAAAGGGATATTCGAGATCGAAACATATCCCGTCTTCTAAATGAGCAATATTGTATCAAAAAGAACTGTTTCAGTGTGTTGAATGCAAAACTTCCGTCTCCTACGCTAACATCGAATCCTGATGATCATATTCACTATTGTGAACCAAGAACGCTCACAGTCCGTGAATATGCTCGGATTCAGAGTTTCCCTGACTGGTATGAGTTTAAAGGTACATATACAACAGGGGGCGATTTGCGAAAATCTGATGTTCCAAGATACACACAAATTGCTAATGCAATCCCACCGTTGTTTGCCGAGCAGGTTGGATTAACTCTCAAACAACTACTTATAATGAAGAATACAGCATTTGAATAAATGAATTTGGAGGCAGCTCATACACAATATGGTTGCCTCCATCATTTTGCGTCGGTTTCCCACTTTTGAGAACGCAAAAAGTACAGTTAGATGTGATATATTTGATCAAGTTTCTCCCAACCATAAGGGATAGAAAATTCTCATCGGCAACAACACATGATGAATTTAGAATTGTCATAGCTGCTTTTGTATAGACACTTAGGTTCACATTTTCTTCCCATAATATTAAGTCATCATTGATTTGAGAGATGTAGTCACCTCGATCCACATACGTGCGACTTATGCTTCCAAACAGTGGAATTATACTGGGAGATTGAAGGATGAGTTCTGTATTTAGCGATTCAAATGTAATCAACGTAGAAATAATATCTTTTTTTTGCAAATAAATGATTTGCTCATAGTATAAAGCGTCGCTTTTTGATTCAAGGATCATTTTTTCAAGTAAAATGCTGAATCTACGCGGAGATTTATGCAGAAGCTTTCTTGTGAGTTTCTGTGCAATATCGGTATTTTCTCTGTGAAGGAATGAACCGTCAAGATATACAAATGGATAGTTTAGTTCAGGAAATGTGATGTTCATTTTCCTCTCCACAATTAACATAGCATCTGAGTTAAATCAACAACCGTTATTACATAATATATACAATCAAGAGTAAATTATTCCTTATGAATGTACTGCTTCCAAACGGTGTCCAGACGCTACCGCAGGAAAGCCTCGCGGCTCATGGCGTTTACCAGCGACACCTCTATGCGGGATAGCTGTATGCCAAGGGCATGAGATCCACACCTTCCGCATGATACAGGATGCCCTCGCCGAGGGCGATGGGCTGATCGTTCAGTACCTTGCCCATTATTTCCGAAAGGGTGACGGGCAGGGTGTCCGGCTTGGAATGGCCCAGGCTGATGGAAAGGCTGGATTAGGGAATCGCAATCAATAACCAGCACCTTTTTTCCGGCTTGGGCAAGTCCCACGCCGAGATTCACACAACTGGTAGTTTTTCCACACCGGCCTTCTGATTGACCAAAGCGATGACTTGGGCGTTCATGGGTCTCGGCCTCCCTCCAAAATAGATGATAGTATACGGAAAATTTTGTAAACGGCGAGGCTTTCTCTCCCCCACTTTTGGTCAAGAAAAAAGGACGCTCTATCGCTGGAACGCCCTCAAAATCCAAAACTGATATTTGGTTTTTCATTGTAAATACTGCTGCTCGATTGCCCGCAAACCGTTGATATCACTTGCTTTCTGGGTAAATCCTATATCGCCACTCGCACCATAGTAGACAAAACCTGTGTGTAACGATAGTTATACGCAGGTTTT
>Ga0137308_100783_pt1 | contig 43113 bp, 40 predicted proteins | sample Inofrocosms_June_FD_97181 | JGI IMG/M metagenome (GOLD analysis project Ga0137308, IMG submission 97181) | Mouse cecal microbial communities from Vienna, Austria - N-Acetylneuraminic and N-Acetylglucosamine D2O microcosms_June | ecosystem: Host-associated > Mammals > Digestive system > Large...
AATGACACGAAAGCTGTTTCTTGCCTTTACAACGGAATCGGAGAACTGACACAAATAGTGAACTGAAAAGGGAAGATGCCCATCGGCAAGTATTTCTTAAATCGTAGGAAGAATAACCGGACAATCCGGGCACCGAGGACAACACGGATAAAAAGGCGAACAAAGCGAATAAAGGAACTCATAAATACGGCTACGACAGCCTGAACCGTATGACGAGCAGCAATATCGCTGGGACAGCAACTACCTATACTTATGACACGCTGGGAAATCTGGTACTTGAAAAAATCAAGAATAAAGTAGTAGACTATCAGTATAACGAATTAAACCAGCTGACAAAGAAAAAGGAGGGCAACGAATCTTATAGTTATACTTATGACAAGCGGGGCAATCGTACAGCGGAGATCGGGAAAAAGGCAAGCCGCTCCTACCTGTACGACGAGACAAACCGCATGGCGGAGGGCACCAACTGGAAGGGTGACAAATCCGCCTACACCTACAACGGATTAGGCTTACGCGTTCATAACACCCATACCACCTACGCCGGAAAAGTATATGCCCGCGATTACGTGACCGATTACACCAGCTTTGAGAACGATGACCTGATGGTATTTGCCGAAGGGAACGGGCAGTTAGAGTATGAGCAGAAGCATGTGTATGCGGGAAGCGAGAGGATCGAACAGTTTACGGACAAGGGGAACTGGGAGAGAACGCTGTATGTCCATGAAGATGTGATGGGGAATACCCGGTATTACACGAAAGCAAACGGCCAGAGCTTTGCGGAGCTGACCTACGACGCGTGGGGGATGCCGGAAAGCCCGAACAAGCTGTTGAATAATGACCACGGGAACTACGTATTTGCAACCTTTACCGGGCATATCTACGATACGACGCTGGATATTTACTTTGCTGAGGCGAGGTTCTACGATGCAGACAACCGCACCTGGCTTGCGGTGGACCCGGTGAAGGATGGCGGGAACTGGTACCAGTACTGTTTCAGCAATCCGACAACTTACTATGATCCGACAGGACTGGCGGGATTCTCCCCTTTCAGCGGATGCGTGGACATGAATAAGCTGGCGGAGCAGATGCAGTCAGGCTTCCGGGACCTGAAAGGGAAAGTATCCGGATTCGTGGATAATGTTGACTGGAACCGCGTCGGAATGGGGCTTCTGAAAACCGGGAGTGCATTGGCAGTGTTGGCAATCGGCGCAGCGGCTGTGGTTGCAACCGGAGGAACGGCACTGCCGGCAGTGCTGGGGCTGTTTGCAGGAACCGTATCGGCGGGTACTGCCATAGTCACAGTCGGGACGTTTGCAGCCGGCAGTGCAGCAGTTGCCTTTGGGTTTGCGGATATACTGGAGGCGGCGCAGGATGTGGGCTATGGGACAGTGGGAAGCAGCGAGGCATCCTTCAACCCTCTCCGCGATACTATGTTTACCGGAAATGAAGACCTGTACTATGGATTGGAGATGCTGACAACCCTGATAGCAAGTGCCGGAACAGCAACTTTCCGCAGTTTTAATATGAAAAGTGAAATTAATATGGCGGAAAAAGCCGGTTATGGGAAAGATGACTTTTATGGAAGTGCTGATAGAGGTAGTGCAGGGGCGATAGAATTCTCTAAAAACAATATTCAGCATATTAAAAAACATACATTTGAAGGGATGTCAGAACAGGCAAAATATTTGACGGACAAACAGTTAACTGACAGATTAAATAAAGCATCATTTTTTAATAAAAATTGGTCTCAAAGCGAAGTTATTCAATATTCTCAAGAAGCATATAACATTTTAAGAAACGAAGGAAAAACTGGTTTACAATCAATAGAGATGAATGGAGAAATTATAAATGTTTTTATAAAAGATGATGGCGCATTTGATACTGCATATGGTGGATATACATATACAATAGATGATTTTAGATAGGAGCATGTATGTTCAGATTAGATTATAGAATAGTGTATACCAATTACGATGATTTTATAGGGCAAAATGGATTTTTGCAAATTAGGTGCAATGAATATAGGTATGGTGAAATATATCCTAAAGAATTAGAGGTGTTTGTGGATAAAGTTTCATTATATGATTGGTTTGAAAGACTAGTGAGAGTCATGAAAAATTTGATGACAAAAGATTACGTTGTGCTTAGTGATGTAGAATCATATAATACATGGATTGAATTTCAAAAAAAGAAAGGAATGGTAATAATAAGTATTGTAGAGGCAGAAAAAAAACAGGGTTCTAAAGATATTGAGTTTAGCTTAAAGGAACCTGCATCAGGAGCATGGACAGATCAGGTAATTAGCTACAAACAATTAAAGACTGAGATAATGGAGAAGGCAGAGGAATATATAGAAATTATTTCTGTTGGTAATACAAAAAATTTGAGGATTAACAAATTAAAAGAAAATCTTGAGTTTTTAAAAAAATATCCTGATTAGCATGAAAAAAATAAACATAAGGCTGTCTGATAATAGATAGGCTTAAACAGGAGCAGATGTGGAATGAATCATAACTGCTCTTGCGTTTTTAACTAAGTCATTGAGGCGATAGATTGGAACAGAACTATCGTCAATCCGGGCGGCAATACGCCTCCGGGATTAAACCGCGGGAAGAAGGCAAGCCGCTCCTATCTGTATGACGAGACAAACCGCATGGCGGAAGGCACCAACTGGAAGGGCGATACATCCGCCTACACCTACAACGGATTAGGTCTGCGCGTTAACAACACCCATATCACCCACGCCGGGAAAGTATACGCCCGCGATTACGTGACCGACTACACCAGCTTTGAGAATGATGACCTGATGGTATTTGTGCACGAGATGGATCAGTTTATATTGGATATACACTTTCAGCGAAACCAGAACTTGCATTGCCAGTGAAAATGCAAGCAACAGTTTCTAAATCAACGGTTATTGGTCTTAACGATGTGGTACAAGAAGTAGTAGATTCCATAATCAATAAAGGTAAGGAACTTTTCCAAAAGTTTATGGGTTGTTAAGCGTATAGTATTAGCCAAATATTGACAAAAATGCTGGGGCTGTCGCAAAACAGCAGATTCCTACAGTATATAGTGCCAATACTTTCAAATATTGGATGCATATTGTAGGGTTACTGATTTTTGCGACAGCCCCATATAAATCTTTATATATATGCTTTTTATTGACTGGGGGTAGAGATATGAATATGAAGGATTATATAGGTACAAGTAAGTTTGCAAAGAAAACTAATATGGATTATACTGGTAAATATTTGATGGCGTTTATCATAATATCACTTATCACTTTCTTTCGTAATTATAAAATAATAGTATGGATTATTAAAATATCGTTTTGTATTTTCGAGGGAATAAGATGGTTAATATTTATGAAAGAAGAGAATAAAGTAAAATATTTTAAACCATCTTTGATATGTACCGGCGCAAACTGGTTAATAATAATAGTTTTATTATTTCAACAAATAAAAATAACTGCGTACGTTTTTTCTTTTATACCGATATATATTATTATTGGGATGATATTAATGCTTAAGGGAGGAAATGACTATTTAAAGGTTATAAATAAATATTATCCTGCTGTAATGAGAGAGTATAATAATTCAGAAGATTCAATAGATATAAGATTGGAAAATTTGGAAAAGAAATTACTTGAATTAAAAGAAAGTTCACCAGCAATAGTGGTAGATGCCATTATGAAAAGGGAGACAATAAAACTAATATGGCCCTTTCATTTAGAAATGGTGTTTCTTGTAATTATGATTTTTTGGGGAACAAACTATACTTGAAGGGAGGAAGGTAGACCGATAGCATTGAATCAAAACCAATATGATGCTTTTTTGATCTTTATTTCAATGTAGGGAATAAAATAAGTTTAAGCTTCAGATAAAAGCGTTAAATGGTGAGTGGTTTCTAGAGTTTACAATTTTTGCAAACAGAAGAAATTCACAGTCGGAAGAAGCCTTTAAACTTTATAATACAATAGGAGAGATGGCGGAAGGCAGCTACAGATTGATTTACTTACATGATGACGAGGCTGATGGAAAAGAAAATCAGTTTCAAGTTTTCGTATTATCTAAGGGCAGCGTAAAAGAATTCAGTGATTCCTATTTATCGCCAATTATACCAACTATTGAAGATATGGAATAGTTAATAGAAAATATGTGAATAGTTTCTCTCTAAAAAGAAAGGTTTGCGGAAGTAATTACAGGGCTGCAAATCTTTCTTTTTGTGGAAGTGGGGTTATGGCAGCTTGAGGGGGAGATATTGCTTTTGGAGAATTATGGAATCATCAAAATATTGGTTTAAACTCCCGTAAATGAAGCATATCCGGATTTTAAAAATATGTTTACGCTTTTCGGATATGATTGGCTTGGACGATGCTTTGGAATTGATTTTCCCTCTATATCTGTGTTAAAATGCCTGATAGTATGTATTATTAATAATCAACACAGCATTTTTTCAGAGAAGTGGAGGAAAGTCATGTTTAGAAGAAACAGGCAGAATAACGATCCGCTGGACAGGAAAGAAAGTATGAGAAAAGGATTCGGCATTATCAAAGCAGTCCTTATTGTGATCATCCTTTTTATTCTTGTAAGCGGATCTTTTTATTCCATTCAGGAGGAAGAGCAGGCGGTGGTCTGCACCTTTGGGGAGCCCCGGGCTGTGACAACGCCGGGCCTGCATTTTAAGATTCCACTGATCCAGACAGTAACAAAAGTAAATACAACGATTCAGGGCTTTTCCATTGGTTATCGGGATGAAGAGGCGGGGGAGGATGATGAGGATGCCCTGATGATCACTTCGGATTATAATTTTATCTATGTGGATTTTTATGCGGAGTACAGGGTGACAGATCCGGTGAAAGCGCTTTATGCATCTCAGGATCCGGAACTGGTATTAAAAAATATTGCCCAGAATTGTATCCGGACAACGATAGGTTCCTACAGCGTAGACAGTGTGCTGACCACAGGAAAGAACGAGATCCAGTCCAATATCAAACAGATGATCCTGGACAAGCTGGAGGATTATGATATCGGTATCGCGCTGGTTAATATTACGATTCAGGATGCCACTCCGCCTACTGCGGAAGTAGAAAATGCGTTTAAAGAGGTAGAGACCGCAAAACAGGGCAAGGAAACGGCTTTAAATAATGCCAATAAATACCGCAATGAACAGATTCCCAACGCGGAAGCCGAATCCGACAGGATTCTGCAGGAAGCGGAGGCTGCAAAGCAGGAGAGGATCAACGAGGCGAATGGCCAGGCTGCCCGTTTTAACTCTATGTATCAGGAGTATATCAAATTTCCTGATGTAACAAAAAAGCGAATGTTTTATGAAACGATGGAAGATGTGCTGCCGGATATCAAGCTGGTAATTCAGGGAAGCGACGGCACGATGAGCACTATGCTGCCGTTGGATAGCTTCGTGACAGAAAATAAGAGCAGCATATCTGATACGGCAGGTAAAGTAAATACGGATACAAAGGCGGATAATGTAAATCCAGACGCGGAGACAGAGGAGGAGGAATAAGGATGGTATACGAACGATATAATTCTGATGGTACGAAAAAATCGGAACAACCCCCCAAAAGCCATAAATTCAGAATGTTCCCCGTTGTGATCATTATCATTGCAGCGCTCTTTCTGCTGGTCGGTTCCATGGTGATAACCAAGGAAAACCAGTTCAAACTGATCCGCCAGTTCGGTCGGGTGGAACGGGTACAGACCCGGGCGGGACTCAGCTTCAAGATTCCTTTCGTGGAATCTGTTGACACGGTTCCGAAGGAACTGCTGATCTATGATCTGCCGGCTTCGGATGTGATCACATCCGATAAAAAGACGATGATCGTAGACAGCTATGTGCTCTGGCATGTAACAGACCCGCTGAAATTTGCCCAGACGCTGAGCGGTTCGGTGAGCAACGCGGAAAGCCGTATTGATGCTATTGTATACAATGCCACAAAAAATACGATATCCAATATGAAACAGGACGAAGTGATCAGAAGCCGGGATGGAAAGATGACGATCACGGTGGAGGAGCCTGCTGCAGAGGTAAAGAATAATGATCTGGAACTTTCCGGGACAGTGGAGGAAGTGGTGGAGATCACCTCCCTCACAGAAAAGATCATGGAACAGATTAACAGTGTGGAAGAACAGTATGGTATTGAGATTCTGGCGGTGGAAGTGAAAAAACTGGATCTGCCGGATGATAACAAGCAGGCGGTATATGCCCGCATGATCTCGGAACGTGAAAATATCGCGGCGCAGTATACGGCGGAAGGTAAATCGGAGGCGAAAATGATTGAGAATACGACGGATAAAGAAGTATCCATCATGATTTCCGATGCCCAGGCAAAAGCGGAAGCTGCTGTGGCGGAAGGAGAAGCGGAATATATGCGGATTCTCTCGGATGCCTATTCCGATCCGGAAAAAACGGATTTTTATTCCTTTGTCCGGGCACTGGATGCGCTGAAAGAAAGCGTAAAAGGGGATAATAAAACGGTTATCCTTTCGGATGATTCCCCGATCGCGCAGATTTTTAACGGGCAGTACTGAAATTCCATGCAAAAATAGAAAAGATGTGTTATATTCTTTAGAAGACCGTCTATGCGGCCTGATTGACAGGGCATATATGGTGAAAGGACTTAAATAGATGAATGCGAAAGAGTATAAAACAAAAGAACTGTGGGGCAGGTTTACTCCATATTTCAGAAAATATTACGGGACATTGGCGAGGGATCTGTTCTGTGCGGCGCTGACTACGGTATGTGAACTGGTGCTGCCGATGATCATGCGGTATATTACAAATATAGGAATCCGGGATCTGGCAGCGCTGACAATCGGAACGGTGGGCAGGCTTGGCGGGATCTATCTGGTGCTGCGGATCATAGACTGTATCGCTGCTTATTATATGGCAAATATGGGACATGTAATGGGCGCAAGGATAGAGACGGATATGCGGCGGGATGCTTATAATCATCTGCAGCAGCTCTCCAATACCTACTATAATAATACGAAAGTCGGACAGATTATGGGAAGGATCACCAATGACCTGTTTGATGTGACGGAGTTTGCCCACCATTGTCCGGAGGAGTTTTTTATTGCGGGAATCAAGACAGTCATTGCTTTTATCCTGCTGGCAAGGATCAACCTGCTTCTGACCGTGATTATCTTTTTATGCGTACCGTTGATGGCTATAGTCTGCATGACGTTCAATTTTAAGATGAAGAGTGTATTCAGCAGACAGCGCCAGCAGATTGGTGAACTGAACGCAAGGATCGAGGACAGCCTGCTCGGACAGAAGGTGGTGAAAGCATTCACCAATGAAGAGGTAGAAAATGAAAAGTTCGAGCATGATAACAGCGCTTTTCTGGATATTAAGAAAGATTCTTATAAATATATGGGCGCTTTTCAGACCACGGTCAGGATGTTCGACGGGCTGATGTATCTGCTGGTACTGGTGGCAGGCAGTCTGTTTATGCTGAAAGGACTGATAGATCCGGGAGACCTTGTGGCATATATCATGTATGTGTCCACATTGATCGCAACGATCCGCAGGATCATTGAGTTTGCCGAGCAGTTCCAGCGCGGCATGACGGGTATCGAACGGTTTTTACAGATCATGGATGCGGATATTGAGATATTCGATGAACCGGGTGCGGTGGATCTGGAGAAGCCGGAGGGCAATATTGTATTTGAGGATGTGAACTTTGAATATCCGGATGACCATAATCAGGTATTCAGCCATCTGAACCTGTCGATCCGTGCCGGGGAAAAAGTTGCCATTGTGGGACCCTCAGGCGGCGGAAAAACTACGTTATGTAACCTGATCCCGAGATTTTATGATGTGTCGGCAGGACGCATTACATTAGATGGAGAGGATATCAAACAGTTTACGTTAAAGAGCCTCAGAAAGAGTATCGGTATCGTACAACAGGATGTCTATCTGTTTTCGGGTACGATTTTTGATAATATCAGTTACGGCAGACAGGGGGCGTCCAAAGAGGAAGTGGTGGAAGCGGCGAAACGCGCCGGAGCCCATGAGTTTATTATGGGGCTGAAGGACGGTTACGATACCTATGTGGGAGAGCGGGGCGTGAAACTTTCCGGCGGGCAGAAGCAACGTATCAGCATCGCCCGGGTATTTTTGAAAAATCCGCCGGTCATCATTCTGGACGAGGCGACTTCCGCGCTGGATAATGAGAGTGAGTTTGAGGTTGCGAAGTCCCTGACGAAGCTTTCGGAGGGAAGAACGACCCTTACCATCGCCCACAGACTCTCCACGATCCGTAATTCTGACAGGATCCTAGTGCTGACGGAAGAGGGTATTGTGGAAGAAGGGACCCATGATACACTGATGGAATGCAAGGGCATGTATTATCATTTTTATGAGATGGCGAATGAGTTAAAATAAAAATGGACAGAAAAGTATGTCTCTGAGAAAGCGGAGCAAACGGTTCTTATGGAAATGCCTATGAGTTTATATGCAGCGCCGTTGCGCTTGACATGAGAAAAAATGCATAATATAGTAAGACAAATACAGGAAAATGAATATAACAGATAAGAGAGGAAAAATATAAATGAAATTGGTGAGTTTGTCAGATAAATTATCACTTTCCGCAGTTGTACAGGGATTCTGGCGGCTGGAAGATTGGAAATGGACAACAGAGGAACTGGTAAAGTTTATGAATGCATGTATTGAAAGGGGAGTGACTTCTTTTGATACTGCGGAGATATATTCGGCGACTTTGTGCGAAAAGATGATGGGAGAGGCGTTTGCGGCGGATAAGTCCATCCGGGGGAAGATTCAGTTGATCTCCAAGACGGGAATTTTTCAGGAGCAGATAAACGGAAAGACTTTCGGCTATTACAATACTACTTACAACAGGATAATGCAGTCCTGCAAAGAAAGCCTGCAGCGTTTACAGACGGATTATCTGGATCTGTATCTGATCCACAGGGAAGATCCCTGTTTTGATCCCTGGGAGACGGCAAGGGCGCTGAAAGATCTGAAAAAAGAGGGGCTTGTGAAAGAGGCCGGTGTTTCCAACTTTGATCCGTTTAAGTTTGATGCGCTGAATAGGGCGATCGGCGGGGAACTGGTGACAAACCAGATCGAATGGAATCCGGTGTGCTTTGAGCACTTTAACAGCGGTATGATGGATTACCTGACAGTGAACCGTATCCATCCGATGATATGGTCTCCTTTGGCTGGGGGAAGGCTGTTTAAGGGCGGGGATGAACTATGCGATAAGGCGATGGTGAAGATAAAAGAGATTGCCGGCAGGCATGGAGTAGCGCCGGAAACGATCATTTATGCGTGGCTGATATATCATCCCGTTGGCGCTGTTCCGCTTTCCGGAAGCAATAAACTGGAGCGGCTGGATCTGGCGGTTAAAGCACTGGATGTGAAACTGGAACATTATGAATGGTATGAGATATACGTGGCAAGCGGCCAGCAGGTATTAAGATAAAACATGAAATAATTTCTCATCGGCATGGCGGATAAGTGAATACCTTTCTTTAATTGGGAAATACTGTAAAGTGTGAGGGATCGGAAAATCTTCTCACACTTTTTTAATGGCTGAAATGTTCAGGCCGTATAACAGATAGGACAGGAGAGAGGTATGTATCAGAAGGGTGATTATGTAGTATACGGGACAAAAGGGGTGTGCCTGATAGAGGATGTGACAATGCTGGACTGGGGGGCGGATTGTATTTCTTCTGAAAAACTCTGTTATAAACTGACGCCGCGGTTCGTAAAGGGCAGCACGATCTATGCGCCGGTGGAAAATGAAAAGACGGTGATCCGTTCCGTGATGTCAAGGGAAGAGGCGCAGGCTGTGCTGAACAGGGTAAAACAACTGGAGACGCTCTGGGTAAAAGATGAAAAGGAGCGCGAGGCAAGCTACCGCAGGGCACTGCTCAGCGGCAACAGCATGGAATGGTCGAGAATCGTTAAAACGCTGTATCTGCGAAAACAGGAGAGACAGAGATCAGGAAAACGTATGACCTGTATTGATGAGAGGTATCTGCATATCGCGGAAAATATTTTATTCGGAGAGATGTCTTTGCCGCTGAAGCTGACTGTGAAAGAGGTGGAGGAGAAGTATCTTGAGCGGATCGGGGAAAATGAACTGTAAAAAATGATCTGAGGCACCGGAAAGATGATTCTGCACGGTTAAGGCATAAATACCGTTTACGGCGGATTTTTGACAAGTTGCGAAATGGAATGGCAAAAGAGGAAATGTTTTGGTAAAGTGATATTAAGCTTTACGGCGCTTTCACTTGCATTTACATTGAATGCCTGTGGCGGTAAAAGCGACAGGGAGGACAAAGCACTGTCAGTGCAACAGGAAGAATGGATGGTATATTTATTGCTAATGTTTCCTTGCTGGCGGCGGAGTGATCGTTTTCCGGCTTGGAGAAATTCTTTTTAGGCGATCGGAAACCGGTACCGGTTAAAAGATCAGCGGATCACAGGCTGTCCTCTATGATCGTAGAGGATAGCCTTTTCCGCCGTTTGCGGCTGTTTCTGTTGTCTAAGAAGGTTAAGGCTGCAAAAACAGCTGATTTTTTATTTCAACGCCGCCTCAATAAACCCTTTAAACAACGGATGCGGTCTGTTAGGGCGTGATTTCAGCTCCGGATGCGCCTGGGTTGCAAGAAAGAACGGGTGATCGGGAATTTCTATCATTTCCACAATACGCCCGTCCGGCGAGGTGCCGGAAAGCTTCAGTCCATGTTCTGTCAGAACAGACCGGTATTCATTATTAACTTCATAGCGGTGCCGATGCCTCTCGTGAATAGTCTGCTCGCCATAAAGTGCATAAGCTTTGGAATCTTTTGCAAGCACGCAGGGGCAGGAGCCAAGCCGCAGGGTGCCGCCGATATCCTCAATGCCGTTCTGGTCAGGCATCAGCGCAATGACGGGATAGGGTGTATCGGGATCTAATTCCATGCTGTGGGCGTCTGTGAGGCCGGCTGCATTTCGCGCGTATTCCACGATGGAAAGCTGCATGCCGAGACAGAGTCCGAGGTAGGGGATGCGGTTTGTTCTCGCATATTCGATGGCGTAGAGCATGCCGTCGATGCCGCGGCCGCCGAAGCCGCCGGGGACAAGGATGCCCTGTACATCAGAAAGCTGCCGGGCTGCGTTTTCCCGGGTGACAGCCTCCGAATCGATCCACTTGATATGTACGGTGGCGTGATTGGTGATGCCGCCGTGTTTCAGGGCTTCCACAACGCTGATATAAGCATCATGCAGAGCCGTATATTTCCCCACAAGGGCAATCGTTACTTCCGCGGTGGGATGCCGCAGGGCTTCCACCATGGAGGTCCAGTCCGCAAGATCCGGCTGCGGGCATGGGAGATGCAGGCATTCGCAGGCTGCATCGGCAAGTTTTTCCCGTTCCATAGCAAGAGGGGCTTCATATAGATATTCCACATCCAGATTCTGCAGTACATGGCTTTTCGGCACGTTGCAGAACAGGGAGATCTTATCCCGTATCCCTTCATCCAGAGGATGCTCACTGCGGCAGACTATGATATCCGGTCTTATGCCCATGCCCTGCAGTTCCTTGACACTTGCCTGTGTGGGTTTTGTTTTCATCTCCTGTGAGGCGCGCAGATAGGGGATCAGCGTCACATGGATCAGGATAGCGTTCTCATGGCCGGCTTCGTGCTGAAACTGCCGGATGGCTTCTAAAAAAGGCTGGGATTCAATATCGCCGACGGTGCCGCCGACTTCAATAATGGCGATCCTTGTGCCGGAGTCCTTATCATTCCGGTAAAACCGGCTTTTGATCTCGTTTGTGATATGGGGGATGACCTGCACCGTGCCGCCGCCGTAATCGCCGCGGCGCTCTTTCTGCAGAACGGACCAGTAGATCTTGCCGGTAGTGACATTGGAATTCCTATCCAGATTTTCATCGATAAAGCGCTCATAATGCCCCAGATCCAGATCTGTCTCCGTGCCGTCGTCCGTGACAAAAACCTCGCCGTGCTGGATCGGGTTCATGGTGCCGGGATCGATATTGATATAAGGGTCGAATTTCTGCATGGTGACACGGTATCCCCGCGCTTTCAGCAATCTGCCCAAAGAAGCCGCGGTAATACCTTTTCCAAGCCCTGAAACAACACCGCCTGTAACAAATACGTATTTTACTGCCATAGATATCCCTCTTTCTGTCCTTCCTGAATGAAAAACCGCAATTTTAATAATATTGTTCATTTTCCGGTAAAAATAAGATAAAACTCCAGAACGACCTGCCCCGTTGCAGGTTGTTCCGGAGTTTTTCCCGTCTGGTTATGATAATATTTTTCTATTATAAAGTCATATGCGGAAAAAATCTACCGTTTCTTTTAAAAAATTTAGAAATCTTTAATAGATGTGTTCATTAATTCATGATTCTAATATTGCTTTATTTTCGCAAATCGGCTAGAATTGCTATGTCGGGGTGACAAGAAAGGAGAAAATGACATTAGCGTTAGCTGTTGTCATGAAGAGAGAATGGATCAGTCCTATCAAAATAACAATAATGAGTACAATAACGGCGGTTATAATAATAACGGCTACAACAATGGCGGCGGTTATAATAATGGGAACAACGGGAATAAAGGACCGGGAGTGCCGGGACCGGGCAAAGGTAACGACCCGAAAAAGCAGAATATTTTTCTGCTGGCGCTGGCGGCGGTGATTACGATGATCTTTCTGGCGATGCTGATGAAGGGAATGAGCGGCCCGAAGATCGAGGTAAGTTACAGCGAATTTATCGAAATGGTAGAAGAGGATAAAGTCGAATCCGTAACATTTATTGCCGACAGGCTGGATTTTTCCCTGAGAGCGGAAGGAGAGGAAAAAGCGGCTGACAGTGATGCCCGGAAGGAAGAGGGAACCTCAAACGGAACAGGAGGAAGTTCCGTCTTCAGGCAGCAGGAGAATTTCTGGGGCAGAATGGGCGTTCCGACCCAGAACTACTATACGATCCGGGTGCAGGACGATGAGCTGACCCAGAGGCTTCTGGATCATGATGTGGATATTCAGGCGCAGACAACAGGGCTTCTGGACTCTATCATTTCCATTTTGATTACAGTGGTACTGCCGATCGGCCTGATGTGGCTGCTGCTCAGTTTCCTTTTCAGAAAAATGAGCAAGGGCGGCGGGCTCATGGGTATGGGCAAGAGCACTGCGAAGGTATATGTACAGAAAGAGACAGGCGTGACCTTTAAAGATGTGGCAGGTGAGGACGAGGCAAAGGATTCCCTTGTGGAAGTGGTGGATTTTCTGCATAATCCCGGGAAATATTCTCAGGTCGGTGCAAAACTTCCCAAAGGAGCGCTGCTTGTGGGACCTCCCGGTACCGGTAAGACCCTGCTCGCAAGAGCGGTGGCAGGAGAAGCGAAGGTACCGTTTTTCTCCCTTGCCGGTTCAGACTTTATTGAACTTTATGTAGGCCTGGGCGCATCCCGTGTAAGGGATCTGTTCAGGGAGGCTGAGAAAAATGCGCCCTGTATCGTGTTCATCGATGAAATTGATGCCATCGGCAGGAGCAGGGATTCCAAGTACGGCGGCGGAAATGAAGAAAGGGAACAGACGCTGAACCAGCTTCTGTCGGAGATGGACGGATTTGACGGCAAGAGCGGCATCATTATTCTTGCCGCGACCAACAGACCGGAAATTCTGGATAAGGCACTGCTTCGCCCGGGACGTTTCGACAGGCGGATCATTGTGGATAAACCGGATCTGAAGGGGCGTGTGGAGATCCTGAAGGTACATGCAAAGGATGTGCTGATGGACGATTCCGTGGATCTGAATGAGATCGCCCTGGCGACCAGCGGAGCGGTGGGTTCCGACCTTGCGAATATGATAAACGAGGCGGCGATCAATGCCGTAAAGATGGGCAGAAACTGTGTCAGCCAGAAAGACCTGTTTGACGCGGTGGAGCAGGTGTTGGTAGGAAAAGAGAAGAAGGACCGCATTATGAGCAAGGAAGAGCGGCGGATCGTTTCTTACCACGAGACCGGCCATGCGCTGGTATCGGCGCTTCAGAAAAATTCTGAACCGGTACAGAAGATCACGATCGTACCGAGGACAATGGGCGCTCTGGGCTATGTAATGCAGGTGCCGGAGGAGGAGAAGTTCCTGAATACGGAAGCCGAATTGCGTGATATGCTGGTAGGCCTTCTGGCGGGCCGTGCGGCGGAGGAAATAGTATTTGATACGGTGACCACAGGTGCGTCCAACGATATAGAGAAAGCAACCAATATTGCCCGTTCTATGGTAACGCAGTACGGTATGAGCAAAAAATTCGGCCTGATGGGCTTAGAATCCGTGGAGAGCAGGTATCTGGACGGCAGAACCGTAATGAACTGCAGCGATAATACGGCGGCGGATGTGGATACCGAAGTAATGAAGCTGTTAAAAGACAGCTATAAAGAGGCGAAGAAGCTTCTGAAGGAAAACAGAAAGCTTTTGGATAAACTGGCAGAATTCCTGATCGAAAAAGAGACGATCACCGGCAAAGAGTTTATGAAGATCTATCGGAAGGAAAAAGGGCTGCCGGAGCCGGAGGAGAAACCGGAAGAAAAGAAAACAGAACCGAATCCCGGAAGGCAGAGCCGGCCCGGCTTCAATGTACCGGGCAATTACGGAAGGCCCCCGATTCCGCCGGTAGGCATGGGCGGCTCATTCCAGAACGGCAATCCGGGAATGCCGCAGGGAAATCCGTATCAGAACGGCAATCCGGGAGCGCCGCAGGGGAGCCCGTATCAGAACGGCAATCCGGGAGCGCCGCAGGGAAATCCGTACCAGAACGGCAATCCGGGAGCGCCACAGGGGAATCCGTACCAGAACGGCAATCCGGGGATGCCGCAGGGAAATCCGTATCAGAACGGCCAGCCGGGGGCAGCCCAGAGGAATCCGTATCAAAATGGAAATAATCAGGGTTCATATAATTCGGAGGAACCGGTAAACAGCAGAAAAGAAGCATGGGATGCCCAGTACAGGCAGAATCACTGGTCAAATCAGCCGGAGAATCAGCCTCAGGGAACCCCCTATGAAAACGGCAATCCGGGAGCGGCACAGGGAAATCCGTACCAGAACGGCAATCCGGGGATACCGCAAAGAAATCCGTATCAGAATGGCAATCCGGGGATACCGCAGGGAAATCCGTATCAGAATGGCAATCCGGGGATACCTCAGGGAAATCCGTATCAGGACGGTCAGCTGGGGGCACCACAGGGGAGTCCATACCCAAATGGCAGGCCGGGAATACCTCAGGGAAATCCATATCAGAACGGAATGCCGGCGGGAATGCCTGAGCCTGCGGATCTGCAGGAAGATAAGGCACCGCATACTGATCCGAATGCCGGCGGCAGGTTTATGGAACAGGAGAACGCCGGGCAGAGAGGGGCTTTCTCCGGTGCACTGCAGGAAGCCATAGAAAAGCCGGAAGAGCAGACGTTCGTGCCTTATGAAAACGCCGAAAAGCCGGAAGAAGCGGCAGGTATTTCGGAAAGTGTTATCGTGGACAACGAACAGGATGCGGAGATCGTGCTGGAGGCGGCAGTGGAAGCCCTGAAGCTGGAAGAAAATGATGAAGGGACGGATATTGCAGAGGAGACAGAAAAAACGGCAGCGGAAGCTTCTGATGATACAGATAGAGAAAATATAGAATAATACTTTATGAAAGAGAAAAGTGGCGGACAGGAATATACCTGCCTGCCACTTTTACTGTGGTTTTATAGCTGCCTCATTTCCGGGGCAATACTGCCTAAAAGTTCCCATGCGGCGTCACGCTCCCGTTTTTGGGCAGGTGTCAGTTCCTGATATGGAGCCAGCATGGGATGCTCCCTTTCGCCATCATCCCGTGCGGAGCCGTAACTCCAGTTGTAAAATGTGTAAAAACGCAGCCAGCGCGCATGATCCAGCCTGCGGTACATATCCTGTATATTGTCGGATTTTTTGGTTTCACAATATTCTTTATACGCTTTTTCGGTTATTTCCGGTGTAACTTCTGTTATCGTTTCATCTTTTAGGAGGATGCGTATTTTCATCAGAAGATGGTCTGCGGCGGATATTTTGGACTCCCGATGCAGGTCATCAAGTTCTTCCCAGCGCAGCGTCGGATATGAAACGGATTTACGGAACAGCTCATTGATCATAATGGCGGCTCTGTTAAGGGTGGTTCTCATGATCTGGTCCGGCGTATAGATTTCTTCGTTTGCTCCGAAATAGGATACACCGGGTGTTTTCCGGTTGCTGCGGAGATGGATATGCCCCCGGGTCTTATAATAGTTATTCAATCTCCAGAATATATTCCATCCTTCCGGTTCATCGTCATCACAAATGATAATGCGGTCAGCCCGTTCCATAAGCTTGTGATGGGTTTCCCATAACTCGCTGTGAAAGATCAGGGAATCTGTTGTTTCGGACACCCGGCCGAGAGAAAAGGTTTTGTTCAGCTGATTGTGGACGGCAAGGAATTCTTTCGGGTCTCCGAAAACATGGTATGCCACATGCTGGTCGACGGAAATGATATTGGTCAGGATTGCTCTTTCAAGAATGCAGCGGCCATAATTTCCGAAGCCGATGATCACAATCGTATTTTCATAACTGCACAGCGGCCTGGAACGCCAGTATTGTCTGGCACAGCAATCATAGCTGTGGAAAAATCTGATATTTCCTGAAAGCTGATCCTGGCCGCTGGTGGTTCTTGCATATACATCTACCGGCAGTGTATGTAGATCAACCGCGCGAATATTGACATCGATGTCATTTTCTTTCATGAAAAAGATTTTGCACTTTGTGCCGACGCCTTTTTTGCGCGCAACGATCCTTGCGGGCGATGCGTTGACAAAGATGCATGGATAGTCCGGAAACTCCGTCCGTTCGTCCCGTTTTTCGCCAAAAATAATAACGGTATCAGGATCTTCCCTATAGATATTTCCGGCTAACGTGCTGGATTCCACGCCGTAATCTGCGAAATAGTACCAGTTCTTTTTCCGCTGAAAGCCAAGCAGAAAGAGCGGAAGCCCTTCGCTGGTGACAAAGGACATGACGGCGCCGAATAATGTCATCATAATACCGGCGGAAAGCAAAAGAAAGACGGCGCCCACCGCCTGTCCCATAGGTGTTACCGGCGTCAGGTCGCCATAGCCGACGGTGGTCAGGGTAACGAGAGAATACCAGAATGCGTCCCGGAATGAATGGATCGTTGCCGTACTGTCATTGTATTCGGATATGCACAGGATTATCAGAAGTCCGATATAAATAATAAGCAGGAGTATGGTCATGCGCAGATAGATTTTGTGCTTTCTCTTCATAGGGCGCGGCTCCTTTTCCATGTCTGTTTTTTGAAGTGGATGCTGCTGGAAATATTATACATGCTTCCTGTAAAAAGGTAAATATATGCGGCGGATAATGTTATTTATATAAATCAGTCCGACAGGGAATCTGTTCCTCGCCGCAAGTGACTCGGAATGGAACGGGCAGATTCCGTGACAGTGAAGCTTTCTTTTTGCGATACTGTATATTATAATAAGTGTTGGTTGAAAAATGTAAGCGCAGATATGTAAGGTAAAGAATATGATGTTTGATATAGAAGAAGAATTAAAAAAACTTCCGGCGAAGCCCGGTGTATATATTATGCATGATGAGGCGGACACGATCCTCTATGTGGGGAAGGCGGTGAATCTGCATAACCGCGTGCGCTCTTATTTCAGGAAAATCCATGGCAGAGGGCCGCAGATCGAGAAGATGGTGCAGCAGATCGCCCGGTTTGAGTATATTGTTACGGATTCAGAGCTGGAAGCGCTGGTGCTGGAAAATAACCTGATCAAGGAGAACAGTCCCAAATATAATACGCTGCTGAAGGATGATAAAACGTATCCTTTCATCAAGGTAACGGTATCGGAGGAATTTCCCCGGGTTCTGTTTTCGAGGGAGATGAAAAAGGACAGATCACGTTATTTCGGCCCGTACACGAGCGCGGCGGCGGTGAAGGATACGATAGAGCTGCTGAATAAACTGTTCAAACTGCGTACCTGCAACCGCGTACTGCCCCGGGATCTGGGACAGGAGCGCCCCTGCCTGAATCACCATATCGGACAGTGCCTTGCGCCCTGTCAGGGTTATATCGATCAGGAAGAATATCGGAAACGGGTGGATCAGGCGCTGGATTTTCTCGGCGGCAATTATAATATGATCCTGAAAGATCTGGAAAAGAAGATGCAGGATGCCGCGGAGGAACTTAATTTTGAGGAGGCGATCCGCTACCGGGATCTTTTTGAAAGCGTGAAAAGCGTTTCCCAGAAACAGAAGATCACCCACAGCGACGGTGAGGACAAGGATATCATTGCAATGGCGCAGGATGAACAGGATGCGGTCATCCAGGTATTCTTTGTCAGGGGCGGTAAGCTGATCGGACGGGAACACTATTATATGACAAATGTGTCAGGGCTGCCTCGCCGGGATATCCTGCAGCAGTTTATCCAGCAGTTTTATGCAGGCACACCTTTTCTGCCGCGGGAGCTGATGCTGCAGGAGGCTGTGGAGGATATGGACGTGCTGGAGCAGTGGCTGAGCAGCAAACGGGGCAGCAGGGTATACCTCAGAGTGCCGCGAAAGGGCAGCAAAGAAAAACTGGTGGAACTTGCCGGACAGAATGCGGCGCTTATTTTGTCCAAAGATAAAGAGAAGATCAGACGGGAGGAGGGACGCACCATCGGTGCAGTGAAAGAGATCGCATTGCTCCTTCGTCTGGAACATATCAGTAGAATGGAAGCTTTTGATATTTCCAATATCAGCGGCTTTGAAAATGTGGGCTCCATGGTGGTCTACGAAAAAGGGAAACCGAAGCGCAGCGATTACCGCAAGTTTAAAATAAAGACAGTCAGCGGACCGGATGACTACGCCTGCATGAAGGAGGTGTTGACAAGGCGGTTTGTACACGGCATGGAAGAACGGGAGGAACTCTCCGCAAAAAAAATGGATACAGAATATGGCTCCTTTACAAAGTTTCCCGACCTGCTGCTGATGGACGGAGGAAAGGGTCAGGTGAATATTGCGCTGGAAGTCCTGAAAGAACTGAAGATAGATATTCCGGTCTGCGGTATGGTGAAAGATGATAACCACCGGACCAGAGGCCTTTATTACCACAATCAGGAGATTCCCATTGACAAACATTCGGAGGGCTTTAAGCTGATCACCCGCATTCAGGATGAAGCACACCGTTTTGCCATAGAATACCATCGTTCCCTGCGCAGCAAAACGCAGGTGAAATCCGTCCTTGAGGATATCCCGGGCGTAGGTGAAACCCGCCGCAAGGCGCTGATGCGCCGCTTTAAGTCCATCGATGAGATGAAGGCCGCAAGCGTGGAACAATTTTCGGCAATTCCGGAGATTCCGGAGAATGTGGCGAAGGGCATATATGCCTTCTTTCATCCGGAAAATGAAGAAAACTGAAAATAAAAGAGAAAGCCATCATTTCATCAGAAACGTTTATCTTTTCTTTCCGCCAGTGCGGTTATAAATCCGCCGTTGAAGGCATCTCCCGCACCTGTTGTATCAACAGCGTTTACATGAAATGCAGGCAGGATTTCATCCCTGTCATCATCGGATTTTTTATCGCGTATTTAAATGTAGTGCCGATGATCTGTACATTGGCAATGCTGTCTGTTTTAAGGGGCGTGGCCTGCATATTTACAGGCGGCGGCCCGGTTACGGGGCTTCCGACTACATTTGCCTGTCTGGGGGCAAAGCGTCTTATCGTGACAGAAAGCTTCCCGAACGGAATGATTCCCACGAATGTTATTTTCACGGAGATCGTCTGGAAAATGATAGAGGAACGGGAAACAGAATAATTAAATAGGTATTAATATCAGATGATTTTAAAAGAGACTGCTGCCTGACGGATGAAAATTGTGGGGCGGCGGCCTCTTTTTTTCTTAAGCCCTATGTTATTTTCGGGAATTATATGGTATGATTGGATAAAAAGCGAGCAAGTTTGTCTAAGAGAAGGAGAAGAAATTATGGCAAGTATTCGTCTGACGAAGGTAATTGAAAAAATGAAGCTGGAAAACCTGACACCGGAACTTGACATTGCAAATGTGAAGATCACACAGCCGGATATCAACAGGCCGGCACTGCAGCTGGCAGGCTATCTGGAACACTTTGCCACGACAAGGCTGCAGGTTATGGGATTTGTGGAATACAGTTATATGATGAGCATGAGCGAAGAAAAGAAAAAAGAAATCTATGAGGGCATCATTCAGGATGACTGCCCCGGGTTTGTATTTTGCAGGGAGCTGGTTCCGGATGAGGCTTTTTTGGCGGTCGCCAATCGAAAAGGGGTTCCTGTATTAAATACAAAAAAAGCTACTTCAGCCTTCATGGCGGAGATCATCAGATGGCTGAATGTGAAACTTGCTCCCTGTATTTCCGTTCACGGCGTACTGGTGGACGTATACGGTGAAGGCGTGCTGATTACAGGCGAGAGCGGCATCGGTAAATCCGAAGCGGCGCTGGAGCTGATCAAGAGGGGCCATCGTCTTGTGACGGACGATGTGGTGGAACTGCGCAAGGTGAGCGACGAGACACTGATCGGTTCCGCACCGGATATCACAAAACACTTTATTGAACTGCGCGGTATCGGTATCGTGGATGTAAAAACGCTTTTTGGCGTATCCTGTGTCAGAGAGACCCAGAATATCGACCTTGTCATCAAGCTGGAAGACTGGGATAAGGATAAGGAATATGACAGACTTGGTCTGCAGGAGGAATATACGGAGTATCTCGGGAATAAGATAGTATGTCATAATATCCCGATCAGGCCGGGCCGTAATCTGGCGATCATCTGCGAGGCGGCAGCCGTAAACCATCGTCAGAAGAAGATGGGTTATAATGCGGCGCAGGAACTGTATAACCGTGTGCAGCGGAATCTGGCGAAGAAGAGAGAAGAAAACGAATAGAGAGATCAGGGAAGGGGACAAAAGAATGGCTGAATATATATTTGGGGTAGACGTGGGAGGAACTTCCGTAAAGATGGGTATTTTCGATGTGGAAGGCGCAGTGGTCGATAAATGGGAGATTCCCACCAGAACGGAGAACGGCGGGGAAAACATTCTGCCGGATATTGCGGAAAGCATCAACCGGCAGATGGAGAAAGAGCAATATGCAAAAGAAAAGATAGCAGGTATCGGCATTGCCGTACCCGGTCCGGTGAATGAGGACGGGATCGTTAATAAAGCTGTAAATCTTGGCTGGGGAGTAACACCGGTAAAAGAGATCATGGAAAAACTCTGCGGCGTACCGGTACAGGTGGGAAATGACGCCAATGTCGCTGCACTCGGAGAAATGTGGAAGGGCGGCGGCCAGGGCTATACCTCCCTTGTCCTTGTGACATTGGGAACCGGCATCGGCGGCGGTGTGATCGTAGACGGCAGGCTGGTAACCGGCGCGGACGGTGCAGGCGGCGAAATAGGCCATATGCATGTTATGGACGGGGAGGAAGAGAGCTGTAACTGCGGCTGTAAGGGATGCCTTGAGCAGTATGGTTCCGCTACCGGCATTGTGCGGCTGGCGGAGAAAGTGCTGAACCGGACGCAGGAGCCTTCTGTGCTCAGAGGGACGAAAGTAACGGCAAAGGCAGTATTTGATGCTGTGAAAAGCGGGGATAAAACAGCGATAACGATCGCGGAGGAATTCGGGGAAATACTCGGGAAGGGTTTTGCCATGATAGCCAGTGTGCTGAATCCGGCAGCCTTTGTCGTGGGGGGCGGTGTGTCCAGAGCGGGAGAAATACTTTTTGAATATATCCGTCCCGCTTTTGAGAGATATGTGTTCCCGGGCGCCAAAAACGCGAAATTTGTACTGGCAACGTTAGGAAATGATGCGGGAATCTACGGTTCCGCAAAACTGGTACTGGATAAAATGGCTTAAATGGTCTGCGGAAGGATCACAGCCGGATATAGAATGGTAATGTGAAAAGATCACAGCCGGATATAAAACGGCAATGTGAAAAGACCACAGCCGGATATAAAGCAATAATGCAGGAAATACAGATACACGGAGGGTCTGAATTGAGAGGGGAGATCATAACAGAGGTGGAACGGATTTTGCCGGCAGGGCAGATCCTCCGGCGGGAACCCATGAGCCGGCATACAACTTTCCGGACGGGAGGCCCGGCAGAACTTTTTCTGGAAATAAAAACGGCAGAGCAGCTGCAAAAATTACTTACATTTTTTAGAGAAAGTGGTACAAAATACTTTGTAGTGGGAAACGGCAGTAATCTTCTGGTCAGCGATGAAGGGTATGACGGGGCGGTCCTTCATATAGGAGACGCCTTCGGAACGATCCGTATCGCGGATGAAAAGATAACGACGCAGGCGGGAGCACTCCTTGGCAGGATCGCATCTGCGGCGCAGGAGCATTCCCTGACGGGCTTTGAGTTTGCTTCGGGAATCCCGGGGTCTGTGGGCGGCGGCGTGGTCATGAATGCGGGCGCTTATGAAGGGGAAATGCGTCAGGTGGTAAGCCGGGTAAAAGGAATTACACAGACAGGAGAAGAGGCGGAATTTTTCAATAGAGAATTGGAATTCGGTTACAGGGACAGTATTTTAAAACGGGAAAAAATTGTTGTGACAGAGGTGGAATTTCAGCTTTCCGGCGGTATAAGAAAGGAAATTTCGGCTAAAATGGCTGATTTCGCGGAAAGAAGGCGGGTAAAACAGCCTCTGGAATATCCCAGCGCCGGAAGTACCTTTAAAAGGCCGGAAGGGTATTACGCGGGAAAACTGATCATGGAGGCGGGCCTTAGAGGGTTTAGTATAGGCGGCGCTCAGGTGTCCGAAAAGCACTGCGGTTTTATCATTAATAAAGGCGATGCGACAACAGCGGACATCAGAAGGCTTATGAAAGAGGTACGGAGCCGGGTAAAGGAGCAGTCCGGTGTGGAACTGGAACCGGAAGTGATATATCTGGAGTAAAAAACGGGCGGCAGATAAAATTTCACTGTTTTTCGATGACAGCATAAGAGGAGCCAAAGATGAGATTTGTAGTAGTGACAGGCATGAGCGGCGGCGGAAAAAGTACGGCATTAAAAATGCTGGAGGATGCAGGCTTTTATTGTGTGGATAACCTGCCGGTCTCTCTGGTGGAGATGTTTGTGGAGATGGTGTCTCTTCCGGGAACTGAGGCCTCCAAGGTTGCGCTCGGGCTGGATGTGCGCAGCAGCCAGTCTTTTCAGGAGGCGGAGGTTATGCTGGACAAGTTGAAGGAGAACGGCTTTGTATATGAAGTACTGTTTCTGGATGCGGGAGAGAGGGTGCTTTTAAAGCGCTACAAGGAGACCAGAAGGCGCCATCCGTTGTCTCTTTCCGGGGAGCGGATCGAGGTGGGGATCCAGAGGGAAAGGGAAATCCTGCGCGGGATCAGGGAAAAAGCGGATTATGTGATAGATACCTCCAATCTGCTGACAAGGGAGTTAAAAGAAGAATTAGAAGGCATTTTTATCCGGAACGAGGAATATAACAGCCTGATGGTAAATATCGTGTCCTTTGGTTTTAAATACGGGATTCCGGCGGACGCGGACCTTGTGTTTGATGTGCGTTTTCTGCCTAATCCGTTCTATGTGGAAGAGTTAAAGCACCATACGGGGAATGAAAAGGAAGTACAGGATTTTGTAATGGGTTATCCGGAGAGCCATGAATTCCTGGATAAACTGACGGATATGCTTAAGTTTCTGATTCCCAATTATATAAAAGAGGGAAAGTATCAGCTGGTGATCGGCATAGGATGTACAGGCGGAAAACACCGCAGTGTGACGCTTGCCAATATGCTTTATGAACATTTGAAGGATAAGGGCAGTTACGGGCTGAAGATAAGCCACCGGGATATAGAGATCCAGAGTATAAAATAGCGGGATGGCGGTATGCAGGCCGCGGTCATAGTTTTGTGAAATGAAAATAGAGAAAGAGGGATGGCATTGTCTTTTTCGGGAGAAGTAAAAGAAGAATTATTGAAACAGTATGCATCCTCTGCGCATTGTATATATGCGGAATTATCTGCGATCATCCTGTTCGGGGACAGGAGACGGATGAAGGCCGGTAATATGGATTTTTTACCGGAAAACGGGGAAATAACGGTTTTTTTAAATGCAGAGAATAATTTTGTGAGGCAAAAAGCCTTTACATTATGCAAAAAAAACATTAATATAAAGGATGATGCAGAAAGGGGAATATTGACGTTTTCTGCAGAATTTATGAAAGAGCATCTGATGCCGGATCTAAACGGTATACTGAAGGAACAGTGCTGTAAAAGGGCTTTTTTGCGGGGGGCATATTTATGTATAGGTTCCATGAGCAATCCGGGAAAGAGCTATCATCTGGAATTTGATTGTATCGATGAGGGGGAAGCAGATCTTTTGCAGGAGTTGACGGCGGCGTTCGATATTCCGGCTAAGATTGCCCGGCGGAAGAAATATTTTGTGGTATATGTAAAAGAGGGTTCGGCAATATGTGATATGCTGAATATCATGGGAGCTCATGTGTCCCTGATGGATTTTGAGAATCACAGGATCGTAAAAGAAGTGAGAAATTCCATCAACAGAAAGGTGAACTGTGAGACGGCAAATATCACAAAAACTGTAAATGCCGCAGCGGGGCAGGTAAAGGATATTACGCTGATACAGGAAAGGATGGGCCTTTCCGAATTGCCGAAGAACCTGCGGGAGATTGCGCAGCTGCGGCTGGAGTATCAGGAGGCAACATTGCAGGAATTAGGGGAATTGTTGACACCTCCGGTGGGGAAGTCCGGAGTGAATCATAGATTGCGAAAATTGAGTGAGATCGCAGAAAGTATGCGAAAGTAGTGAGAGGAGAAAGATTATGTTGGAAAAATCTATGAAGATTCAATTGAAGAACGGGCTTGAAGCCCGGCCCGTCGCGGTTCTCGTGCAGGTGGCAAGTCAGCACGAGAGTTCGGTTTACATTGAATCGGCAGGAAAGAAAGTGAATGCAAAGAGTATTATGGGCATGATGAGCCTGGGGCTCGACAGCGGCGCAGAGATCACTGTAGTTGCAGACGGAAAGGATGAAGAAGAGGCAGTTTTGAGTATTGAGAAATTTTTAAGCGGTGAAGAATAAAAAGGAAAAATAGCCGGAGCCGCAGAAGGAAACAAGAGGCTTAAGGGACGGTTTCCGGTTATCATATAAAACAAAAATACAAAATGGAGGTACAAGGATATGCCATTAGTAACAACAAAGGAAATGTTTGAGAAAGCGTATAAGGGCGGCTACGCTATCGGTGCTTTCAATGTAAACAACATGGAGATCGTTCAGGGTATCACAGAGGCCTGTGCAGAGGAAAAAGCGCCGGTTATCCTGCAGGTTTCCAAAGGAGCACGTGCTTATGCAAATCACAATTATCTGGTGAAGCTGGTTGAGGCGGCTATTGCCTGCAACCCTGATCTGCCGATCGCTCTGCATCTGGATCACGGTCCGGATTTTGAGACATGTAAGTCCTGTATCGACGGCGGTTTTACTTCCGTTATGATCGATGCTTCTTCCAAGCCTTTTGCAGAGAACATCGAGATCACAAAGAAAGTGGTAGAATATGCTCATGAACACGGTGTAGTGGTAGAGGCTGAACTTGGTACGCTGGCAGGCGTGGAAGATGATGTAAAGGTATCTGCGGAGGATTCCTCCTACACACGTCCCGAAGAAGTGGCAGAGTTTGTTGAAAAGACAGGCTGTGATTCTCTTGCGATCGCGATCGGTACAAGCCACGGCGCATACAAGTTCAAACCCGGCACAAAACCGCAGCTTCGTTTCGACGTTCTGCATGAGTGCGAGAAGATGATCCCGGGCTTCCCTATCGTACTGCACGGTTCTTCTTCCGTTCCGCAGGAATACGTTGAGATGATCAACAAGTTCGGCGGCGCAATGCCCGGTGCGATCGGTGTTCCCGAAGATCAGCTTCGTGAAGCGGCACGTTCCGCGGTATGTAAGATCAACATTGATTCCGATCTGCGTCTTGCTATGACAGGTACGATCCGTCAGTTCTTTGCAGAGCATCCGGATAAGTTTGACCCCCGTGAATATCTGAAACCCGCCCGCGCTAACATCAAAGAAATGGTTCGCCATAAACTGGTTAACGTTCTGGGATGTAACGGAAAGGCTTAAAGAACATTCTGAAAGAGAATAAGAGATAAAGAAAAGCGGCAGATTTTGCCGCTTTTCGTATGTTCTTAATAATTTTTTAAGTGCCGCGCGGGAATGACCGGAAAAAGTAATGTTATGTATGATCACTGTGTTCATATTCACCGGTTTCGAAGCTGTTCTCTCTGAATATCTTCAAAAGCAGAGTACATAGGCTCCTCTTTGGAACCGTGGAAGGTCCGGCGGATATAGTTGTTTGTGATCTTCCTGACGGTGCCGGAAAGAGCCAGAACGCCTATCAGGTTCGGGATCATCATCAGGCCGTTGAAGGTATCGGATAAGTCCCACGCCAGTCCCAGGCTTGCGGTACAGCCGAAATAAGTCATGATAACAAAGATTATTTTATAAATAACGGTGGTTTTGACGCCAAACAGAAATTCAAAGGCTTTTGTGCCATAGTGGCTCCAGCCGAGTACGGTGGAATAGGCAAACAGCAAAATGGCAATGGCGATGAATTTAGGGCCAATGGGACCGAAGATACCGGCAAAAGCCTGCCCTACAAGACCGGAACCTTCCACGTCAGTCAGCATCTGTCCTGTTTCCAGATCCACAAGACCGGAGGAAAGGATACAGAATGCAGTTAAGGTACAGACAACGATGGTATCCGCAAATACTTCAAAGATACTCCACATACCCTGACGGACAGGCTCTTTTATGTTGGAACTGGAATGTACCATAACGGAAGAACCCAGGCCGGCCTCATTAGAGAAAGCACCTCTTTTAAATCCCCATGTGATGGCACGGCTCACACCGTAACCGATAACGCCGCCGCCGGCCGCTTTTATGGCAAAGGCACCCTTGAAGATAGCATTGAATACGGCGCTGAACTGATCAATATTTGAGATACAGATGATAAGGGCGCCGACGATATAGAGGATCGCCATCACCGGAACCAGTTTTTCCGTAACGGCAGCAACCCTTTTTAAGCCGCCTAAAATAACAAACGCAGAGATAATGACGATCGCGATGCCGGTGATCCGGGTGGGAACATTGAAGGCGGATTTCATATTGCCGGCAATGGAGTTTACCTGACTCATGTTGCCGATACCGAAACTTGCCAGCAGGCAGAAGCAGCTGAACAGTACCGCAAGGATTATGCCGATTTGCTTACAGCCTTTTTTGGAACCGAGGCCGTCTCTTAAATAGTACATCGCGCCGCCGGACCATTCGCCGTTTGTGTTTTTGCGGCGGTAATAAATGCCGAGGACATTTTCGGAATAGTTGGTCATCATGCCGAAGATCGCCATGACCCACATCCAGAAAATGGCGCCGGGACCGCCGGAGATAATAGCTGTGGCGATACCTACGATATTTCCGGTGCCGATGGTTGCCGCGAGCGCCGTACAGAGGCTTTGAAACTGAGAGATGGATTTGTCATCCTTCTCCGTATGCTTTGTGACATGTTTATCTGCGAAGATCGCGCCGATCGTGTTTTTAAACCAGTGCCTGATATGAGTGAACTGGAATCCCCTGTTGACCAGCGTCATCAGGATACCGGCTGCAAGTAAGAGGCCGATACCGAAAGTGCCCCAGACAAAGTCGTTGACGATGCCGTTAATATTCGTGATCGCATCCAGTGCGGGCTCAAGGGCTGTGTTAAGGTTGGTAAGTGTTTTCGACAGTAACATAGATAAATCCCTCCTCCATATACAATAGATCATGCGGTCTGCAGTTCTTCTATTGCCATAAAATAAAAACAGATAATCCGAAGATTATCTTTCCGTATAAAAAGATATAAAAAATAAACGTCAAATCTTCGACCCCACGCCTTTGTGGGCGGATGACATGTAAAAGTTTATCAGTAAAAGAGAGAAAAAGCAAGCTTTTTGCATAAAAATGAATTACTATATTTATATGGGAGAAGAGAAAAAATATGACCAGAAAGGGAGGATGCCAAGTAAGGTTTCCCTTACCTGGCACTTATTATGAAAAAGTTATTTAAATTTATTACGATAATGTCTTTGTTGGGAAGATACTTCAGAACTTTTTTTAAGTTCCTGTTGTTATCTTATAAACATAGTATATACTTTAGATTTGTCTAAAAAATGATTTTCAAATTAAGTTTCTTTGAATGAAATATGAACAATTTATGAACGCCGAAAGAGTAGCTTATCGGGGTATCATATTCATTCCACTATATTATGGAGCCAGACTCCTTTTTTCACCAGAACAAGCCCGATCACCGCTTTTATGCCATCCGCCAGCTGGACAAAAAAGTAGATCCATAAAATAGGCAAAGAAGTAAATTTTGCCAGTGCAAATGCCAGAACAACACTGACGCACCAGATAAACACGCTGTCAAAGAAAAAAGCCAGCATGGTTTTTCCGCCGGAGCGGAGTGTGAAGTACAGGCTGTTCAGCAGGGCATGCTGTGGGACAAACAGTGCCGAGATCCTGATCAGCTTTGCGGCAAGCTGCCGGATATCTTCGGATGTATTATAAAAGTCCGGAAAGAGCGGCGCCGTAAAAAACATGACCACTGCCACGGCGGAACAGAGAAGAACGGCAAAGACAATGATCTTTGTGTCGGTCTCTTTGGCGCGTTTCATATCTCCCGTGCCGAGGATCTGTCCGATAATGATGGCAACGGCTTCCCCCATGGCGATAAAGGAAATGTGAAACAGGTTGCATATCGTATTGGAGATGTTGAGGGCAGCAACCACGTTGAGGCCCTTCAGGGAATAGCATGCCGCAAGGGTGGCCATACCGGCGGACCAGAACGTTTCGTTCAGTAAAAGAGGGGTTCCCTTTACGGTGATCCTTTTTACCGTATCCGCAGGAATGGCAAGACTCCGGTATAATCCGATGACAAAAGGGTTCTTTTCCGTATTTCTGTGTGTGGCAATGATGATAATGCCTGTCTCGATCACGCGGGAAAGGACGGTGGCGATCGCCGCGCCTTTTACGCCCAGCATCGGAAAGCCGAACTTTCCGTAGATCAGCAGATAATTGAACAGCAGGTTGATGCAGATCGCCGCAACGCCGGCTTTCATGGGCAGGAGCGTCTGGCCGCATTCTTTTAATGTGCTGCCGTATACCTGTGTGATCATGAAAAAGGGAAGCCCGGTGAGCATCAGGAGCATGTATTCCCTGCCGCTGATCATGGAGGCTTTTATGCTCTCTGCACTGCCTTCGCCGGTCAGGTAAAAACTGATCAGGCTCTGTCCGCAGAAAACGCAGAGAAGGATAGTCAAAACGGTAATGACCATGACTGTAAGGAGCTTGAAACGGACTGTATGGCGTATGCCGTCCGTGTTTTTCTGACCGTAGTACTGCGCCGTAAAGATCCCTGCCCCGGAGACAGCGCCGAAAACACAGAGATTATAGACAAACAATATCTGGTTGACGATGGAAACGCCGGTCATGGACTCGGTCCCGATCTGGCCGATCATGATGTTGTCCAGCATATTCACAAAGTTTGTGATACCGTTCTGGATCATGATGGGGATGGCAACGGCGAATACCATCTTGTAGAAATCCGCATCACCAAAGTATTTTTCCCTGAATCTTCTCATAAAAATGTTCTCCTTATATATGTAAAATTGTCACTGACCGTTGCCAAAACCGCGAAAAATTCCCTACCGCATTCGGTAGGGAATTTTTTAGCTGTTAAACCAGTATATTCAGTTTATAAGAGAAAGTCAAGGGGTTACGCCTTAATTTCAGAATTGTTTCATGAAGATTCCCAAACGGTATCATTTAAGTGCAGAAGGTGCGCGGAGGATATCCGATACCCTCCAGAAGCGGGTCCCATTCGTTCAATCCGAGGCTTTGCTTGAATTTTGCCTGTTCCATTGTCAGATGCGGCAGATCTTCCTCCAGATATTCCATAAGTTCGCTGATGCCTTCCCGGGTTACATTGTTGATCAGGAAGATGCGTTCACAGCCGGCATTGATCAGCCATTGTCTGACCATGGGAATATTCGCATAAGGAGAGTCAACCTTTGTGATGATGCCGATAAGGGGGCGGAGGATAAAGGTATGAAGGCTTGCGCTGAACAGGCTGAAGGGTTCATCGGCAGCCTGAACGACCGCCACCACATCCGCTTCAAAGGAAAAGCAGGCGAGTCCCACACTGAAGCGCTTGGATTCCGCATACTCTCCCGGCGAGTCGATGGTGTCGTCGTTTGAACTGGTGTATTGGGTTTTAACATAGTGAAGCTCTTCACCTTTCAGTGCCTGGGTCAGAGAGGTTTTTCCCGCTTCGCTCCTTCCCATCAAAAACATCTTTTTCATGATCTGCCCTGTTCCGTTTCGTCAATTCTTATAGATCTTACAGGTTTGGAAGTCCAGCACTTCGCCAAAAAACCTGACAACCTCTTCCACGGCGGTCTGGACTTCGGACAACCCGCCGGTGAGGATCAGGGAACCGCAAAAACGATCCATAAAGCCGATCTGCACGTCCGCGCTTTTCATTGCGACATCGGCAGCCGCCACGACCGCTTCCCAGGGCGTAAAACGGATCAGACCGATGGATTCCCCGATATGGTCTTCTCCTTCATGTACACCGATATGAAGCCCCAGGTTCTGAAATACGGGAGTTTGTGAGGCGCTTATGATATGTGCCAGACAGACTTCCTTGCCCGGAACCCGCAGACGTGTTATACGCAGTTTTTTTCCTTTCAGATGTTTATAATCCTCGTGGAACAGTTTTTCCAGCAGTTCTTCTCTGGTGATACGTGCCATAGTCATACTTCCTATCTCTTTGTGATCCTGCAGACTACATATTCCAGTGTATCCCGGAAATAATCCACAATCTCGGTCATAGCCGACATAACGTCCGAAATCTCCCCCGTGATGATGAGCGTTCCCGTAAACCGGTCCGCGAAACCGAGATAGATGTTCCCGCTTTTGACCGCAATATCAGAGGCGATGACGGCTGATTCCGGCGGCGTCATGTTCATGATGCCGATGGCGGATGACTGGTAATCCACCTGAGGGTTTAATCCGAGTTTCTGGTATATAATCGGCGCCGGGCCACCCATCACATGCGCAAAGGTGATTTCCTTTCCTGCCACGGTCTCCTGCACGATCCTGATCTGTTCTTCCTGTCCGTTTGCCATTTATCCGATCCGTTCCTTCCATATTTTTATATAATTTTTGCACGTAATATACATCAGCTTTTCATAAATCATACTATCCATGAAATTTCCTGTCAAGAAGGAGGGGCCTAAAGTCTGCCTGATGCATTACTTTTCGCGGGGAAGAGACAAGATAGCGTTGTATTTGCGGAGGTTTTCTTGTATGATTGGGTAAGGAAAAGTAAAACAGGTATAACAGGCAGGACATTTTATGAAAGATAAAATTTTAAAAACGATAGGTGCCGCGGCGGCGGTATTCGGTATCTTTATGGCATTTGGCTGGTCTTTTTTTGACCTGATGATCCACTGCAGGAACAAAAGGCAGCCTGCAAACAGGAAGTGGTTTCAGCTGTCCCATACAAAGATCAACCATCCGAGGGATAAGTATGAGAAGGAATACGAAGAGGGCAAAGCCTGGTGCCGGCAGCAGAACATGCAGGACTGTTATATCAGAAGCGGGGACGGTCTGTTGCTGCATGGGCTTTATCTGCCGGCGGCGAAAACGAAACGCTATGTTTTGCTCTGCCACGGATATAAGGGCAGCGGTTTCGGGGATTTTGCCTATACGGCAAGGTTCCTCCATGAAAACGGGTGCGGCCTGCTGTTTATTGACCAGCGCTGTTGTGGGCAGAGCGAGGGAAAATACATCACATTCGGGGCAAAGGAGCAGTGGGATGTGCAGCAATGGGCATATTATATCGCAAAGAGGAATAAAGAAAAACTTCCCATTTATCTCTACGGGGAATCTATGGGGGCGGCATCGGTGCTCATGGCGTCGGGGCACAATCTGCCGGGGAAGGTAAAAGGGCTGATCGCGGACTGCGGATTCCATTCTATGAAAGAGCAGCTTCAGGACATTGCCGCAGGCTGGTTTCATCTGAAGCGGGTGGATTTGCTGCTGCTCAGGGTAGATCTGTTCTGCGGGCTTTTAGGGGGCTTTCGCATGAGGGATGCGGACACAGCAAACGCGATGAGAACCAACCGAAGGCCTGTTTTATTCTTCCACGGGGAAAAGGACACCTATGTAGAGCCGAAGAATACCCGGTATAACTATGCACTGTGCAGGGCCCCGAAGGAACTTGTCATCATACCGGAGGCAAGACATCTGTGCAGTCCTTATGCGGATCCGGAATTGTACAGGCGAAAGCTTTTGGAATTTTTTTCAAAAAATGATCATTGACTACGCAGTGGCGTCGGCTTAACGGGCTGGCGCTTTTTTGTTTCAGTCATTTTTATTTAAAATGTTTGTTAAGTCCCAAAGGGGGTAGAATTCAAATATAAAATGTGTTAATTTCACAAAAGGACAGAAAAACAGGAGGTTGCCAATGAAAGAGTATTATCCTTTAACAGCAGCACAGAAGCTGCACTATAACTGGATGAAAACTTATAAAACACAGCAGGTATCGGGAGTCAGCGTTGTGGCGTCCCTGCAGGCCCAGTTGGATTTCGGGCTTTTAAAGAAATGTATCCAGCTGGAGTTTGAGCGATACGGCTGTATGCGGATCCGGTTTACAAAGCCCGACAAAAAAGGCGAGATCAGGCAGTATATTGCGGGAAAAGAGACAAGGGATATCCCGATCAGGGATTTATCCGGTATGCGCATGGCGGAGGCGGACAATCTGATGCAGCAGTGGGCCTATGAAACTTTTGACGGGGATGATATCCCGCTGTGTGACGTAACCATGGTAAAACTTCCTGAGGGCTATAACGGATTTTTTATACACATGGATCACAGGCTGATCGATTCCTGCGGGCTGGTGGTGATGATCAATGATCTGATGCAGCTATACACCCATTACAGATTCGGGTCCCCGTATCCCGATGATCTGGCGGATTTCGAAGAGGTTCTGGCGAAGGATTTAAAGAGGGCAAACAACGAAAAACGCTTTGCAAAAGATAAGAAATTCTGGGACGACCAGTTAGATGCGTTAGGAGAGCCGCTTTATTCCGATATTCAGGGATCTTCGGTTCTGGAAGAGGCAAGAAAACGCCACAATGATCCGGCATTGAGATCAGCGGATATCGAGCTTGATAATTTGTTTGTGCAGGTAAAAGATTACTGTTTAGAGCCGGTTCCTACCAAAAACCTCATAGATTTCTGTATGAACCACCAGCTTTCCATGACCAATCTTTTACTGTTGGGAATCCGGACTTATCTGTCGAAGGTAAATAACGGACAGGAGGATATCACGATCGAAAATTTTATCTCCAGACGCTCTACGCATGACGAGTGGACCTCCGGCGGCAGCAGGACGATTATGTTTCCCTGCCGGACCGTGATCTCCCCCGAGACCGATTTTCTGTCGGCGGCGTATGAGATCCAGAATGTGCAGAACCGCATATATATGCACAGCAATTATGATCCGGCGCTGATCAGGGAGGAAATGAGGAAACGTTACAATACACCGGAGCACACGGCGTATGAAAGCTGTTACCTGACATACCAGCCCATGCCGGTAAAGGTGGAGAATCCGCATCTTGTCCATGTTCCGCAGCATTCCAAATGGTTTGCAAACGGCGCCGCGACCAAGAAGATGTATCTGACCGTATCCCACACCGAGGGAGGCGGCATGAATTTCTCGTACCACTACCAGACCGCACATTTAACGGAGCATGATATGGAGTTGTTATATTACTACATGATGCGCATTCTCTTTAAGGGGATTGCGGAGCCGGATATGTGTATCGGGGAAATTATGAAGCAGGTATAAGTTGTTGAAATAATTTATATTTAACGGTAAAGTCACGAAGGCGAATGAAAGTTTCACTCATAAGGTGTGTGGCGAAGTGACTTTACGCTTTAGTGCCGTCGCGCAGCGACTATAGTAATATAAGGTAAAGTCACGAAGGCGCACGAGAGGAACTTTCATGAGAGTCCTTTCGAATGAAAGTTTCACTCATAAGGTGTGTGGCGAAGTGACTTTACGCTTTAGTGCCGTCGCGCAGCGACTATAATAGGAGGAAAATAATATGACACAGGAAATGCAGTTTAAGACAATTATCGCGCAGTATTGCGATGTAAAACCGGAAGAAATGACAAACGACATGCGGTTCAGAGAGGATCTGGGCTTTAGTTCCCTTGATTTTATGTCCTTTTTGGGAGAGTTGGAGGATACCTTTGATATAGAACTGGAAGAGGAAAATGCGCTGCGTGTGTTTACCATTGCGGAGGCGCTGGCATTATTGGAAACATTGCAGCAGTAAGGAATGCTGTGTGCTTTGAAACACAGCCGGAACAATTGGAAAACGGAGGTTCATGATGGAAAAGTTGATTCTGGATATTCTGGAGGAAAGCGAAAAAAAGTTTGCGGAAACAATAGCGGTAAAATGGCTGAAGAAAAAAGAAATTTATGAGATAGACTACCGTGGGTTAATGGAAAATGTCAGGTCCGTGAGAAAAGGTTTATCAGCGGAAGGCTTTCAGGAAAAACATATCGCCCTGATCGGCAGCAGTTCCGTGGAGTGGGTAGAGAGTTATCTGGGAATTATTACGGGCAATACCGTTGCAGTCCCCTTAGACGCGATGCTGCCTTTGGGGGATCTGGCAGACCTTATCAACCGTTCCGATTCCGAAGCGCTCTTTTTAAGCCCGAAAAATCAGGGGCTTCTGGATGGAATTTTAGCACAGTGTCCGAATCTGAAAAGAATCTGGCTGTTACAGGAGGAAATAACGGAATTTTCCGACGGGAGGGTAACCTGTCTTGGAAAATTAAAAGAGACGGGCAGAGATGCGGAGGCGGATTCAGAGAGGCCTCAGACAGAAGATATCGCAACGATCATTTTTACCTCGGGAACTACAGGAAAAAGCAAGGGTGTTATGCTGACACAGGGAAATCTGGCGTCCAATGTGCTTTCCGTGGATTTTGAACTGGAGCCCGGGACGGTGGTCTTAAGTGTGCTTCCGATCCACCATGCCTTCTGTCTGGTGATGGACTGGTTAAAGGGTTTTTCTCTCGGAGCGACAGTGTGTATCAATGATTCCCTGATGCACATGGTAAAAAACATGGGTATCTTTAAACCGGATATTATCCTGATGGTGCCTTTGATGGTGGAAACCATTTACAAGAAGCTTTCCTCCGCCGGTCCCCTTATACCCAAGAAGATGGTGGCGGCGAAGGCGTTTGGCGGAAAGCTGAAAACCATTATTACCGGCGGCGCCCATCTTGATCCGTTTTATATTGATAAATTCGCAGATTACGGGATTGATATTCTTGAGGGATACGGCATGTCGGAATGTTCTCCGGTCATCAGTTCAAATACGCCGAAGATCCATAAGGCAGGTTCTATCGGAAAGCCTCTTTCAAACGTTGAGATTTCCTTTGAGGACGGTGAAATTCTCGTAAAGGGCAGCAGCGTTATGAAAGGCTATTACAAAATGCCGGAGGAGACGGCAGAAACCCTGCGGGACGGCTGGCTTCATACGGGGGATAAGGGATATCTGGATGAGGATGGTTTCCTGTTTATCAACGGACGTATCAAAAACCTCATTATTCTTTCAAACGGAGAGAATATTTCCCCGGAAGAGATTGAGAACAAATTAGCGCTCGGAAAACTGGTGGGCGAAGTAATCGTGACGGGAGAAAACAACGGCCTTACCGCAAGAATTTATCCGGATCAGGATGCAGTCTCCGCCAAACATATGAGCGAGGAGAAGATCAGAGCGGAACTGCAGGCATTTCTGGATAAATATAATAAGTCGCAGCCTACCTACCGCCAGATCACGGGACTGGTGGTTCGGAAAAATCCGTTTATCAAAAGCACTACAAAAAAGATTAAACGGCAGGAGGCTGAGATTGACGAGCCGTAAGCTTTCAAAGTGCTGATATACTTTTGCCTGTATTTTGCTCCTCGGGATAGGGCTTCAGGCAATTTAAGAACCGAATTTAACACAAGACGGCAAAATTTTAATTATGGCCCGGCTGATCCGGATCAGGACATAAAAGGCAGCATACCCGAGATAAAAGACTGCGTCAGAATATCGGCGACAGCCTCCGAAGATACCGCAAAATCGTCCTTGGTCCATTTGTGGAGTATACCGAGAGTGCTGCCGATGGAACTGGCGACTATGTAGGAAAGTTCTTCTTTGCTGTGGCGGGCGGGCGCCGCATTTTGTGTGACGTCCGCTACAAAGCGGTGGAACATCGTCAATACTTTTTCAAAAAACTTGTCTCCTCTGGGACTCCGGAGGAGATTTGCCAAAAACGGATTGTTCATTGTGTAGTCACAGACTGCCATGAAGAACGATTTACATATATCATTATCATTCTTCGGATGAAAGGTTTCCATGAGGGAAAAGATATCGTTGATAGTTTTGTCCTCAACGGCAGCCACAAGAGCCGGAATATTTTCATAGTGATTGTAAAAAGTGCTTCGAACAATTCCGGCTTTCTTTATCACATCGGACACGGTTATCTTTTCCAGATCTTTTTCTTTCAAGATCAGAAAAAACGCATCATAGATAGCTTCGTCGGCTACGGAATATCTCTCGTCCTGTATTTCATGCTGCATAAAAGCCTCCTTTACTTTATCAGAGGGAACTTGTCTTTTTTATTCAGTATAACATATCGTGGGCGGTTTTTGTCTCGACTTTCAAGTTTTTTGACTATAAATGTTTGAATTTCTTAAATTTTAACTGAAATGTTCTCTTACACAGTGTTTTGGCTGACAGTAATTTTGGCGCCGTTTGCCATCGCCTTTATGATCATATGGAAATGTACAGGCTATTACATGGCAATGTATCTGGCAGGAATCACCTCCATTTCAGGGGATATTTATGAAGCGGCAAGGATCGACGGCGCCAACGGGGTGCAGATGTTCTTTCAGATCACGGTACCGCTTTTGAAATCCGTGACCAGTTTCGTTGTGATTACCAGCGCGATCTATGCTCTGCAGCTTTTTGATGAGCCCAATCTTTTATTTACGAATCAGAGCAGCAGCACAGTGGGAGGACCCAGCCAGAGCTGTTTGACGATGGTATGGAATTTTTATAATCAGGCATTCGGCGGGAACCCGCGTATGGGATATGCGTCAGCTCTTTCCTGCGTACTGTTTCTGATTATTGTCGTGGTGTCGCTGGCAGGGCTGTTTCTGGTGACTATTCCTCTGCTGATCCTGTTTATTTTCGGGTCCAAGAGTTTTATCAAAGGCTTGACGGCGGGAGCGGTAAAGGGCTAGGAAAGAGACAAAAAAAGCCATTGAGGACGGAGCAGATGAGATAGATTATGTGTTGAACATCGGAGAATTAAAGATGGGAAATCTGGCAGCAGATTCCGGCGGATGCGCTGGAAAAAACAGATCGGCAAGAAAGGGATCATTGTGTTTTAACGGTATTTACAAGTGCCGGCAGGAAAGATATCATGGAATTTGGGCAGTATGTCCAAATAATAGAAAGAAAGGCCGGCGAAAAGCCGGAAGGTAGAAAGTCTGCGGAGAATGAAACTGGACTATGTGGATATTTTTTATCATCACAGAAGAGACCCAAAGACGCTGATGGAAGAGAGCATGATGGCGCTGGATCAGGCGGTGAAAAGCGGAAAGGCTCTCTATGCCGGCATTTCCAATTATGATAAGGAAAGCACGGCAGAGGCGGCGGCTATCCTGCGGGAACTGAAGTGTCCTTTCGTGATCAATCAGAGGAGATATTCCATTTTTGACCGGACGATCGAGGAGGACGGCGTAAAAAGTTATGCCGCAGAAAACGGCATCGGTATCATAGCGTTTTCTCCGCTGGCACAGGGCATGCTGACAACAAAATATCTGCACGGCATTCCGGCGGACAGCCGTATCCGCACAGACGGCAGATTTTTGAAGGAAAGTGATATTACGGAAAGCCGCCTGCAGCAAATAAAAGAACTGAATGAACTGGCAGCTGAAAGGGGCGAATCCCTGCCACAGATGGCACTGGCGTGGGATCTGAAAGACAGCGATGTGACCAGTGTGATCATCGGGGCTTCTAAACCGGAACAGATCGTGGAAAACTGCAAAGTGCTGGAGAGTGAACCTTTTACCGGAGAACAGCTGCAGCGGATCGAGGGGATCTGCAGAGGCGGCAGATGAAGCAACAGGCGAAATTATACCGGGGACGAAGACCCGTCCGGGGAAGAGTAGGGCGTACTGGCGGTTGTCGGGCTGTGGCTCTGCGCAGGGGTGACAAAGGAAGAGGTACAGATAAAGCAGGAGGAGAGGCTGCCGGTGAGAGATTTCGGCAGGGCGGCGCTCCATAACTGCCACTGGCTGGTTTTCTGCGTCGTAATATTTCTCAGCATACTTTATATGACAATGCACAATCAAAGTACGCTCTACTATGCAAAATATTGTCTGGGATATGAAAATATCAGTTCCCTTCTGCTTACACTTACGCCGTTTGCCTGTGTGGTGGTGGCTTTTTATGCCGGGAATCGGCGGACGCGTGGGGATGAAACACTTCATACCCAAATAGATGTAACAAAAATATGATTGGCAAAACAACAGGAAATACCGCCAACAGTCAAGATTTGATTGATAAAAGACAATATTTCTGATGGAATAAACGAAACAGATACAGAAAACAGGCAGAAAAAACATCTACCGGATAATGGAGGACTGTTATGCGGAAAGTCAGTTATTTACCCTTGTGGCATCTGCTCTTAGAACGGGGAATGACCAAGAGCCAGATGCGCATTGAAGCAGGGCTTACCACAAATGTGCTTGCCAATATGAACAAAGGGCAGCACATTTCTATGGAATCGCTCATACGAATATGTGATGCGCTGGACTGTGAACTGAAGGACGCGGTGGAACTGGTAAAAACAGAGGAATAATCTCACACGGTTTTGGACGGGGCGGAATCAATATCGCCTTTGTAGGCGTCAATATCTTTCGGCCTGTTTCCGCCGCAAGATTGAGTGACTTGACCTGCATATCCGCAAGACAGTCCACATAAATCTCCAAGTCAAGCATGAGCTTTCGGAACTGCTCATGGGTGATAAGCTCTGACAGGAGCAGCGTGTTTAATTTCCGGTCTTTGAGAAGCGACAGGGCGAAATCGCTCAGGTGCAGGTCGGATATGGAGATATTGTCAAGCTGTCTGTTTTCGGTCATACCAAGCAGATAGCCGGCTGATACTCCATAGAATTTTGCTAAATCAATGATGTTTCTGTGGGTATCTCTTTATAATCATCAGATTCATAAGAACCAAGCGTGGATGCTGGTATTTTTGTCTGCTGTGACAACTGCTCTAAAGTCAGTCCCTTTTCCACACGCAGGTCTTTCAGGCGTTCCTGAATACTTTTGAGCGAAGCACAGCTTAGACATTTACATGAGTTACAAGGGAAAACGTAAAAATGATAAGATTTATCTTGACAGCTCTGATATACGACCGTATAATGAATTATACAAACGTATAAAAGGAGAAATCAATAAATGGGAAATACGCCGAAAAAATTAGGGGAGGCGGAACTGGAAATCATGCAGGTGGTTTGGGACAGTGGAAATCCTGTAACTTCAAATTATATTTTAAAAGAATTACAGGAACGAAGAAGCTGGCAGCTTTCCACGTTAATGACGTCATTAGCAAGGCTGGCTGATAAAGGCTTTATCAGTTGTGACCGTTCAACAGGAAGAAATCTGTATACTTCGATTATTTCGGAAAAGGAATACAAGACTGGGGCGAGCAAGCATTTTCTCGAAAAGCTGTATAACAATTCAATACAGAATATGATAACTGCACTATATGACAGTAAAGAAATCAAAAATTCTGATATTGAAGAACTTAGAAATTTTCTGGATCAATTGGAGGATGATTGATGGGAAATATATTTTTATCCATTTTAGGAATTTCTGTATCTATTGGATTGATCGTCATTGGATTGATTTTACTGACGCCATTTTTAAGTAAAAGGTATGCCGCAAAGTGGAAATACATGATTTGGATTTTTCTTTCACTAAGGCTGCTTGTTCCCTTTAGCGGATTGAATGGGCAATATGTTATGGATAGGATGTCACAGCCGGAAATTCAAACGATATCTGAATCGGAAGAAAACAATACAAACAATTTCATTGACACAGCGACACCATATCGAAGGATTATTGTTGAGATACCGGCACAGATGACTACTCCAATCAAAGCTCCGTCCGATAAAAATCAGACAGGTACAACCATGCTTGACATAGTGGCTTTGGTTTGGATAATTGGCAGCCTTATTTTTATATCTGTGCATTTTATCAGTTATTTTCATTATAGACGGCAGGTGATGAAAAAGGGGAGGATGATAAAAGAAATATGTATTTTAAGCCAGCTGTTTCAGCTCAAACGTGAATTACATATCAGATGTACAGTATGCTTGATGGAATATTCCGAAGCGGAAAGCCCTATGATAATAGGTTTTATAAAACCTGTTTTGGTCTTGCCAAAGGAGCAGTATAGCTCCGAGGATTTATTTTTTATTTTAAAACATGAGTTGGTTCATTTAAAACGGGGCGATGTGTATTTAAAACTGCTTTTTGTAACAGCGAATGCAGTCCACTGGTTCAATCCATTCATTTGGATTATGCAGAAGGAAGCTGTTATTGATATGGAACTGTCCTGTGATGAAAAAGTTACACAAGGCACAAGTTATGAGCTGAGGAAAGCATATACAGAAACATTGCTGTCCATGCTTCATAAGCGATGTGTAAGAAAAACAGTTTTATCAACGCAATTTTATGGAGGAACAAAGATTATAAAAAAACGGTTTAAAAATATATTGATAAGAAACAGAAAGAAAAATGGAATTGTTATCCTGATGTGTGCAATTGTCCTGACAATCAGTTTGGGAACGCTGGTAGGCTGTTCTGTTACAAAAGAGGAAACAGAAAAAGAGAATATTGAAAACGCAGATGCAGGAAATGGAGATGTGGGAAATTCGTTCGGACAGGAAACAGTTCCGGCTGAACCAATCCCTGTTGACAATTCCTCTGCTGATAATAATATATTGGAAAACACAACTACACTCACTTTTTCAAAAGAAGGAGAACAGGAAGAAAAACAGGCTACGCTTGCGGTTGGCAATGGCTATTCTCTCTATCTGCCTGATGATGAGCAGTGGCATCTGTCTGCTCCCGACCTATGGACAACTGATATCAGTGAACAGGTTACACTTTGGATAACGCATTTTGAAGGTGAATCAGTGGATTCGGTTAATCAGAAACTTGAAGGCGATGGTTATGCGGAGGATGATTCCTATAAGTGGTGGAAACAGGATGGAGATTTGATATATCATGTCGAGCAGAAAGTGTTTGAAAATGACGTATGGGGAATATTTTATTCTTATCCGGTTGATTTTGAAGATGGGTGGGGAAGAGAATTTCCTGTAATTGCAAACACGTTTGCGTTATCGGTCGGGGCAGATAACAATGAAAAGGCGAATGATACCGCAGGGACAGGCGAATATCTTGGAGATGAAGACTCCCAGAAAATCAGAACTGTTTTGGATGCGTTTGCAGAATCATACTTTGATGGCGATGCTAATGCCATTCAAAAGTTTCTGGCAAGTACATATGAAGGTAAGGCTGATATATATGAAGGGACAGGAGCGATAAGCGATTTAACGGTGAAAGGATTGTCAAATGCTGATGAGAAAAGGATTGAAGATGGAAGATGTAATGTTTCCATAGAATTCAGGGACAGTAACTATGAAGATATGTTTCTGTATTTAACATTCATACTTGTCAAAGAGCAAGGCGACTGGAAAATACAATCTTATGGTTTAGAAGCCTGAGAAATGGGTTACTGACTATTGCCGACAGGTGCAGATTTAGATAGCTGCAAAAGAATCTTGCAAAAAATAAGTTCCGGTTCGTCCGGTTGTTGCTGAAATGTGTGTATAAATATACACTTCAAGTGATTTTATACGTTTTGAAATATGTGTTAGAGGAATAGATATGAATCGTTTTAAAAAGATATATAGTCAGGGGACTCTTGACGTGATGGAAATTTGGGTAGACATCGAAACAGGTGTAAATTATGTGTTTCACAAAAATGGAAATGCAGCAGGATTTACTCCATTACTTGATAAAGAGGGGAAGCCGATGGTAACACCGCAATAAATATATAGATTACAAAATAAAACAGGCAGTAGGTACAAATAAACGAATTGAGAGAAAATTAATAAAATATTAAGGTGGGAAAGCGTTTGTTGGAAGAAAACCGATGAACGCTTTTCTGTATTTAAAAATAGCGATACATACCCGTTCACCGCCAGTCCTTTCTTTGTTTCAAATACAGTGATTTAAAAAAAATGGAGGACAGCAGATTTAACAATGAACTGTTTGAAAGGCTTATGAGCAGGCTCATGTTTATTACATGGCAGTTTGATATGGATTTTAATGAGAAATAAGCAGGTGTGATGAAACGCAGACGAAGGACATTCAGTATATGGGTATCCTCTTTTGTGTGTCTGTATTTATAGATAGAATTAACAGCTTACGGGCAGAGAGGAAGTGAAAAAATGAGTGAAAACGAACCAACACGCAGAGATATGATTGAGTCGGAATTAAAGAAAACAAAAGCCGAACTTACCATTGCAAAACACAAGGAGGCGAAACTCCGTAGCCAGATAAAGGGTATGACGGAAAAGGAACACCGACACCGCAGCATTGTATGGGGCAATTATGGAATATTTGCAGGGCTTGTCAAATGCGGGGAATGCGGCAGTTCCGTGAATCAGCGTGTGGCAAATTCAAAAGCAAAGACAAGGATACTGACCTGTGCAAAATACAATAAATACGGAGTGTCGCATTGTAGCCGGCACCGATTGGAGCCTGATACGCTGTATCAGATTGTTTTGGAGCAGATACGC
>Ga0137308_100784_pt1 | contig 43099 bp, 33 predicted proteins | sample Inofrocosms_June_FD_97181 | JGI IMG/M metagenome (GOLD analysis project Ga0137308, IMG submission 97181) | Mouse cecal microbial communities from Vienna, Austria - N-Acetylneuraminic and N-Acetylglucosamine D2O microcosms_June | ecosystem: Host-associated > Mammals > Digestive system > Large...
TCAGGGCATACCGCACAGACCTCCCCGGGTACCACACGTTTCTTTCTCTCCATCCATCTGCCACATCTATCATGCATGATTCCGTGTAGTTACTGGGCTTCGGCTTGTATGGCAGTCTTACCCTCATGCATAACCTCCTATGTGATTTCTGTTCGTCAGACCAGAGATTTGCCCGCAGGTTTATATGTTCCCCACATCCGGCTTCCTTCAGATTCCTCCTCACGGCGGACACCCTTGCCTTCGGCTATATCCTTCCCACTACCGGGCGGATTCGGGACTTTCACCCGTTAGAAACGTGCGCCGCCGGGCGCACCATAAAAAGGTGCATGATATGGATCTCTCTCCACTATCATGCACCTTTTATCACTGTTGTGTATGGGACAGCATCACTCACCCATCACCCTCTTATAATCATAACCTCTGTCGCCCTTAAATCTCACCGGCCTTAACTCAAAAGATACCACGCCAAACTCTCTGACCGCAAGCGCAAGCCGAAGCTTACCGCCTTTCGCTTCCAGCCTGCCGCTGGAGACGAAAGGCCTTGCGCCGTCCCTGAGCAGCTTTTTTTCTTCCTCGCTCAGGCTGGAGGGCTCTCCCAGATCGTGCCAGAGGCGCAGCGGATTGCAGGTCTGCTCATCCACGGTCCTGGTGATCATCACATACTCCTCCTCTCCGCAGGCCGGCAGACTGACGGAAAGCTCCAGATCTCTGCCCGTCCTGGTTCTGTGCGCATTCCAGGCAATTCCCTGATATCCTCCCTTTTCTGTCCGAAGAATCAAAAGCTCCTGGGACCTGTGGACGCACCGGCCCTCAAGATCCTTATAGAACTTGAACGTCCAGAAGGTGGGCTTGGGAATACAGCCGTTTGCAACCAGGCCGAAACCGCCGTGGAAGGGCGTAAAGGGAACGCCCTGCTCCTCGAAAATATCTCCGAAGGTCCAGTAGGAATAGGATTCGTTCACATCGCCCAGCCTGGACAACTGCTGTGCGATGTACGCCGCATTCTGGTTGGTATCATGCAGCGGGCAGTTGGGGATATAAGAGGTGTTGAATTCCGTGATATGGATTTCCAGACCTGCGTACCGCTCAAAGCTGTCGACGATATCCCTGGTGGACTGCAGATTGCGAAAGCCCGCTTCCGCATCCGAGAGACTGGCATATCCGTAATGTCCCTCCCTCTGCGGGATCTCCGTGGTGTAATGATGGCGGGTCACAAAATCCAGCGGGATATCCTCCCTCTCACAGAAATTCAAAAATTCCCGGATCCACAGCTCGTCCTGCACCCCGCAAATAGCCGGGCCTCCCACCCGAAACCGGGGATCCAGCGCTTTCACCGCGCGGAAGGTCTCTTTGAAAAGCCTGAAATACTCCTCCATATCCGCATCTTTCCAGAAGCCCGGCAGGTTCGGCTCGTTCCACACCTCGATGGGCCAGCGCACCACCTCCTCTTGTCCGTAGCGCTCCATCAGATGCGAGAGAGTCGCCCCGACAAGGCCGCACCACGCTCCGTAATCCTTCGGCGCAGTGGTGTTTCCCCTCCAGTAAAAGATGGTCTGTTCTCCGCTTGCCAGCTTATCCGGCATAAACCCAAGCTCCAGAAACGGGCGAAGACCCAGACGGACATAACTGTCCATCACCAGATCCAGATAGGTAAAGTTGTATTCCACACGCTTTTCCCCGTCCTCCCCCTCGTATTCCTGGTAGATTGCCATATCATCCGAGAACAGTCCATGGCCCCGGATATGGCAAAAGCCGATCTCCTCCTGAACCAGTCTCAGCTGATCCTGATATTCCCTCTGCAGGGCCAGTCCCATTCTTCCCGTGCCGACACAGAAATCCACGTGATTGTGGAAGTCTGCCGTCCGGGTGACATCAATATCGTATTCTCTGTATTCCTTCATATTATAAAAACCTTTCTTTTTAACCTTTTCGCTTTTTCAGGCGCCTGCCCGGCGACTGAAAGACTGTTATCCTTGTACAACTCCTTTTACTGCCGTTCTCCTGGTGCGGTCTTCATTCCGGTTTTCCGCTTCCATAACAGATACCGCAGCAGACAGAAGAACGCGCTCACAAGCCAGACGAGCCCTGCGGACCACCAGATCCCCCAGACTCCTATTGCGGGAATCCTGGTCATCCCTCCCGGGATAAGGATCCGCCCGATCACCTCCACGATTCCGTTCACAAAGGCAAACATGGCATCACCCACGCCGTTCATCATTCCTCTTATCACATTAATCACTCCCAGAGGGAAATAGAACCAGCTGGTGATCCGGATCGCCACGGCCCCAAGCCGTATCACCTCAGGATCATCCACAAAGATCCTTACGATGCCTTCCCCTCCAAACTGCATGAGTGCCAGCAGAACAAGGGAAAACGCGCCTACCAGAACAAGGCCCTTGCGGTATCCCAGCTTCACCCGATCCAGCCTGCCCGCTCCCAGATTTTGTCCGGAATAAGTGGAAAGAGCCATGCAGAGGGAACCGTAGGGCTGGTGAACCAGCTGTTCAATACGCCCCGTGGCCGTAAACGCCGCAACTGCCACCATTCCAAAATCGTTTACCACTCTCTGCAGCGCCATGGAGGAGGCCGCAATCATGGAATACTGCAGAGCCAGGGGCACTCCCATTCTCACCGCACCCCAGAGAATATCCCGGTCCGCCTTAAAGTGCCGCTTTTCCAGCCTGAAATAGCTGTTGGAGTAAACCGCATACAAAAGGCAGCCCACTCCTGCCACCACCTGGGCAATAATCGTGGCAAGCGCCGCCCCGAAAACTCCCAGACCAAGAGTGTAGACACACAGAATATCCAGCCCCACATTCAAAAAGCAGGAAAAAATTAGAAAATAGAGCGGCGTTTTGGAATCCCCCAGTGCCCTGAGCATGGATGAGGCATAGTTATACACGGCAATCAGCGGCACTCCCACACAGCTCATGTGCATATAGACCACGGCATCCGCCATGATATCCTCCGGCGTGTTCATAAACCCAAGAACCGCCTCCGCCGCCATATAAGCGATCACGCTCATCACCAGGGCCGTGCTGAACATGATGTAAGCGGAATTGGCCATCGCCCTCCTGATCTTGTCCTCATCTCCCGCCCCGAAATACTGGGCGGTCACGATGCCTCCCCCGCTCCCGATCCCGTTACAGATCGAGAAAAAGAGAAACGACACCGAATTTGTGGCTCCCACGGCCGCCAGTGCGCCCGCACCCACAAACCTCCCCACGATAACCGAATCCACCAGATTATATACCTGCTGAAAAATGTTTCCGATCAGCATGGGAACCGCAAACGCAACCAGCAGCCGTATCGGCTCCCCCTCCGTCATCTTAAGCGTCCTTGCCCTCATTGCTATCCTCCCGCACCGTCTGATGCTATCTTTGACTAAAGCATATTCCTCCGGCCGTGTTTTTGCAATGGGTTAAGGCCATAATTCTCAAAAACTTTTCCTGTGCCTAAAGCAGGGCAAAGGACAGCAGACTCACGTTTCCGCCTCCCCGGTAGGTCAGATAGATGGACTGCACACCGTCCGCAATCGCCGCAGGAGCGCTGTATTCCTCCCAGACGTTGCTGTATTTTACCTTGATTCTGGCAAGAATTTCGCCATCCCAGGACGTCTTAACCTCGAAGACGCCGTCCCCGTAGCCTCTGGCGCGGATCCGGATTTCCCTTACACCCCTACAGTCAAAATACTTAAAGCCTGCCGTCGCCGAATCCTGGATATTCGCTATGTATCCCGGCTCCTCGTCTCCGTCCCGGCCCTCCTGCACGATCTTCGGGAATCTGTCCCCTCCCACGTAAACGGAGGGCTCATCCGTAAAGAGATGACAGGCGATATAGGCGGGATGCTCTCCTCTTCCCTCCAGGGGCCCGCCATTTAAGCCGCAGGAAGTGATCTCCACCTGGGGAATGCTCCCGTCCGGCAAAACTGCGATCCTCTCCGCACAGCCCTGCCTGCTGTACCAGGTCCCGTTAGTATGGCGGTGATAAAAAATATACCACTGTCCCGCAATCTCCACCAAACTTCCGTGATTGTTCGCACCGTACGCCATGGGCTGGTCCGCCGGCTTATAGGTATCGATATGCAGATCGCAGTTGCTCACAAGAACGCCGCCGTAGACAAAGCCCCTGGTCGGCTCCTTGCTGAACGCATAGCACAGCTCATGCATGACGATGGAGGAATAGATCAGATAATAAGTGTCCCCGATCTTCCTCATGGAAGGAGCCTCAAAAAACTCATGCCCCTCAAAACCGGTGCCCTGGCTGTACTCGCAGCCGGGAGCCACGAACACGGGCGGCTCCACAATGGTCAGCATATCCGGCCCCAGAACGGTGGCCATGGCTCCGTTTCTGGACTTGTCGCCTCTGCCGCAGAAGCCGGTATACAGATAAGTCCTCTCTCCCTCCGTAAGCAGGCCGGGATCAAACTGGGGCTGGTCTCCCGTCCTCTCGCCGAGCCTTGTCCCGTCCTCATAATGCACATAGCCGTAAAACTCGTATCTGCCCGCCGGCGTATCACACACCGCAACGGAAACCACGCTGACATGATCCAGCACATAGTAGAGATAATACCTGCCGTCCGAACCAACCGTCACATCCGGCGCATACAGGCACATTTTCCCGTCCCTGTTCAGAGGATCCGCCGTTTTCGGGTAGATCACTCCCTCATAGCGCCAGTTCCCCAGATCGTCCTCCGGTGCGGACCAGCAGACATAATCCCCCAGACAGAACACATGCCCGTTGTAACGGTCATGGGAGCCATAGACATACACCCTCCCGTCAAAGACATAAGGCTCCCCATCCGGGATATATTCCCAGGACGGAAGATAGGGATTGAAAGCCTGCCTTTTGCCATCCGACTCCATCCGCCGGATCATGGCATCGCTCAAAAACTTCACCAGCGCCTTTTCCTGCCGCTGTACCGGCACCGCTCCGTCCACAGTAAACATCATCTCGCAGGGCGCTTTCTTCGTATACGGGCTCCAGGCCGGCATGGGCGCCCCGTCACAGTCCGGGCCGTTGGGATCCCCTGTCTTTATGAAATTCGCCCAATAATTACACATCTGCCTGGCCAGATCGTAATGCTTTCCCTTAAAAGGCCGCCAGCATTTTGCCAGAGTCTCGAAAAAGAACCACAGGTCCACGGAGTGGAAGGTTCCCGGATGATCCCACCCCGGAATATCCGCCGTAAACTTATAATAATAGTGGTTCCGCCCTCTGCCCTTTTCCTGCCGTCTGCCAAAAATGCCCTTTATCGTGCATTCCAGTCCGCTTATCTTTCCGTACCGTCCCGGTTCTGCGGAGCCCGTCTTTTGCTCCTCCTGATCCAGCAGCTCAAGGAACCTGCCGGCATCAGAGCCGAAAATTTCCTTCGCCCGCTCCTCAAGCTCTTCCCTGGAATCCGCCTTCAGAAAATCCGGGAATTCATCCTGCGTGTTTCCTGCCATCACCGGCACATCCGCACATTTTCCTTCCAGGAAAAGCTTAATCGGATCCCCGGGACAAAACCGGCCGTCCTCCACCGTTGCCATCCGCGGATGCGTGTTTGCATACTCGGCATATTTGTCACGGATATAGAAAGCGTCCAGCTCCCTTGCCTCCTCCAGAGTCGATACGCCGAGGAAAGAAAAGAAATCCTCGCCGGCCTTCTCCGCTTCATCCAAGGGTCTTGGGATTCCCACGCTTGCATTCCGATAAGGGCTTCGGATCATTGCGCTCATGATCACGGCTCTCTGAAAAAGCCCGAAATTTTCAGGACAGACCATCTGGCTGAGGACGCTTCCTCCTCCTGCCGACTGCCCCGCAATCGTGATATTCTCCGGATCTCCCCCAAAGGCGCGGATATTGCGGATCACCCATTTCATCCCGGCCTGCTGGTCCAGGCTCCCGAAATTGGCAGGGGCTTCCGGCTGTTCCCTGGAAAGCTGCGGATGAGCCATAAATCCAAACACATTGATCCGGTAGTTCACCGTCACCACCACCACGCCTCTGCGTGCAAGCCGCTCCCCGTCAAACTCCATCTCGGAAGGATAACCCCACTGGAGAGCGCCTCCGTAAAACCACACAAGCACCGGCTGTTTCTCCTGTTCGCTCTTAGCCCCGGTCCACACATTCAGGTACAGACAATCCTCATCCATGGCCGTTTCCGGATCCACATGCCACTCTCTGGTATAAACATTGTCCGACAATCCCGGCACATCCTGCACGGCTATGGGCGCAAACCGGCTTGCATCCAGAACCCCTTCCCAGTTTTCGCAGGGCCTTGGCGCTCTCCATCTGTTCTTTCCCACCGGCGGCGCCGCAAAAGGAATCCCCTTAAAGGCAGTGATCCTCGGATCCGCCGCCTCGATTCCCCTGACCCATCCGTTTTCTGTTTTCGCTGTTCTAATCATTTTCCTTCCCTCTTTTCTGTAAAAGTCGTCTGGCAGACGAGGCCTGTGCGCAGCAGCGCAGGCCTTCCCCCAATTGTTTAACGTTTTACCTCTCAGAATAATTATAAGAACCGGATAAGCTTCTGTCAATCACAGATGCGATACGTTATATCTGCTGCACGGAATCCCTCTCGACAAAGGAGCAGGGGATATAAACTTTCTTCTCGCACACATTCTCCTTTTCTCCGCTTCCGCCCTCGAGCTGATCCAGAAGGATCTGTGCTGAGGTATGCCCGATTTCCTTAAGCGGAAGCGCAGTGGTGGTAAGCCCCGGGACAAAATACTCTGCGATATCCTGATTGTCAAACCCAGCTACCGCTATATCCCTGCCCGCCCGCAGCCCTTTTTCATCCAGATGACGGTAAACGCCTCCCGCCATCCTGTCCGCCATACAGAAAACCGCTGTAACATCCGTCTTGAGAAGCTCTTTAGCTTCCTCATAGGCGCCCCATTTTTCCCAGTCGCCATACCGGATCCAGGAAGGATTGAACAGAATCTGCCCCTCAAACAGAGCCTTCTGATATCCGAGAAGCCGCCGCTGCGTATGGATGTTATTGGCTCTTCCTCCGATCACGCCTATCTTGCGGTGGCCCTTGGAAATGAGATATCTCACGATCTCATAAGCGCTCTGTTCGTCGTCGATCAGCACGGAAGGTATCCCCGCATTACTTTCGATGGCATATGCCATAACCGCCGGCGTCCGAAATCCCTGCGGAAAGCAGTGTATGATCCTGGCATGTCCTGCGATATAGATCATGCCGTCCACCATAATGGAATTCAGCTCCTTCAGGGTGGGATCCAGGATGGAGTGATACCGGCTCTCGTTATCATACCAGGAATCGCTCCATCTGGCATAAAGGCGCAGGTTCTTGACAATGGTGCGGTAGCCCCTCTCCTCGCAGTGGCTCATGATTCCCTCCACGATCTCGGGCGTGGTAAACTGGGCGATATCCTCCGCTATGATCCCGATCATCCTGGTCTTCTGGTTTCTCAGCCCCTGGGCGATATAATTGGGCCTGTAGCCCCTCTTTTCAATGGTCTCCAGAACCCTGCGCCTGGTCTCCTCGCTGACCTTGGGCTTTCCGTTCAATATATTTGACACCGTAGTCGGCGAAACATTACATTCTCTGGCGATTTCCTTTAAAGTGATCATTTTCCTCTCTCTCTTTGCCGCTTTTTTTACCGAATCTCCCATCCCTCAGATCTCGAACGCTTCCCTGTCATCCGGGACAAAAAGGTTTCCGCTGAAATACTTTTTTCCCTCCAGAGTATACCGCTGTTTTCTCTCCTGCAAATGGGTATCCTCCGTATGATACAAAATGAGATTTTTAATCCCCAGTCTCTCAGCGCTCTCACAGGCGTCCTTCACCGTGCTGTGATACTTTTCATAAGGATGGAAAATATCCCTCTCCTCATACAGGCAAAAAGCCTCATGCATGAGCCAGTCATAATTCACAAGCTCCCGGGACGCCCTTTCGCTAAGCGGCTCGTCCCCGGCAAATGCAAGCTGCCTGCCGCCATCCAGCCGGATCGCAAAGCCGAACTGTTTCATCTTCGCAGAGCCTATGTCAAAGAAGCGCACGTTATGGCCTATGACCTCCTGCATCTGCCCGTCTTGTACCACCGCAAACACAATCCGTTCTCCAAACAGCCTGGTTATCTTTCCGGGCAGAGTGATGCGGCAGATGGTCTGGATCTCCTCCGAAAGCTCCTGATGGCAGAAGACTCTGAGCCGTCCCTCATATTTTCCCTGATTGATCCTCTGCCCCGCCATCCGGATCATCCATACCACGCCCAGGACATGATCCGTATGAGCGTGAGAGACAAAAATGTCGCAAATGCCGGAAAGCGGAATCGCCTCTTCCTCCAATATTCTTAAAATCTGATTCCCGCCTCCGGCATCCACCAGAAAGTGTCTGTCCTGTTCGGATAAGACAAAGCACGTATTGTAGCATTTCGTCACTGTGGCATGCCCGGTTCCCAGCATTGTCAATTTCATGATATCCCTCCGTACTCTCCCTCCGCCTCCTGTAAACCCGGGATAACGGAAACATTTTTGTATCCGGCATCCACAAGCAGCCCGGCCGCCAATGCGCTCTGATACCCCCTTGCGCAGTACAGGAAAATAACTGCCTGCGTGTCGGCGCAGATCATGCGGGGATTCAGGGCCAGATCCTTAAGGGGGACATTGACGCTGCCCTGCCGGTGTCCCTGCGCATAGTCCTTACGGGAGCGGACATCCACCAGAAGAATCCTTCTGTCCTCTCCCAGCATACGCTGCGCTTCCCCTTCCTGCAGGAATCTTACCTTTTCAGGAACGTCGCTCCTTTTGGGCACTCTCCGAAAGCTCTTATCCGCTATGCGCCTTATTGTCTCCTGCGCCTGGCTGCAGGTTATGCACTCATCCACGCCAAACAGCCCCTTTGTTTGCTCTTCCATAATTCCCTTTGCAAAGACCTGGGCAATGTGGTTCACGCAGGTGCTGCAGGAATAGAGATCTTTCAGCCCTCGGGCCGCCGACCAGTCCGCCTCGTCCGGCTCGCCTCTGTACAGCAATGTATGATGCGCGATCCTGGCAGCCTGGCTGCGCCGGATGGCCTTTTCCCCGTGCAGACGGTCAAGATCCGTGATCAGCCCCCGTCTCAGGGCCTCCTCATCCTCCATATTGCCCCACAGGCTCTCCCGCATCTTTTCGATAAAACCGTTTCCCGTAATCAGTTCTTCCATAGAATCCTCCGTTTTTTCATCTGAGCGGCTTGGATTGGGTTCTGTGTGGCTGGCTGGCGGCCCGTCTGCTTATGTAAAACTGGCGGCATTTCCATAGTGAAATCCGATTGGAAGCTTCAGCCCCGGAAACCGGAGCGGATCGCCAGCCAGCCACACAGAACCCGATCCCGGCCTCAGATGAAAATCATTCACCCTATGAGGGCCTGATCCTGTACGCCGCGCAGCCGCAGGCCTCCAGCTGCCAAACGGAGAAGATCCCTGACCGCTCCTGCGTGACCGTTCCGGTCCAGAGATCCGTAAGCCGGTAAACCTGTGCGTCAAGGAATCTGTCCCTGGCCGTCATTTTATGCCCGATATATTTCACGATGCGCTCCGCATCCACGGCGATCTCCTGCTGCCAGTCCTTTTCACTGACATTGACAAACAAAAGCGCCACATCCCCGTCTGCCAGGGGCTTTGCCAGAACGTCCACCCGCTCGTTATTGGTGATATAGACGGAATCGGGATTCTCCTCCTCAAGGGAACAGGAAATCCTCTTTGCCTGGACGCCCAGCGGATCCTGGTTCAGGGCGATAACCTCCCGGTTAGCCATGATCTTCCACAGCTCGTCCCCCTTTTCCACCCGGCGCAAATCTATCCCCAGCATGAGCGGCGCATTCATCATGCACCACATGGTCATGTGCGTCCGGCTCATGGTAAGGGAAATACCGTCCATGCCTATGACCAGCATATCGGGATCGTTCCATCCCCTGTCTAATCCTGCGAATTCATCCATAACCACCGCTTTGTTGTACTGGGAGGTGATGCTGTCCGTACCGTCGCCGGCCCACCTGGCCCTGCCCGGATCGCCGTCCGCTCCCACCTGGAAGGTGATATCGTTGAGAATACGCCAGGAATTTCCCACCTTATATCCCCAGTTCTGGGGCTGGGTCTTTCCCCACTCGCAGATGGAGAGCACGATATCGTTTCCGGGCTTTACACTGTCAAGGCTCTCGGACAGGGCGGCGTAGGAGTTTAACACATTCTCCTGCCTTCTGTGATTCATAAGACGCACAAGGTTCTCGCCCTTTTTCAGGAAAATTTCCACAGGCTCCGACCAGACGAAAGCCTCGGGATCCTCTGTAGGCGGCAGAAAACCGTCAAAATACCGGATCTCATCCTCCTTCTCTCCCACTGCGATCTGCAGCCATTGTCCCACGCCTTCCTCCTGCCCTGTGGCATATTCCACGCAGAGCGTGCAGGTTCCCTCTTCCCGGGCCCGGACCGCAAAGACCAGCTCGCCGCTGCGCTCTCCCAGGGGCGTTACGCCGGTGTTGGTTCCGTCAAAGGTACCGATATTGGTTGCGTAGCCGCCGCGGTGCAGGTACCCTCCCTGTCCCCTGAAACATCCGTCCTCTGCACTTTGACGGATCTCGCTTCCGCCTGTGCTGACCCTTATGCCTCTGATGTTGGGCGCATAGGTATAGCGGGCGTTTGTCCTGTCGGAAAAGGTGGCGTTATCCCAGGGATAATAACAGTTGTCCACCTTCAAAAAATCAACGCCCCATTCCACATAGCTTTGCGCATCCAGATCCTCGTGGCCGCAGGTTCCCACAGCTGCGCCGGCGCACAGGTTGGTGCCGATATCGTTATACATCCCGAACTTCAGCCCTTTTCCATGGACATAATCGGACAATGCCGCAAATCCGTCCGGGAACTTGACCTCCTCGTTGGAAATCCGCTCGTCCACCCGCTGCGCCCTGTAACAGCCGTCGTCCAGCACCAGATAGGCGTATCCCGCCTTGTCCAGCTCAAGCCGCACCATGGCGTCCGCCATCTGCTTCGTAAGCTCCTGGGTATTTCCGCTGCCAAAGGCGTTCCAGCTGTTCCAGCCCATTGCGGGCAGCTCTCCCTTCCCTTTAAAGGGGAGCGCCTTTCCGTTTGCAAACGCTCCAAATCCGTACTCCCGGCCTGCGATTTTCTCCGGTCCCTTTCTCGATGTCCTTCTTGCTGCCATTTTTTCTCCTCCTGTTCCTAAAACCAGTATACAACCATATCCATAAATTGCAAGGCCGGAGAGAACAGATCTCCCCGGCCTGTAAACCTTTAACCCTTTACACTTTTTCTTTTCCGATAGTCCCCCACTCCACCAGCAGCAGGATCGCAAGCGCCTGTCCGTAGGGCATCTGCTTTAAAGGGATATTTTTGTAAAAGTCCCTGCTTTCTCTTCCCATGGGCGTCCCGTAGGATACCTGCTCCAGCACGCCCTCTTCGGAGATCAGGTCAAGGATTGCAGCAAGCGCCGTATCTGCCGCCGGCAGATATCTCTCTTCCAGCAATCCGGTATGAACCCCTTTCAGGATTCCGTATGCAAAGCCGCAGGTGGCGCTGGCCTCCACATAGGATGACGGGTCGTCCAGAAGGGTATGCCACATGCCGCTTTCCTCCTGAACTGCCAAAAGGGCGTCCGCCTGGCTGATAAGGGCCTGTGTGAGTATTCTGCGCACAGACTCCGGAACCTCGATCATGTCAAGAAGCTCCGGAATCGCCATGGTGATCCAGCAGTTGCCCCTTCCCCAGAAAGCCCCCGCAAAATTGTTCCGCTGCCGAAAGGTCCAGCCGTGATACCAGAAGCCGGTCACCGGATCCTGCAGATATTTCATGTGGAGCAGAAACTGATACTGGGCTTCCTGCCTGTAATCCTCCCGGTCAAGAATGCGTCCCATATTGGCAAGAAAGAGCACGGTCATAAACAGCGTGTCGTCCCAGAGCTCCTCATCATTCAGATCATCCGATGTCTGATGCTGGATCCCGCCCTCCTTCGTCCGCTTCATATCCTGCATGACCCACTGCGCCGCCTGCCTGCAGGGCTCCAGATAAGCCTCGCTCTCAAGATACTCGCCCAGATAGGACATGGCAAGATACGGCGCCATGGTATTCACATTCCGCTGCGGGAACCCAATGGCAAGCTGATTGTCATAAAACCTCGTCAGCATATCCAGACAGTCCCGATCCCCTGTGGAATCAAAGAGCTTCCACAGGCCGTACAATCCCACGCCCTGAGTCCACTCCCAGTGGGCGTACTTCCTAAGCTCCTCCTCGGAAATATGCTTCTTTTCCCTCATGTTCCGCATAAAGGGCTCGTCATCCTCGTACAGGATCGGCAAAAAAGCTTCCAGCAGCTTTCCCAGCTTTTGATTCGCCCGCTCCCGCAGAAGCGCCCTGTCTTCTTCCATGTGGTTTCCTCCCTTTTGCACAATTTCCGGCTTTTCCTTAAGATACTGCTGTGTGGATTCGTCAATGATGGTATCGCCGCTGTCAATAAAAAGAATCAGTTTTTTTCTCTTTTCCATAAACAATTCCTCTTAGTCCGCACAGATACGGAAAGTACGGTCAAATCCCGTATCATCCGTAAAATACATGGTAAAGGCTTTCTGATCGCTCTCCTCGCTGCCGAAAATACCGTCGATAAACCCGTGGGTGCCAAAACCGGGGCCTATCACAACAGCGTCCTGCTCATTGGAAAGACGCACGTCCCCCCGCTTCACCAAAATCCGTTTTCCCGCAAGATCAGACAGGCCGAACGCATCGCTGTCCGCCTTTTTGGCCCCCAGAACCGCAAGTTCCATGCGGAAAGGCGCTCTCTCCACCCCGTCAAGTTTTACATTCACTTCCACGCCCCCCACAATCTCCCGGACTTTGACCGCAACCGTCAGATCGAGGCCAAGCTTTCGCTCTCTTTTGGTATGATCCATCTCCCACCAGTTACTTGTTCCCGGATTCTTCTGAAAGGGAAGATAGTACCAGCCCCGCATCACCTGAGTCAGAAGGAACCCGTCCTGCGTCTTTTCCAGGATTTCCGGAACAAAGGCCCTGTGTTCGCAGATACAGCCTCCGATTTTGAGCGTTATATCTATGGACGCATTGCTGAAATACAGGAAGTTGCTTTTCCCTTTCATCAGCGTAACGGTAAAATCTCCTCTGCGCACCCTGGCAATTCCGGACTCCTCATACACACGCTCAAAATCCGTTCTCTGCCCGCAGCCCTCCCACTCAAAATCAATCAGATCCGGGCGGTTCATATAGTGAATCAAAATATCCGGCGCCTTAAGGCGGTTCTCTTCCACGAGATCAAAAATATAGTTGGCAAAATCCAGAAATTCCGGAATATTCCTCTCCTTCCCCATAGTCAGATACTCCCAGTAATAATATCTGGGATAAATCCTTTTTCCATTGTCCTGTCTGGTGGAATTTGCGGTAAAAATCGTACCGTCCGGCTCTATGTAGGTGAGCATCATGCGAAGGTTGCGCACCGCATACTCAAAAAAGGAATCCTCCCCCGTGCACCGTCCCATGGTGATCATGGCGTCGTTGTTGATACGGTTGTAATTGCCTGCGGATTTCTCCGCAAACTCCCCGTCCCTGTTGCAGTCGATTCCCTCCGCCAGGTAAAGCTTTGCCGTCTCCATAAACTCTGGCTCCTCAAAAAAATCAGCGCACTCCATGAGGTTGGAAGCGATGGCCCAGCGATGGTTCGGCGTGTGGAAGCCTCCCCTCAGAAGGCCGTAAGCGGCTTTCTTCGCAATCCCGTACATTTTGCGGTAGATGGCCTCCTGCCACTCGTCCCTCTCATGTCCCTTCAGATAATGAAGCACGGGAAGCATGCGCTTTACAATAAAGGCCGTATCCGGGGCGGAGTGGAAATTACAGCGGATGAGGTCAAAAAGGCCGTCCCCGTGCTGCAGCCGTTCCACATAGCCGAGTGCGAGAACCGTTCGCTCCGCCAGCCCCCCGTCCCTGTAATAGAGGCTGCCGCTGTTGCTGTAGGCTCCCGCCATATCATAAATACGGTATACGGTGTATTTTGCGTCCATCAATCCCGTTTCCTCCGGGCAGCCGCCGTAATAGGGGCTGCCCTCATCCATCACCTGAATCCGGAGAGCCTTCTTCACTCTGTTATCGTTGTCCCTGATAATTTTTTCATAGTGCTTTCTCAAATCACTCTTCCTCCCTTGAAAGCAAATTTTCTTCCGCTCTCTTATACCATACCAAAAAAGAGAGCTGATTAACAACTCCCTTTTATAATAGATTCACGCATAATACTTCGCCTGGGACTCCCACATTCCGGCATAACTGCCTTTCGCGGCGGCAAGCTCCTCATGGCTCCCCCTCTGTGCGATCCGTCCGTCCTCAAACACGAGGATGTCATCACAGAACCGGCAGCTGCTCATCCTGTGGGAAATATAGATACTGGTTCTTCCCTCCACCATCTCGTTAAAGCGGGCGTAAATCTCCGCTTCCGCCCTGGGATCAAGCGCCGCTGTCGGCTCATCCAGAATCACTACCGGCGCATCTTTATAGAGGGCTCTTGCCAGGGCAAGCTTCTGAGCCTCCCCGCCGCTTATTTCCACGCCGTCCTCATAATCCTTGTAAAGCCAGGTATCCAGCTTCTTTTCCATTTTCTCCACCATCTGATCCGCATCCGCCTGCCGGAGCGCCTGCCAGATCCTCTCCCCGCACCTGGGAAACCCTGCCGTCACGTTCTCCCACAGAGGAAAGGCAAAGAGTTTGAAATCCTGGAACACCACCCCGAACAGACTGCGGTATTCCTCCTCGTCATATTTGCGGATATCCACGCCGTTTAAGGTAATACGGCCCTGGGTTGGCTCATAGAGACGGCACAAAAGCTTGATAAAGGTGGTCTTTCCGGCTCCGTTCCTTCCCACCACCGCAAGCTTTCCCTTGATATTCAGCTTACAGTTCACGTCCTTAAGAACCATGATATCGCTCCCCGGATAGTGGAAGCTCACGTGCTCAAAGGCCAGCTCGTACTCCCCGTCCATGCGCTTCTCCACGGGAATGGAGCCTTTTGCATGGAGATTCTCCGTATCCAGAAAGGCAAGGAACTCCTGCATATAGGTGCAGATCTCCCGCAGCCTGCCATGGCTTTCTATGATGGTAAAGCAGGCGTTCCCGAACTGATTCATGGCCCCGGCATACCGGGTAAAGGCTCCCACCGTAATTGCCCCGGTGACGGTCTTTACCGCCACCAGCAGATACGAGCAGACCATAAAGACGCTGCTTGTCGCCTTGTTGGCATCCCCTTCCTGCCTCCCCACGTCGCACATCCGCTCAAAATAAGAAATTGACTGCTTTTGCTCCCTTCCTGTATTTTCCAGCAGCATCTGTGCCATATCATAAATACGGATGATCTTGCCCGTTCTGGAATTCCCATAGATTTGTCCAAGCAGATAGCTCAGCTTATTCTCAACGCCAGTGTGCGATGTAAAAATTTCCATCTGCTTTGATGCGAATCTCCGAAATACGCCAAAGGAACAGAGAGCCATTCCCGCCAACACTGCGGCAAACAGGATCAGGGAAAGCGCAGGTAAGGCAAGAGCCCCGAGAGGGCCGGCCGCTTTCTGCGGCCTTGCCAGGCACAGGCCGATCACAAGGAAAAAGGAGAGCAGCACATTGAGCAGCGCCTCCAGAATATTACAGTAGTGGTAAAGCATTACGCCCAGACTCCCGTGCATATCCGCAGTTCGCTCTGAAAAAAGTATCTTTTCCGAAACCTCCTGCCTTTCCATGGTCTCATAGTCCAGGGAAAAGGCTTTCTCCCGCAGCCAGACGTAAAAAATAAGCCATATCTTATGATCATACCCTTTTGTTTTTCTCTTAATCAGGTGAATCACGGTCCCGGCAGACAGCTCGGTAAAAAGAAGGGCGATGGCAAGCCCGGCCGCCTTTGCGTAATCCCCTGCAAGCAGATCGTCGATCATTCCCGCCGTCAGGAACAATCCCGCATAAACCCTGACCAGGGAAAAGCATACATTCAGAAGATGAAGCGGAATAATGAGTGAATCCACCTGATGGATCTTTCGAAGAAGCCGAAAACCGATTTTATGGATGGAAACGAGATCACGCATAGCTTTCTTCCTCCTGTCTCTTTTTCTGATAATATCTTGCCTGCAATGCAAAAAGCTCCGCATAGCCTCCCCCTTTTTTCATCAGATGCTCATGATTTCCCTCTTCAATAATGCGTCCCTTTTCCAAAAAAAGGATTCTGTCGCAGAACCGGGTGGAACTCAATCTGTGGGAAATAAAAATCCCGGTCCTTTCCCTGATCATCTCGTCATACTTTTCATACATCTCGCTCTCCGCAATGGGATCAAGAGCCGCCGTCGGTTCGTCCAGTATCACCACAGACGCATCCTTGTAAAGCGCCCTTGCCAGCATGAGCTTTTGCAGCTCACCTCCCGATAGGGTCACGCCCTTCTCGTCCAGATCCTTATTCATGAAAGTCCTCACCCCGTCCGGAAGCTCCCTGACCCTTTCGAGCAGGCCCGCCGTCCTGAGGCTTTCCTCAAGCCTCGCCGCATTCTCCTGCCCTTCCACACAGCAGGACACATTTGCGAGAAGCGAAAAGGAGAAAGCGAACACATCCTGAAATACCACTGAAAACTCCCTGAAAATATCCTTTTGACGCAAAGTACTCATATCCTGCCCGTCCAGAAGGATTCTGCCCGATGTAGGACGGTACAGACCGCAGATCAGCTTGATCAGCGTGGTCTTTCCGGCTCCGTTTAACCCAACCAGAGCCACCTTGTCCCCGGGACAAATCGTGAGCGAAAGATCATGGATGGTATCCTCTTCGCTCCCCTCATAGCGAAAACTCACGTTTTCCAGACGAATCTCATGGGGCCCTCCTTCCCGGGACAGTTCTTTCTTCCCTTCCGGCGAAACAATGCCGAAGTCCATAAAATCCCTGTAGGCATCCATAAGCTCCTCGTTCTGCCATATCTGCTGCAGAGCCTCAAACAGACCGCTCATCCATGCCCCGAATCCTGATACAATACCCACATATAAGAGAAAGGCGGGAAGCGACAGATCCCCTTTTGCCATCTCAAAGATCAAATAGCCGTAGATCAGCAAATTTCGTACAAAGGAAAGCGTCTTCTCCGCAATCCCCGCCCAAGCCTTTCCCGTCTCCTGCCTGTCGATCAGCTCCGCAATCCTGTCTATCATCTGATGAAATCTGCGAAGGAACCACCGGTCCATCCGATATATCCTGATATCCTTTCCGCTCTCCGGCGTTATGGATACCCGGCGCAGATAGCCGAATCCCTTCCAGTTTTTCTCAATTTCATCTTCCATGGCGTAGGCCCGCTTTCCCGCCATACTATGAAACACGGCTGCAAGAAGCGTCTGACCTGCAAGAAGAAGGAACAAAGGAAAGCTCATCCTTCCTATGATCACCCCATAGACAATAAGCCCGCCGGCATTGATTACCATATCCCAGAAATTTCTCATATAGGCTTCGATCCCCAGATTGTCCCCGGTAAACAGATTCCGGCACGCCGCCCTCATCTTTTTCTGTCCCGTCGCACTCTCCAGGCTCTGCCCGTCCATCTCCAGTATTTTCCGGAAATAATCCATCATCATGCTTCCCCGGAACATGAATAACGCCTTGCTCTGCAGCGCCCGAAAATGGCTCTGCAAAAACCGAACCCCCTGCAGTATGACCACGTATCCCAGGATCACCAGCAGGATCTCCTGTGGCCTTTTTCCGCTCACCAGACAGGCCGCCATCGCCCCGGCAAGAGCCGCCTCCAGAAAGGGAAGAAGGATGCCGCAGACCGCATCAAAGACGCAGAGGACAATAGAGCCCATCCCCTCCTTCTTCCTCATATGATAAAATGCATAGCGGTAATTGTCCCAGACGGGATATTGTTTTTTCTGCCGCATGACTGTGCGCTCCTTTCGTAAAAATCAATCCATCCGATTCCTTTCTTTCCTCTCTATTCTAAAACAAAGATCCCCCGAACGGGGGATCTGCGCACGAAATGTTTTATTTTTTTCACGAAATGTAAGCCCCGCACTCACTTCACCAGAGACGCGATCTCTCAATCTCTCCATCGCCCTATCGTCAAAATGCTGTGTCTCGTAAACCTCCTTGGGACATCCGGTTTTCCGGCATGCGTCCGCCCGCAGCAACTCACAGCGCAGACCGCCCGCAATTTCTTTTTTCCCGAAATTCGCCACCCGGACAGGGGGCATATTGCCAGACGATATAGTAGACGATTGTTGGAAGCAGCATCAGATAAAGCAGATGGTTCCTGTTAAAGTCCTTTTTTATCTTATATGATCAGTCAGAAAAACGTTTTTTCAAATCACACCTCCCACAGACTGCCGCGCCTTATTTCTCATAGCGGTCCAATGCGCCCTGATAGATTTCAACCGCCCGGTCAATGCTCATGTGCCATAAAGTAACACAGATAAAAAATAGACGGCAGCCTAACTATTCCGAATATATGTGTGCCAACAAATACTTACACTTATGTTTTGACCAGTTTACATATACTTGCAAAATGCTTAAATTTTGAGATGTTACAGCAAATTGACAGATTGCCAACACTTCTTGCTTGCCTGTAAAATACGAAAACTATATACTTGATACAACAAACGCAAGGAGGATTTTATAAGTGAAATTTAATGAAAAACTTATGTCTATTAGAAAAATGAAAGGTTTATCGCAAGAGGAATTAGGGATGGAACTTCAGGTTTCAAGACAAACTATCTCTAAGTGGGAATCTGGGCAATCTTACCCGGATTTTCAAAGACTAGTTATGTTAAGTGACTACTTTGATATGACTTTAGATGAGTTGGTAAAAGATATTGATGTTCAAGATGTACGCAATAAAAATTTAACTGATGAGAAAGTGGCGTCAATTTATTTAGACGTTGAAAATGTAAAAAACAAGTCCAGAAAATTAATAAAAATCTTTTGTTATGCTGGTGTCATTTTGTTGGGAATAGTTATTTTAGGCTTTATTCTGCATTTGTTCTTTCCCGATATAGAATGGCTTTGGGGAAGCACTCAATAACTAATCATTTAGCAAATCCAGCCGAGCTAGTCAACGGCAAGTAAATGGGCTGCGCCCACCGTTGACAGCTCTTGATTGGGGAAATTAGCCACCAATGAGCAAAGATAAAGGTAAGCAGGACTGTACCTTTGAGAAAAACCCTCTCGTCCGAATTTACCTTATATAATATCAAATTCATGCTGAATTTCACTGGTACTATTGCAGTCATATAACTTCACCACATTATCAAAATTATTTTTACTTGTATTGTCAATGATTGATTTGGCTGTATTAACTACTACAAAAAGCCACTGGTCTAAATCTGTCAATTTCTTTGGCTTGGCTTTCAGTTTTCCTTTTATGCTGGTATAAATTTCATTTCCCATACTTACCTCCAAATTGAAATAGGCTCGTTACATTTCCTGTTTATCAAAGCGGAACTTGAACAGGGCGGCGGCAACGACAATCTGGGTGCGAATGCGCAGGTGTCATAAAGTAACAACCCGATACATACAGACAGCCATACCTCTATTCCGTATAAAATGGCATATGTGGCGTTTCAAATATGTGGTTCAGAAGTATTAGAAATCAGAAAAACGAAAACAGTATTCCACGATTTGAAAGGATAGAGGTAAATGAACATGGAAAAAACAGTCGGAACTTATCGGGAGAAAAGACAACTTTGCAAAAAAGGCGGGTATAACTCCGTAAAATGAATTTCAAAGAAAGAAAACTCAAAGTCAAATTTTAGGTGTTGCTTTTCAATTTGTTTTGGTATATAATATCGTACTGAAAACAACGTTGCTTTTTGCCACCGGGTAAAGAGATTATGCGTCAGACTTTCTATCGTTAGGTCAGAGAAGATAGAAAGTTCTGACGCTTTTCTATTTTAAGGAGATCTCTATGGAAACCCAAACGCTACTGAAAGAATTTTCGCAATATGTAATATTAAATATATGCGGCATGATTGGCTTATCATGTTATATACTCGCTGATACCTTTTTCGTTTCAAACGGTTTAGGTGCAAATGGTCTGACCGCACTTAATTTAGCTATTCCGATATATAGCTTTGTTCATGGAAGCGGTCTGATGTTTGGAATGGGAGGTGCAACAAAATATTCCATTTACAGAGGGCAAAAAGAATATAAAAATGCTGATAAATCTTTTTCAAGCACAATATATATTATGTCTGCATTGGCTGTCATTTTTATGCTGACAGGTATTCTCTTTTCCAGACTACTGACAAGATTATTAGGCGCTGATAAAAATGTCTATCATATGACAAAAATATATTTACAGGTTATTTTATTTTTTGCTCCGGCATTTATGGCAAATGATACACTAATCTGCTTTGTAAGAAATGACGGAAATCCTAAATTGTCTATAATTGGTATGTTGACGGGAAGTTTCTCAAATATTATTTTAGATTATATATTTATTTTTCCTCTTAAAATGGGGATATTCGGTGCAGTATTGGCAACAGGATTAGCACCTGTTATTAGTCTCATTGTTTTATCTAAGCATTGGCTTACAAAACAAAACCAGTTTCATTTCGTGCGGATAAAGCCTTCCTTTCGATTGATAGGAACTATCATTTCATTAGGTGTTCCAGCAAATTTATCACTTGTGGTTATTTCAATTTATACCGGAATAGCACAGGGAACACAGCCAATATTAAGCAGGGTATACGGATATGGAGAGCATGAAAGTCAGAAACAGATTTTGAAATATGCCTTAAAAACCATGTTAGTTATATCATTTGGTATTTACCTGTTTTTTTACTTACAGCCAATCCAATAGTAAGCATATTTAACAGTGAGCAAAATATGCAGTTGCAGGAAATCGCAACAGCGGGATTAAAATTATATTTTACTGCTATTCCATTTGTTGGGTTTAACCTCATTAATATCTGCATATTTTGCATCAACAGAAAAAGCCCTGCCTGCACAAATCATTTCCTTGTCAAGAGGATTTTTAATGATAATCCCTATGGCATTTTACCTGTCTTTTATATTAAAAATGACAGGCGTATGGCTCTCTTTTCCGGTTACAGAGTGTCTTGTCACTTTAGCGGGCATTGCATTATATATTAAATTAGAAAGGGGTAAGAAAAATGTTTAGAGAAATGCGTAGGAAAAAGCAAATATTATCCGAAAAGGAATGTGTTGAAATCTTAGAAAAAGGAACAGCCGGTGTATTAGCTTTATTAGGAGATAATGATTACCCGTATGCAGTTCCAATCAGTTATGTATATTACAATTCTAAGTTGTTTTTTCATGGTGCAAAAAGCGGGCATAAAATAGATGCAATCAAGAAATGCAGTAAAGCGTCTTTTTGCGTAATCGACCAAGACCATATTGTGCCGGAGGAATACACAACTTATTTCAGAAGCGTAATTGCTTTTGGCAAAATTCATATTATGGAAGATGAAACGGAAATGAAAAACGCAATAGAACGGTTGGCAGTAAAATACTATCCAACTGATCCAGAAACAAATCGAAATACTGCAATTAACAGGGAATGGAAGCCTTTGTGCATGATAGAATTAGACATTGAACATTTATCCGGGAAAGAAGCAATCGAATTAGCCAAAACAAAACAATAGATTACATATCCTGTCTTACAGGGATAAAGCAGGCGTGATATGAATTTTTTGCGGCATCCGTAAGGCCCTTGAGAAGATGGAAACGGTCACTTACCTGCTGTATGTCCATCCCTGCCTGTTCAATGGCACTTTTATAGGAAACAGAGCCGTCTCGTGATACGATTCGGATATTCGGGTAGCTTCTAAGCCATTCCGCCACATCTTCCACCTCACGGGATGCACGCAGGTCTGCCACACGGTGTGTATCAATGTCCACCATGATAGTGCCATAAGCCTGTCTTTTCCTGAATGCGAAATCATCAATACACACTTTTGTTATGGAATGCTTTTCAGGGAGCGGTATCTCTTTTTTTAAGAGATTGCAGATGGTGCTTTTCCCGACCTCTGCAATCCCGGCATTGTAGTCCTCCAGCGTGCGGGTGAAGTCCGGATCCATGATTCCTTCCTCGTACCATTGATTCATCTGCTCCATGAAATCACGGTACCCCGGCTCCGCAGAGCCATAGACCATCTTCCCGTCCCTGTTGATAAACTGCCGGAATGCGCATTCATAGGCTGCTGCAAACATATAGTTTGTCTGTACGCCATACCAATCCTTAAAGTTGATTGCAAGAGGGTGTCCTCCCTTGAGATCCTTCATGGCGTGAAGCATCTCGTCCCACTGCTCCATCGTCTCCGGGACCTCCATCGCCTTGGTCTCCCCTCCCGGATAGGCCGGAGGAGTGATGAACACGTGGGGAGGCTGTCCGAGATTGGAAACCGGGTGGCATTGACACCGTTTAAGTATTTGTCGTCTCTCTCGTCATATTTGACCGGATTCCGGTTAAAGGGACGTCCGTTATTGACATCCTGCCCTTCCACGACCGCCGCCTCTTCTGCAGGCTGCGCACTTTCTCCGGTCTCTTTTTGACTTTCCTGCGCTTTCGAAGAACCGGAAGATGTATCCGCTTTTGAACACCCCGCCAAAACCGCCGCTGTCACAAACAGCTCCAGAAAACGTTTCGCCTTGTTTAAATGTTTCATAGTTATACCTCTTTCTTTTGAGTGATATTCACGTTGGAAGTTTAATTATGGAATGGATCGAAAGATTTAATGAAGCAATCAGCTATATCGAGGAACATCTGACAGAAGAAATTGATTATGAGCGGCTTGGGCGGATTGCCTGCTGTTCCTCCTATCATTTTCAGCGAATGTTCACTTACATGGCGGGAGTTCCCCTGTCCGAGTATATCCGCAGAAGGAAAATGTCCCTTGCTGCCGTGGATTTGCAGGGTGGAAATATGAAAATCATTGATGTGGCAGGAAAATACGGATACAGTTCTCCCACCGCATTTAACAGGGCGTTCCAGACCGTTCACGGGATCGCCCCGTCCGCCGTAAAAAGCGAGGGCGTATCCGTAAAGTCCTTCCCGCCCATCCTGTTCAAAATCACAGTCAAAGGAGTTGAGGAAATGAATTATCGAATTGAGACAAAAGACGCTTTCCGTATCGTTGGAGTGTCCGTGCCGCTGGATAAGGATATTGAGAAAAATTTTTCGGTCATACCTCAAAAGTGGCAGGAAATATCCACCAACGGTACCCTGCAGAGGTTGACCGGTATGATGGACACACCCCCTATGGGAGTGCTTGGCGTCAGCACCTGCAATGACACGCAGCCCTGGAGATATTATATTGCGGTATGCACCTCACAGAAAAAGGGGGATCTGGAAGAATATGTTGTTCCGGCAGCTGCCTGGGCGGTCTTTCCCGGCGAAGGCACCAATCAGTCGATCCAGGAATTGGAGCGTCGCATCGTGACGGAATGGCTCCCCACATCAGGATACGAGTACGGCAATGCGCCCGATGTGGAGGTTTACATAAGTCCCGATCCACAGAATGCAAAATACGAGGTGTGGATTCCCGTGGTGAAAAAGCAACCAGAACTCTGACGGCTGCGCACAGTGCGGGGAGGTCTGCACAAGTCGGACCGGCCGGTGGCCTTCCGGCTCCTTATACGGACAGCGCCGGCGTTTATGCCGGCGCTGCGTTTAATCTTAACTCTTTTTCTTCCTGCGCATCAGATCAGGAAGGAGATAAATGATGCCGCCCAGGGAAACCATAAACAAAGTTGCCCATAAGCCGCTTCTCCCGTTATCACCTGTCTGAGGCGTTCCGATTGAAGCAAGAGGTACGTCCTCCTCGGGGATATATACATAATCCTCCGTGGCGGGATCCTGCAGCTTCACGTATACCTGAGGCACTTCCTCCTCATCAATGACAATCACCGTAGCCGGACTTTCGGGCTCCACGATTTCGGGAACCTCTGTCACGGCAGGGATTTCCTCATTGGGTTCGTAAGTAATCTCCTCCGTCACAGGATCCTGGGTTCTCTCATAAACCACTGCCCGGGCCACATCCTGTTCCGGAACAACCACAAGGAGATCCGGAGCGTCCGGCGTAACCTCTTCAGGCAGTACCGGCACAACCTCAACCACTCTCGGCACCGTATTTTCCGGCACCGGATCGGGAGCGGTCACGGGTTCCGGATCAGGAACGGGCTCCGGAACAGTCGTCGTTGGCTCTGACGGCTGAGGCGGAACCGGCATATCTGCCGGGCCCGGATTCGGCTCTTCTGCTTGGCCCGGATCAGGCTCTTCTGCTTGGCCCGGATCAGGCTCTTCTGCTTGACCCGGATCAGGTGTTCCTGCCGGCGCCGGACTTGACGTCTCTACAGGTTCCGGTGTTCCCTCCGGAGTCGGATCCTCGCTCGGCGCTTCACTTGGATTCGGGCTTTCGCTCGGCGTCTCACTCGGACGTGCGCTCGGGCTCTCGCTCGGTGTCGGGCTTTCGCTCGGCGTCTCACCCGGTGTCGGGCTCTCACTCGGTGTCTCACCCGGTGTCGGGCTCTCGCTCGGTGTCTCACTCGGTGTCGGGCTTTCGCTCGGCGTCTCACTCGGACGTGCGCTCGGGCTCTCACTCGGTGTCTCACCCGGTGTCGGGCTCTCGCTCGGTGTCTCACCCGGTGTCGGGCTTTCGCTCGGCGTCTCACTCGGTGTCGGGCTCGGGCTCTCGCTCGGCGTCTCACTCGGTGTCGGGCTCGGGCTCTCGTTCGGTGCTTCACTCGGGGTCGGGCTCGGGCTTTCGCTCGGCGTCTCACTCGGACTCGCACTCGGGCTTTCGCTCGGTTCTTCGCTTGGTGTCGGGCTCGGGCTCTCGTTCGGCGTCTCACTCGGTGTCGGGCTCGGGCTCTCGTTCGGTGCTTCACTCGGGCTCGGACTCGCACTCGGGCTTTCGCTCGGTTCCGTCTCCTCGTTCTTTTGCCAGGTGGCCATATACCATATCTCGCCCTTCTCATTTGCCGCAGACGGATCTACCTTTTCTGCAACCGCCGGGGCCCATCCCATAAAAGTATAGCCTTTCCGTACGTCCGGGTTTCCTTTAAATGCAGGCGTTTTACTGCCAGGGTTTAATTCTTCATAGCCCTGATCCGGAAAAACAGTTTCTCCCGGAACGCCATCCGTATAGATTACGGTGTAGGTCATCTTTTTCCAGGTAGCCATATACCGTATCTCGCCCTCGCCATTCGCCGCAGACGGATCTACCTTTTCTGCAACCGTCGGGGCCCATCCCATAAAAGTATAGCCTTTCCGTTCCGGTTTTGTCGCATTGCCATTCTCATCCACAAATTCAGGCGTGTCTGTCCATTCCTTTAATTCGCCATAGCCCTGATCCGGAAAAACAGTTTCTCCCGGAACGCCATCCGTATAGATTACGGTGTAGGTCAAAGTCGGAGGGTCTTCCTCCTTCCATACGGCCGTCAGCTTCTTAGTCACCGGATTGTCTGCGCTTCCGAAGCCCTCGCTCCATTCCAGAACAATCTTATCTCCGGCCTGATACGTATTCCCTTTTTCGTCCACCCAGTGGTCGAACTCACATCCTTCCTTCGTGGGTGTTCCGGCGGTCAGCTCTGCTCTGGTATCCGCAACGCTCGTCTTCGTGGGAGCCATGGTTAATGCACTGCCATCCGTATCAACGTATGTCAGCTGGTAGTCGGCATTGACCCTAAGGCTAAACACATCCTCATAGCTGTACCAATTATGATCCTTTGGAATCCGTACACGATTTCTACATTGCCCATAATTAGGGAAATAATTAGCACAATACCCAGTCACATAATTAACCCGAAAATTAACCTCATAACAGGCTCTCACATCTGAACTTATTCCAGGCTTGAATGCCTGAAAAGACGTTTCAAGACCGTTGTACACGTTGCTGACACTACAATTTACTTTTTCCACAAGATCATTCTCGTTGCCGATAAGGCTGGCGTTGCGGTAGTACTCTGGATCAGGAATATATTCTGTAACGGTACCACTGCACCTTAGGCATATATATTTTTTCCTGGGAGGACCATAACGAAAGGTTCCCGTTTCTCCTACCCTTATGGATATGGTTCTGCCAGACTGTCTGACTGTAGCTGCCGCACTGACTGTACCGTCCAGGGTTACGGCATCCTCAATCTCCTCCGCCGCAAGCACCGCCTCATAGACCGCATAGAGCTTTTCCAGGGCAGCCGCCACGTCCTCTCTCTCCAGGAAACTCTCGTCGAGGGCCTCCCACAGATCCAGTGCGGCGTTCACCTTTTCGCCAACCTGCTCCGCATTTTCGTGGTTAACCTGGTCTGCGTCCGGGAGCGCCGCCACTGCGTCCAGAAACGCCTGAACCGCCTGGTGGACTTCCGTTTCCTCAACGGTTTCAACAGACGCCGTCTCCACCGTGACAATCACTTCCGCTTCCGTTATCTCCCGAAGAAGGTATTGGTTCCCTTCCAGGTTTTCCACAGTTGCTCCCTGTGCGGTAACGCTCATGATCTGTGCGTTTTCGCCGGGAACCAGCGCAAAGGCAAACTCCTCTTCCCTTGAAATTTCCGCCGTATAGGAGACGTCTACTGTCTCCCCGCCGATCAAAAGCTCTGCCGCCGCAGGGCCCTCCACCACGAATCGAATCGTGCTGGTTTCTTCCGGCTCTTCGGCCTCTTCCGGCTCCTGTGTGTCGGGCGTCAGGCCGTCTGCTTCTCCGGGAACGTCTTCCTGAATTTCATTTCCGGCAGGTGTATTTGGTTCGGATCCGTCTGTTTCCTGGGAGTCGTTTCCTTCCTGAGAGGCGTCTCCCTGTGCCGGGGTGTCCTCCGCAGGCGCATTTCCTTCTCCCTGTGCCGGGTTCTGCCCGTCATTTGCGGCGGAATCGTCGCCCAGAGATCCGTTATCCTCTGATAGAACATTATCCTCTGACGGAACATTGTCCTCTGACGGAGCATTCTCCTCGGGAGCCGTTATTTCTCCCTGTGTCGGGTTCTGCGAATCGTCCGGATTGGAACCGTTATCCTGGGAATCTCCGTCCTCTGTCTCCGGAAGGTCCTCACCTTCGGATACGTCCGCTTCTTCCTCACCGGGTAAATCGCCTTCCTGCGATCCGCTTTCTTCCTCCTGTCCGCCGTCGTCCTGGTGGATTTCGCCAAGCGTCTGCTCGTGTGCGGCGGGATCCGTATGATTCGTCATACTCTCCTGTGCCACCGCCTGGAACGACATGCCCACGCACAGCAACATAGCGAGGAAAAACGCAAGTCCGCGCTTCATCGATTTCTTATTTGCTTTCATTGTAATCCTTCCTTTCTTTGCCAATTTCATTTACGGATGCAAAGGATCCGGCGACCGGGCTGGCCTGGCGCTTTTGACGCTTTAGCCCCCTTGTTTTGCGTCCCGCCGTTTCCCGCGGTTTGCCGTTTTTCCGCATCGTGTCAATGCGGGGCCATCCTTTCCCTTTCCGCTCCGGCGTCCGATGGCCTGGGTTCCGGAGCATGAAAAACCGGCGGAATCGCCTCCCTCATCTCTGCTTTCCTCCTTTTCTCTCCCCTGGTTTTCCCGTTCCTTCCCGTATCCAGCTTTCCTCCTGCGCCTCTTGAAGGAGGCCCTGCCGCAGGCACCGGCAAAACCGGCTCTTTATGCATTCCAGCCCATGACCAGCTGCTCCTCCTCCAGCATCCGCTGGTAAGACTGCTCAATCAGCACTGCCACGTTCGAGCGGATCTCCCGGCAGGTTTCCTGGTACATTTTCCACAGGCATCTGGGCGTCGCCTTTTCCTCCGATACCCGTGCGTCACGGCTTACCACGCTGATGAAATAGTTCACGCTGGTCCGGGCCATGGGCTCTCCCTCCTGGGTTGCGAACACCGGCCCGCTCTCCTTCCCCTCCCGACGCACATAGTCCCGCAGCTCCGCCCGCAGGCCCTCCGGCAGGTGCAGCATGCGCCTCTGCCTGGAATTGTGGTATTCCAGCTCCACCACCCCCGTCTCCAACGCCTCCACGGTGAGCTGCGGCAGCTCCTGAATCCGCATCCCCGCACCGCCAAGGGTCTTGATCAGCAGATAGGACTTCTCCTTTCCCAGCTGCTTTGCCGCCGCAAGCAGGCGCAGGTACTCTCTGCGGCTCAGCTCCGGCTGGATCCGTTCGGTCTCCCGGTTGAAATCCTCCATCTGCCACTGCCTGCGCCCCAGGTACTGCAGGAAGCTGTTCCACACGGACAGGTGGCTGTTCACCGTGGCCGGCGAGAACCCCTGCTCCTCCAGATGACGTTTCCACAGAGGCCCCGTGGCCTCTCCTATGCTCTTGTCCCCCGGCAGGTACCGGTATAAGCCCATAAGTATCCGCCGGTAGCTCTGCAGGGAAGACTCCCCTCGCCCCTTCCGGGCCAGATGATCCAAAAAATCTTCTATTTTTCCTTCCGTAATAGCTTCCCTTGCTTCTTCCATACGGGCTCCTTTCTCGCTTGTGTTCAGACTTTGTATTCTGACTACCATATTTGGGAGTATGGAAAATGCATTCCCGTCATTCAGTTAGAATATTTTCATTTTTGCGTTTAATTGTGAAAAAACGGGCATAAGAAAGCAGGGACGTAAAAAAAAATCTTTACGACCTTGCTCTTTCATGCCCAAAATTCATAAAATAAGATTGTAATTTTAAAATTTGCTGTGCTATAATGAGTGTGAAAAATGTATTTTTTGTTTTTTTATAGACAGAATACAAATTCCGTTTATATTACAAGTCTCAGCTGCTCCAACTGACGCACATGCTCCACTCCCGAACTTATCAGATAGATCCGGGTAGTCTCAATGGAACTGTGACCCAGCACGTCAGCCAGCTTCACGATATCCTTGCATATTTTATAAAAGGACATGGCGAACAAGTGGCGCAGGTTGTGGGGGAACACCCTCGTGCTTTCCACGCCCGCCGTTTTGCACAGCTCCTTCATCTCCCTCCAGATCTGCCTTCTGGACAGTCCCTTTCCGCTTTTCGTCCGGAAAATCTCGCCGGAAGTGATTTCCCGTTCCCCGATAAACCTAAGAAGTTTGCGGCAGAGCTTTCCCGGCAGGAGGATAATGCGCACCTTGCCCTTTAGCTCCACCTCCGCCCGCCCCTCTCTGGCCGCCTCCGCCGTGATGAAGGTCAGCTCGCTGACCCGGATCCCCGTGGCGCAGATCGTTTCCATCAGAAGCGCCAGCCGCTCCTTTCCCTGCCTGCGGGCGGCTGCCAGCAGCGTTTCATAATCCGTCCGGGTAAGCTCCCTGGACTTTCTGCGGAACATCTGCCGCTGGATGCGAAGGAACTTCACCCGGAATTCCTCAAGGCCCAGAAAGCCCAGAAACCCGTTAAGTGCGGAGAGCTTCGCATTCACCGTGACGGACGCATAGCCCTTTTCCTGCAAAAGCTCCTTCCACTCGATCACCGCTTCCCTGGTAAGAGGCCTGCGTCCCAGCCATGTGCAGAAAAAGCGCACGTCGCGCAGATATTTCTCAATGGTGGCCCGCTCCCGCTCTTCGTTTCTCAGATATCTTTCAAACTCCATAATTTCCTGTTCCGTCACTCTTAAGTCCTTCATCCCGCTTCCTCCATACGTCGTGTTCTCGGTTATTCGTCTGTCATCAGGTAATTGCGAAGCCTGCAAGCTGCGGAAATATTGTCTGAATATTTCCGCAGCTTACAGTTCCGCAATTACCTATACTATATACGCATGGAAGCGGATCGTCTCTCTGTTTTTTTCCGGGGTACAAATTGTCTTTTCCAAAAGCGCGTAACGTGGTAAAATAAGATATCAATTTTCGTGAAAGGAAAATCATATGATTCAGACTCTGCAATCGGTTCCCGAATACAAAGAAGACCTGATCTACCCTGCCCTGTGCCGCTCCTTTGCAGCTCTTGGCATTGAGAAGGATATGCGAGCCGACTTAAAGGTTGTGATTAAGCCCAACCTCATCATGGCGAAAAAGCCGGAGTACCCGGTAACCACCCATCCTCTGGTGATCAAGGGTGTGGTCCGCTGGCTGAATGACCAGGGCGTAACGGACATCACCCTTGCGGAGAGCTCCGGAGGGCTCTATAACGCCGAATACATGAAAAATATTTACAGCACCTGCGGCATGAGACAGCTGGAGCCGCAGGTGAAGCTCAATATGGATTTTTCCGCCCGGACCGTGAACTGCCCGCAGGGGTTTGCCAACCATTCCTTCCACATCATCACGCCCATTGTGCAGGCGGACTATGTGATCAATATCTGCAAGCTGAAAACTCATGCAATGACCGGATATTCCGGCGGAATCAAGAACCTGTTCGGCGTGATCCCCGGGCTGGAAAAGCCCCAGCTTCATTACCGCTGGCCCCAGCTTTCCGATTTTTCCCGGATGCTTCTTGAACTGGCCCAGACGGTAGCGCCCCAGCTCACCGTCATCGACGCCATCGATGCCATGGAAGGGAACGGGCCCACCGGCGGCACCTCCCATCCGCTGCATCTGCTGCTGGCTGCCAGGGATCTCTATACCCAGGATTATTTCGCCGCCGGGCTGATGAAGCTGGATCCCATGAAGATCGAGATGATCCGTCAGGCTGCGGAGCTTGGCCTTGCCAGGCCGGATGAGATCGAACTGACAGGGGATCCCGTTCCTGCGGGACTTACGCCCTTCAAGCTGCCGGACACCAAAGGGCTTGATTTTTCCGGAAACGTCCCCGCATTCCTCAAAAAGCCGTTCCTGTTTTTTGCCGGCCGGCTTCTGAAATCCTATCCCCAGGTTGACCGGGAAAAATGCGTGGGATGCGGGAAATGTGCGGAGAGCTGTCCCGCCCACGTGATCCGGATTGCGCCGGGCAGACATCCGGGAACTTCGGGGGCGGGAAAAAAGGCGGTGTTTCACAAAAAGGGGTGCATTTCCTGCTTCTGCTGCCAGGAAATGTGTCCCGTAAAGGCGATTTCGGTGAAAAAGGCGCTGTAGGGAGGGTCTATGGGGCAGGATTCCCTCTCAAGTCAGGCAGGACTCCTTTTACCCCTCCCAGAAATTCTCATCCATGAGCTTATCCAGAAGCTCTGCGAACAGGGAATTGGCCCATGCAAACCAGGGCCTTGAATACTTCTCCGGCGCCGAAGGGTCGAATGATTCATGCATATAGTTTGTCCCCGCATGTGTCCCGGCCAGCATGTAAAGACACTCCAGTATTTCCTGTCTGCTTCCCGAAGTGAGCGCCTGCATGATAATGCCGATGTGCCACACATAACCCTCCGGTGTATGCGGGCTTCCCATCCCCTGCGCCTTATTTCCCTTAAAATAAAAGGGATTGGCATCCGACAGGACAAATCTGCGGGTGTTACGGTAGAGAGGGTCTTCCCTCCCGCAGTATCCCAGATAGGGCATGGACAGGAGACTTGGCGAATTGGCATCATCCATCAAATTGTAATTTCCGAATCCATCCGTTTCATAGGCGTATATCCTTCCGAATTCCGGATGCTCTGTTATCCCATATTCCCGGATGCCCTCCTGAATCTCCTTTGCCAGCGCCTCACACTTTGCCGCCAGCTCTTTGGATTTGTAATATTCCCTGGCTATTTCCGCCGCAAAGCACATCGCCTTTGCGGCCATCATATTGGAAGGAATCAGATAACCGTAATCACAGCGATCATCAGAGGGCCGGAAGCCTGACCAGGTCATTCCAGTCACCCTCACCGCATTTCCCCTGCCTCTGTTGGGCAGTGTGTCTGTATCCGGACAATTATCACGCTGAAAAAAATAAGATGACCTCCCGTGATCTTGTTCTGTGGTAAAAAGATGCAAGATAACTCTGATCATCTCGCAATATCGTTTTGTGAAAATCCTGTCAATCCCCGTTGTTTTCCAATATAAATATCCAAGATACAGCGGTGCGCACAACGAGTCCACCTCATATTTGCGTTCCCATACATGGTCGTTTAAGACGGTATCATCCTTGTGCCCCATCCCATTGGCGCACTCGTTGAACGCATTCGCATACGGATCAATGCAGACAAAATCCGCCTGCTTTGCAATAATGCTTTCCAGAATCTCCTGAAGCCTGTCATCCTCTTTCGCATATTTTACATAAGGCCTCACCTGCGCCGCAGAGTCCCGCAGCCACATAGCCGGGATATCGCCTGTAATCACAAAATAAGTACCGTCCGCAAGCCGTCTCACCGTGGTCTCCATCGTGTTCAGGAAACATTGTGCGGCCAGCGGCGCTAACGCCTGGCAGTGAATGCGATAATATTTTTCCAGCTCATCCGCCCTCTTTTTCAGTATCTCAGGTATTTCCATGCTGCGCCCCTTTCTTACTCTCACGGCAATTCAGGCTGTCTGCCATCCGCCCCCTGCGCAGAAGGATTGGCATAAAAATTCCTCCCTGCACCGTGCGGTTTTGAAATCCCTGCTGCCTTCCGGTTTCCATCCGGTACCAGTCGGAAAAAGGAACTCTGTCCGGACTCTCCTCCAGAAACTTCAAAATGCATCCGGAAAATTTTTCTATATTTTGTCCCGTCATATCCATTGCCGCCGCCCACATCATCCAGTCGCTCTTTCCATAATCCTCCCGATTATCCAGGGGAACGCCATATGTACCGCATTTTTCCCTATAATATGCGGATTCCTGCTCATAAAACTCCTCCTCCCAGAGTCCGGAGCCGAATAACCAGTCCCATACGGCATTGTATTTCAGGCTCCAGCTCTCTTCCCCTCCGTCAAAGGTAAGCTTTGTGTGACCGGAAGCGGAAGCCCTCCCGAACACGGTCTTTGCCATTTTCACTGCCTGCTCATGATAATGAGCGGCCTCTTCTTCCTTCCCCGCCGCCCGTATCAGGATAGAATATGCCTCCACTCCCATAACCGCCTTGATGGCAAGATTTACATTATGACTTAGATGACCTGCAAAATCGTCCGTACATAGCTGTTCCTCAGGGTCTGTGCCGTACTGCAGAAGATATTTTACCCATTTTTCATACAGGGAGAGATTATCCGTCAAAAGTTCCTTTGTTGCCTCGGGATCCTGTCTTGCCAGCTGTGCCGCCAGAATCAGCACATTGCCACATTCCTCTACCGGCATTTGATATTTTATCTGATAAATATCCGCACTTGCCGGCATCTGATAATACATGGGAAAGACAAAGCCTTCCTCCTCACCCCCTCCAAGCTCCTGCGCCGCCCTCCGGTACTCCTTTTGCCCGTACACCTGTCCGGTCACATAGGGATAGCGTCCCACATCGTGCGGTGCAAAATCATAGTTCCACACCGACATTTTGGCAAATCGAAGCACAGGCCGCAGCATGCCCCTGACCAATTCCGGATTATATAAGAGAAACAGCGGGGCAGAGGGATACGTCACATCCACCGTAGCCGCACAGCCGTTGGAATAGCATTCCTTGGAAATAAACACCGCTCTTCCCTTCTCATCGGCAATCAGCTTGTGCGCCGCAATGGATTGTCTGTAAGCCGCCATACAAATCTTTGTGTAGGCTTCCCCAAATACTTCACACTCACGCACCAGCTCCTTTTCAAACGCTCTGCACCGCTCCCACAGAAGGTTCTTCTGGATAACCGCCTCCGAGACAGCCTCCACGATTGTTTTTCCCTCTCTGGCCCAATAACCGGGAAATAATCTGCCAAAATAATTGATGGATGCGATATCATCATATGCAGCCACAAAAAACGCGCTTTTTCCGTTCCCCGCCTCTACATCCAGCGTAAAGCCGGCACAAAGGCTATGTCTCTCCTGTGCATAAAATACCTTTCTTCCCTCCATTGCCTCCACCGACAGATACAGGTAGCCCCAGTCAATAGTAACGCCATCGCCGCTGTGTCCCAGAGGACTCTGCTGCCGCAGCCCGAGCCATGCGATCTGCTCCTGCTCCAAATCATAACCGCCGCCGCCGATTTTTTCCGTCTGATTCCTGTCACAGCACAGTTCTCCCGAGAATTCCCATTCGATTTCCACCTGATGGGCCGCTCCGTCCAGAGAGCTCACCTCCATGTCCACATAGGAGCAGGGACGCGAAAGTACGTCCAGATCATCCAGAAGAAGCGGTGTCCAGAAAATAACGGTCAATGCCGTCCCCGCAGCCTCAAAATGATATCGGGTGGAAAACGCCGTCACCTCCGCCCCGGTCTGTCTCATGGGCTCCTGCGCACCCTGACCCATAAAGCGGTACTCCCTGCCATCAATGCGCACACTTGCCCTGATCCGTTTCCTTCTTCCCGTCCAATGCATGGTGTCCCTTTCATACAGCAGGTCGCTGCCCGACCATATACTGAAATAAGGGTCGCAGGTAATCAACGGATAAGCCGGAAGCCTGTCTTTTTTCACTTCATTTTTTTCTGTACCATTCATTTTCATATTCATCATCCTCCTTATTCTCCTTTTCCCTCCTGAATAAAATTCTTTTGGTTTAACTAAAGTCAACTATATTCTCTTTTTTATAAGAAAACCATGTAAATTATGCTTTAAAATATACAAAATAGTGCTATACTGGAGAAAGGGAAAAGAAAAGAATGTACATTATGCCACACGGCAGAAGAAAGGACTCTTCATGATCAACGAACGCCGAATCGGAAAAGAAGAATATGCTATTTATACCGGACCCTCAAGCCCGGCCTTTTCTCCTCAGCTGGCAGGAATCACCTGGCCCTTTCCTTTTTATGAAATACAACGCAGCAGCGGCAGCTGCTATGTCTTTGAATATATTATCAGCGGGCAGGGACAGATCATACAGGATCAGGAAACCTGTCATGTAAAAGCGGGAGACGCTTACATTTTGCGGCCAGGGCATTATCAGCATTACTGGGCCGACCCGAAAGACCCCTGGAAAAAAGTATGGCTCAATGTGGAGGGAAGCATGGTACGCCATATGCTTTCCGACTACGGATTAGATGATACCCTGGTAATTCCGGATCTGGGGGACGGTTCTTTCCTGTTTTCCATTGTGGATATGATACAGAAGGATCCGGTTCACTGCGGGAAAAAGCTGCCTCTCCTTCTGCATCAGTATATCAGTTTCTTATCAGACTTTCTCGGCCACCGCACTCTGGGAAAGTCCCCGGCGCTGGCCATGAAAAATTTTATCGAAGAAAATCTGACCGCCCCGATCCGTATCGACGACATTGCCGACAGTGTCCACCTTTCCCGTTCACGCTGTATCCATCTCTTCCGGGAAGCCTATGGGATTACACCCTATAACTATTACCTGTCCATGAAACTGGAACTGGCCCAGTCCATGCTCTACCATACCAACCTTTCCATCCAGATCATCTCGGAGAGGCTCGGCTTTCCCTGCTATGAGCATTTTTCAGCTTTTTTCAAGAAGCAAACCGGCATCTCTCCGGCACAGTACCGTAAAAGGGATGTCAGACAGTAGATCCAGGTTCCCGTATGTTCCGTCAACGGTGCGGATCCTTCAGATAATTTCCCGGCATCATGCCCGTCTCCTTCTGAAACGCCCTACGAAAGGTCTTCGTACTGGCATATCCCACCATTTCTCCGATCTGCTCCAAGGTCATATTTTCTGATTTCATCAATATCTGCGCCTTTTTGATCCTCTTCTGATTTACATAGTCCAAAATCCCCTCGCCGGTCTCATCTTTGAACACTCTGGACAGATATTTGGGATTGCGTCTGATTCCCCCCGCAATGGTGTTGATATTCAGGTCGCTTTCCGTGAAATGCTGCTCCACATACTGGATGACACTCCGGACAATTTCCTTACTGCCCGAAACCTGCCATTCCTCCATGTCCACAATACCGCATTTTCGGAACATCTTCACGCTCTCGAGCCCCTCGAGCACGTCCTGATAGGCAAACTGCAGCTTCCCCGTCTCATAGACCGCCTTGCTGATCACACCGCACAGCGACACTCCCCGCCGCTGCATAAAGTCGCACAAATACTGTGTGGATTTGTACAAAGACTCCCGAAAGGCCTGTACCTCTCCATCAGTCATAAACAGATAGAACAGGAGCTGTCCTTCCTCCATTCGGCAGAATTCAAACTCCGCCATCAATTCCGTGAGAATATTATCTACCGCAAACAGCATAACCTCATCCTGAAGGATCTGCTCTTCATCATGGCCAGCAGATAATTGCTCTGCATCTGCTCTGTCTGCGTGGCAATATGCCTGTGCATCACGTTTTTTTCTTCCATTAACCTGAAATAAGCATCCTCTATGATCTTGTACTCATTGCTCCTCTCCTTGCTTCCCCCGCTCACCTTGCGGACAAGCCGGTCCACAGGCTCGAAATTCCTGTGCAATGCTACGGACACGCAAAGCGCACCTGCCAGAAGCGTCACCGCCACACTGATTCCAAGTACATTGCGGGCCCGCCTCAATTCCTTCCAGAACTCATCCTTCGGAATCATCAGACAGTATTCCACATCTTTTATGCCCGATACCTTGTGAATCTCCATATAGCGCGTTTCATCTGTCTGCCGGCCGTCCCAGCCTTGTCAGTTCCTCCAATTCCGAAATCGGAAGGCACACAAATAAGTTAAAAGGCTCATATTGTGCAAAATCATTTAGACTGTCAGCATAGATCAGACAGTCCCTCGTATTCCCATAATACAGACATTTTGCGAAAAACATATTATTCCGGTAATCCCCTGCCAATATTTTAATCCAGTCGTCATAGGGAACAATATCCGGAAAGGCCACTCTCTTTCCATTGTATAAGGGGGCGCTGTCGTTGGCGCCCCCATTACTGATTGCATAATCCAGTTCCTTCAGATAAACCATACATGACATGCTCGAAGCATAGCTGTTCATCCCGTTGATCAGCTCCGCCACGTTATAGTAAAACTGCGGATCCTTCTCTTTGCTGCTCACAACCTTCTGAAAGGTTCTCTCCTTCAGCAAAAACGAACGAAAAGAAAACTCCTGACTCAGATATCGGTCAATCTCATTGCCCAGATTCTCCAATACAAGCTGGTTGGCCTGAAGAATTTCATTGCGGATTACCTTTCGATTCCATCCATAATTCAAAAATATAGTGACGAAAGGAATCAGCAAAACAATCATATAAGAGTAAAGCCACCCTATCACAACACTTTTCTTATTCATCATTCTCATCCGTATTTCACCATCTGTGTGCGCCGCCAGTTTCTAACCTTTAATCGCACCGACCATAACTCCCTTCACAAAGTGCTTCTGCAAAAAAGGGTACAGCACCAAGATCGGTGCGGCAGTCGCCAAATGTGCATGCAAGCATGCCCGCTTGGCTCGTTGCCCGCAGGAATAAATCAGGTCCGGCAGCTCCCCGCTGGCATAGAGCAGATTCAGTGCGTCAACGTCCGCCAGCTGCATAATCTCCAGCTCTACGCCCGTCGCCTCCTGCCATGCCTTGCCAAAAGGCGTGTTGGCAAGATCCGTGGCATTGGCGGTCACGGTTGCGTTTTCCACCATAGCCATGGTCAGATGTACCTTTTCCTCTCCTTTTCCTCGCCGCCACCTCTTACCGGCTTAAGCATAGGCAAAGTATAGGTCGGCATAGTTAAAAAGACAAGGGACAAAAAGACAGATACAGCGGCCAAAAATACACCTGCCCTTTTGGGCCACTCAAATACCATGTACCGGATGGCGGTCAGGACTTTTGAGAACTCAGCGGCATACTCACCTCCGCCGCAAAAATCCCTGACTCATTGGCAAGATTCAGATAACCGTTGTATTTATCCACCGCGGCCTTCACCCGCTTCATGCCAAGGCCATGATTTCCCCGCTTCTTCGTGATGTAGTTCTGCTGCTCAAAATCCGGCTCCTGACTGGCGGAATTTTGAACGGAAAGATAGAGCTGGCTCTTGTTCACGGCCATGTAAATGCGCAGAAAGCGCTCCTCCTCTCCGACCTGTGCACAGGCCTCCAGCGCATTGTCCATGAGATTTCCCAGAATCACGCAAAGATCCACGTCCTCGACAGGGAGCTTGTCCGGAAGCTTCACAGCGCAGTCGATGGATATCTTCTGCCGCCTTGCCAGAGTGAGCTTGCTGTTCAAAATAGCGTCAGTCATCAGGTTCCCCGATTTCACCGACGTGTCCACCCGGTCAAGCTCCTTTTCCAGCTCATCCAGATAGGTATGGATCTCTTCCAGATTTCCCATTGTCAGCTGGGCCTTCATCACCTGCATGTGATTGTGGTAGTCGTGGCGCCATCCCCGCATATCCATATAGATCTCACGGATTTCCCCGTACTGGTGCTCCATCAGCTCCTTCCGGAACCGCTCGGTCTGAAATTCAAACCCCTTTTTGTAAAAATAGAGCGTTCCCTCCGTGAGAAAGAACAGAAGCGTCTCCAACAGAACGCCTCCCCACAAAAGCAGGCTTCCCCCGCATTCTCCGACCTGCATCCATCCCGCGGTGCTGACCCAATATTCAAAAAGACTCACAAGGGCGAACACTGCCGCCGTGAGGATCCCGCCTCCCGCAGAAAGACTCTCCCGTCTCGCCAGAAGAAGAAGCAGAAAGATCAGCAGAATCAGTCCGTGGAGCCAGAAGACGGCCCTCTCTGGCAGCAGCGCACCTGCGGCAAGACAGACCCCCGGAAAGGCGACCCAGGGCCACTGTCTTCGAAACGGCTCCTGGTCAAAGAAAAGATCAAAAAGCAGAACAACCCCTGCCGCAAACGGCCACACTGTCCACAGAGGCAGCCAGAGGGCAGGCAAAAGGATCCCCGCAGAGAGGCCGAATCCGGCCAGCCGCCGTCCTATCCCCTTTTCCATGGTTCCCACCCGAAACACATAATACCAGTACAGGATCAGCCACAGTACCTGAAAAATCCCGCAAAAAATCTCTCCGGAATCTGTCCCGAAGAGCTTTCCTGTCCCTATTTCCAAATTCACTCACCCCGCTTTCCCCTGTAATAGTCCAGATAAGCCTGATTCACTGCCTCCCACCTGCCCCTGGCAATGGGAAGCGCCTGTCCGGTATCCATCACCACCTCTTTTCTGGTAATCCTGCTGGCCCAGGAGAGATTCACCAGATAGGAGCGGTGTATCTTAAAAAAGCTGCCACCGGCCACGCAGAGACTCTCCTCCAGCTGACGGATTCCCGTCCTGCACCGGAGGCCTTCTCCCCCGCAGGCGCGGTAGATCAGGGTATCGTGGGCCGTGCTCTCCACATAACAGATTTCCTTTAATCTGAGCCTGGCCGTCCCTCCCGGCATCTCAAGCAAAAGAGACGGCTCCTCCTTCCTTCGTCTGTCCGCCGCCTTATCCAGACAGGCAAAAAGCTTGTCCTTTCGCACAGGCTTCAGAAGATAGGATACCGCCTCCACATCATATCCCTCCAGCACATAGTCCGTAAGCCCCGTGACAAAAATGATCGGAAGCCTCTCTCCCTCGCCTCGCAGCTTATGAGCCAGACAGATCCCGTTCATGCCGGGCATGTCAATATCCAGAAGCGCAATGTCCACGGCACGCTCCTCCTCCCACAGGAAGAGGAACTGCTGTGCGTTACGGCACTGGCTGATCTTAATATCGGTCTTCTTTTCTCCCGCCCACTGCCTCACATACGCTTCCAGCAAGGCAAGCTGGGACGGTTCGTCATCGCAGATTACAAGATGCAGCATGGTTTCTCCTTCAATATCTTTCTATCATTAGGTGATTGCGAAACAGTAAGTTGCTGAAATTTTCAGACAATATTTCTCCTCAAATCCTGTTTCGCCAGGCATTCCATCAAGCCCAGTAAAGCATAAGTCAGTCGAGCAAAGGCTCTCCTGCCTTCTTCTGTTATCGGAAACATATCTTGTATCTTCCTTTGGGGTATGGAACTTGTCCTCATTATGAAAAAAGTCCCCCGCCTTACGGCGAAGGACTATACTTTCAACCCGACCATTTATATACCACATATCGGTCAGTGGTAAACTTCCCTTATATTTTTATTCTAGCAAGCACAAGGAGGAAAGTCAATAGAACTTCCCCTTAAAATTCTATGCAAATATTTCAAGAGGTATAAAGCAATATAAACAAATATAAGAAACTAAAAATGCAATCCATTCTCATTGTCAAATACAATATCAACAGGCACCCCATGGTGGCGGATCGAAACGCACCGGCTGTTTGATGCCATCCGGAAATACGGCATCCTCTATCAGAATGAGGCATACGGCCAGGTGCAGGATATCTTCTGCCCGCCCAGCCCGGAAGCACACATCGGGCAGTTTTCCGATTACCGCCGTTCTGTTTTCGGGCTTATCTCTCGCCTTAAATATGCCGGATAAGATACCCATAAAAAATCACTCCCTTCTTTGATAAATGGGCATAAGAAAAGCACCTACCATTTTCAATAGATGCTTAACCCTATCAATATGACCGTTCCCTTAATTTATTCCCGCGAGCAACGAGCCAAGCGGGCATGCTTGCATGCACATTCATGACAATAGAAAGCTTGCTTTCTATATGTATGGCGACTGCCGCAAGGGTCAAATACCCGCTGCTTTGCAGCGCTGCAAATTTGATGCCCCGTTGCTTGCAGCGGGGTCTTTGACTACTGTTTTTAAGGGAATGAGTATTTGCTTGGGGGAATCACCTCAATCTGTAATAACAGATGTTCTTCCCAAAGCCTTCTCGCTTCAATTCACCGGATGTGACCAACTTACGGAGAGCACCTTCGATGGAACTTATACTGAGAGACGGACAAAGTTCACGAATGTCCTGCTGGTAAATCGACCGATTTTATTCATCGTAGCACGTCTTACTGTTTCCAACGCAGGAAGTTTGGTTTCCACTAGCGCGAAGCGGTCTTCAAAATCCTTGCAGGCTGCAAGAACAGTTCCAAGCAGATATTTTATAAATGGAACAGCGTCCTCGGTACCTTCATGCCATCCGTTTTGTGCCTGACCAAGTGCGTCATAATAAAGGTCTTTGTTTTTGGCAATTTTGGCTTCAAGGGAAATATACTTTCCAACATAAAAACCATTTCGATATAGCAACAAGGTTGTGAGCAACCGACTCATTCTGCCGTTGCCATCAGGAAATGGTACGATGGGACATAAAAGCTATTCACAAATTTTCCAATAACCGTATCGTTTACCACCTTTACGCTCTATTATCCCCTTGCCCTTCAATATATTCGGCACGATAAAATACTCTTGCAATATCCGGATTGTATAGTTTTGATACATGCGTCATGCGTACGCAAAAGGGTGATCTCCGGGCTGGACACATAGTTTCATAAGTTCTTATGAAATACTATCTGTATGATCACATTCTGCCAAGTCATCCACTTTCTGGATATCTCCCCCTTCCAGAATATCCCTGAATGGAATTCCATACTGTTCAAAATACTTCCCCAGATCCTTTTTGCTGAAAATTTTTATCCCCTTTTCTCCCGCCATCTTCTCCAAATTTTCTTTGAAAGCCTGCAGCTTCTCCTGCATTTCCTGATATGCTTCTGGGTCAGTCTCTCTGACAAACTTACCATATTCCTCATCCGTCATCCCGGACAAATCTATGCCCTTAATCTGATACACCGTAACCATAACCAGATGAAAAATATTTTCTTGCTTCATCCCCAGAGTCGTTTTTTTCATAAGCCGTTTCTGGCATTTTGCCATATCTACATTGTACATATGGTCACGCATCATACTCTTTCGCAGACGTCTCAGTTCCAGCTTATATACCGAGTCCACAATCAGCTCATCCAGCTCTGACATAAATCTATTGATCTCACCATCACAGCTGATTCCCAACAGACGAAGCACCTGATTGCAGACATGTCCAAACTCTTCGTCCGTCAGTTCCTTGCCCTTGGGAAGGGGAATTATAGAAAGAAAAATACGCACATACTGGATATTACCCTCATGCGGATCCGGCAGTCCATGGGTTCTTAACACATCTGAAAAAAGCGCATCATATTTGCTGCTATTTTCAATATTGATTTCTTCCTTAAATAGCTCATGCTCCAAGAAATATAAGCTGCCAGCCATGGATTTGCCAAATTCAATCCCAAAATAATCCAAATATATTTTGTATTTATCCGGTGCCATCAGGCAGATATCTGTCATCAAATAAAAGGTGATCTGCCATATAACTGCCTTCTACTTCCAAATGCGCTTTTCTCCATTATTGCTCGAATACGATATCTTCTTCTGCCTTCGCATATACATCCAAGTGCTTTTCAATATCCAACTGATTAACCAGCCAGCCACGCGCCATACACATCTTGATAAAATCGTCAATACGATTTACACCATTCATTTCCTTCAATGTTACAACTACTCCAAATTGAAGTGGTTCTTTTCTTCTCTGCAAGCGTTCTTTCGTATTTATCTTAAGCCCCCAAAGACCAGAATCATATGCTTTCCTTGGTATTCTTCTTTCTTTAATCTCTTCACTAATATGCTTGATATTATCCCATTTCCGATACATTTTTCTTGCATCTCCTTCATAAAGAGTAATAAATTTATCTTCCGATTGCTGGTTATTATCTATTGGTTTTATTTTAGCTTTTCTGTTTTCGACAACAACTCTGCCAAAGTGTATATCCATTTCGGTACTTGTATAATCAACCCCCTGATTACGATCACACTGTGGAAAATATACTAATGTTGCTCTTGCATAAAATGGATGTGCATTATCTACAATCGGTACCGGCAGGTTATATGTATATGTCTCATACTCCTCTGATGCACCAGTCAAAATAAAACGTATCTCATCATTCGATGATTTCATAATATTATTAATATGTTTTGGGACAACACCATAACCGATACTATGTGAAACATCATCTTTCCTATTCCATCCCGCGGCTGCATCAATTAATAACGCTTTCGCAACTTCTCTACTCATTCCCATAATGTGAATTAAATATGCCAGTTTTCTTGAAATCCACGGCGCTGCAAATGAGGTTCCGCTTACATATGCCGCTCCCATATCATCACGGCATACAACTATTTTATCCTTATAATCGGAACCGTCTCCGCCATAATAACTGATATCAGGCTTATGGAAAAAAGATAATACAGGACCAACTCTGGTATAAGATGCGGATTTTCCTCTAAAGTCTACAGCATTGACTACCAGAGAATTAAGCGAATCTGCTGGCGATCCAATTCTCATCTCTCTTTTTGTTTCACCATCTGGAATATTCGTCCCAGCAACAACAAAAATAACATCATACTCACTTTGTATACGGTCAAGTTCTGCTGCCTCTG